>Ga0136636_10002184_pt1 | contig 11658 bp, 12 predicted proteins | sample AntDrymUQ8522106_2_FD_104653 | JGI IMG/M metagenome (GOLD analysis project Ga0136636, IMG submission 104653) | Polar desert sand microbial communities from Dry Valleys, Antarctica - metaG UQ852 (21.06) | ecosystem: Environmental > Terrestrial > Soil > Desert | place: Antarctica: Dry Valley... | reverse complement strand
ATTTCAAATTTGAAACCTTTCCCAAGCGGTGATCAGTAGCATTAAAGTCTCGGATCCAAATACTTCCAAGAGAATCTCGGTAGTGCGACTGAACACAGCCTATCGAAACTACATTGAAGCCCAATTTTTTGATCTTCTCTAAATTTGGAGTCCAATCTTTGAAGCTTACTGGCTGTTCATCTTGTGCGAAATTATATCTGTAGATCAAAGCCTCATTCACCCAATTTGTGTACTGAGCAGTCAAATTTTTTCCCTTTTTCTGTCCCTCAACGGAAGTTGAAGAAAAAATTACCAAAAATACCAGCAAGACAATATTCCATTTCACGGTGCAAAACTAAAGGAGTTTTCAATTTATAGTATTTCCATCCCACAATTTGATTGTTGCAGCGATTGATTGTTTAACTTTGGGTCTTAATTCTTTTTTTATTATGGTTCACTTTCACCCAATCAAAGTTGCACAAGTCAAGCGTGAAACCTCAGATTCAGTCGCAATTAGTTTAGACATACCCAATGAACACAGCAAGGATTTCCTATACGCACCCGGTCAATACCTGACTTTTAGAACGCATATCAATGGTGAAGAAGTTCGAAGATCGTATTCCATTTGTTCCGTTCCCTCGGACGGCCGCATACAAGTTGGCATAAAACAAGTGGAAGGAGGTCTATTTTCAACATGGGCAAATAAAAAGCTGAAGGCAGGTGATACGCTAGAAGCCATGCCTCCGCTTGGAAAATTTGTTTGGCGTGAAATTCCTGAAAATCAACAAGTGTTGTTTATTGCTGCAGGAAGTGGCATCACACCAATACTTAGTTTGATCAAGCAAATATTAGAAAGCGACTCAGATCGTCAAGTAATATTGATTTACGGCAACAGATCAGTGAAAACGATTATGTTTCGTGAGGCAATTGAAGCACTTAAAAATAAGCACCTTGATCGTTTCCAGATTTTTCATGTCTTATCCAAAGAAAAACTCAATTCTCCCTTGATGTGTGGCAGAATTAACGAGGATAAGTGCAATACTTTCTTTACTTCTATTTTGCCACTGAATAACGTTGGTGCTGCTTATCTATGCGGCCCGTATGAAATGATCCAGGCTGCAAAGCAAGCGATGCTCACCAACGGACTTGCTGAAAAAGATATACATTTTGAGTTGTTTACTACAGGCAATGTTTTGCCAAATCTTGCACCAAAAACTCAGGAAGCTGCATTTGATCCTACTACATCAGCCAAGGTAAGCCTGAAGCTGGATGGCAAGACCTTTGAATTTCCACTGCGATATGGTGGTGATAATATTCTGGATGCTGCGTTGAGTCAGGGAGCAGACCTACCATACGCTTGTAAGGGAGGAGTTTGTTGTACTTGCAGGGCCAAGCTTGTCAAAGGTGAAGTAGATATGGATGTCAATTTTGGTCTAGAACCGGATGAGATAGCAGCTGGTTTCATTCTCACCTGTCAATCACACCCAAGAACTCCAGAAATTGAGGTGGATTTTGACATAAAATAATGGCTTGGCATTTCATGAATCAGAATTCATCTAACATCAAATATTCAAAAGACCTACTTTCATGATCAATAAAGGAATAGTTATAGATGGCAAGGCTAAACCAAGAGGAAAATTTCCGCACGTAAAAAGGGCAGGCGATTTTATTTTTGTTTCTGGCACCAGTTCACGATTGCCAGACAATAGTTTTGCAGGGGTAGCTGTGGATGAAATGGGTACAACTCAACTCGATATCAAAATACAAACCCGTGCAGTAATTGAAAACCTCCAAGATATTTTGCGTTCTGTAGGAGCCGAACTCTCTGATGCAGTTGAAATTACTAGTTTTCTGGTGAATATGAATGATTTTGGTGGCTACAATGAAGTTTATGGTGAATATTTCGATTATGAAGGCCCAACCAGGACTACCGTTGCTGTGCATCAATTGCCTCATCCACACCTATTGATAGAAATTAAATTAATCGCTTACAAACCACTCAACTAATGGACTTAGAAGATCAAAAATACGCCAGCGTTCACTATGCCGACTATTTGAGAATAGATCAATTGCTCAGTGCTCAAAGCATGCGTAGCAAAGAATTGAATGTGCCTGCACATGATGAAATGTTGTTTATAATAGTACATCAAGTATATGAATTGTGGTTCAAGGAAATCCTCCATGATGTTGGCAGTGTGATGGAAATGTTTCAGTCTGAGTCAGTTGACGAGCGGAATATTGGAACTGCATTGCACCGCTTAGAACGTGTTTCAGAAATACTCCTTCTGCTCATTCAACAGATCAAAGTACTTGAAACTATGACACCATTGGATTTTCTTGATTTTAGGAATTATTTGTTTCCAGCCAGTGGATTCCAAAGCCATCAATTCAGAATGATTGAAGTGAAATTGGGCTTAAAAATCAAACAAAGACAGACTTATCACAATACCCCTTATCAAAGCGTTTTTACTCAAAAGCTTCAAGAGGAATTGCAAAAAGCAGAAACTGATCCTTCACTCTTTGAATTGATTGAAAGTTGGTTGGAGCGCACGCCTTTTGTTGACCGAGGTGATTATCAGTTTATACCAGAATACCGACTTGCAGTGGAAAAAATGCTGGCAAGAGAGAAAAAGGCAATCATGGACACACCTATATTGAGTGACAAGGAAAAAGAAATGCGCATTAAGATGCAAGGTGACACCGAAACTTACTTTGCTACTGTAATGAATGAAGATGCCCACAACAAAATGATTGAAGATGGCACAGTAAGATTGAGCTACAAGGCAACATTATCCGCTCTTTTCATCAGCCTTTACAGAGATGAACCAGTATTGCACACTCCTTTTAGATTATTGAACCAATTGATAGAAATTGATGAATTACTGACCACCTGGAGGTATAGGCATGCACAAATGGTGTTGCGTATGATTGGCAGAAAAGTTGGTACTGGCGGTTCAAGTGGATTCGAGTATCTCCTGAATACAGCCCTAAAACATCAAATATTCGTTGACTTTCACAACATTTCAACTTTGATGATACCAAGATCCGATCTTCCAGAACTTCCTGAAACATTGAAAAACCAACTGGCATTTCATTTCACCATAAACCATTGATTCAATGATAAGATTGGCAAACCTCATCAACGGCAAGCTAGAAGCTCCAGTTTCAGGAAATTACCTGCCCAATGTTGAGCCTGCTACAGGATTGATATACAGCGAAATACCAGATAGCAATGAAGATGACATTGAACTGGCTGTACAAGCAGCAAAAGCAGCTTTCCCCAAATGGAGCAAAACTCCTATTCCAGAGCGGCATAAGATTCTAGAAAGATTAGCGGGATTAATTGAAAAAAATCTGGCTAGATTAGCAGCCGCAGAATCCCTGGACAATGGCAAGCCCGTTAAGCTGGCTTTGCATGTGGATATTCCAAGAGCTGTCAGCAATATAAGGTTTTATGCCAGTGCCATCATGAATTGGAACAGCCATTCTCATGAAATGGTGGGTGAGGCAATCAATTACACTTTGATGCAACCAGTTGGAGTGGTGGGCTGTATCTCGCCCTGGAATCTTCCGCTTTATCTATTCACATGGAAAATTGCGCCTGCTCTTGCTGCAGGATGTACAGTGGTTGCAAAGCCATCAGAAGTTACCCCATATACCGCTTACCTGCTAAGCGAATTGTGTATTGAAGCTGGTTTGCCACCGGGTGTATTGAATATCGTTCATGGACTGGGGCCAGTGGCTGGAAATGCTATAGTTGCGCACAAAGATGTTAAAGCCATATCTTTTACAGGCGGCACCAGGACAGGTGCACATATTGCAGCACTTGCAGCGCCAATGTTCAAAAAACTATCTTTGGAACTGGGCGGCAAAAATCCCAATATTATTTTTGCAGACTGCGATTATGATAAAATGCTGCAAACCACAGTGCTATCAAGTTTTTCGAATCAAGGGCAAATATGTCTTTGTGGAAGTAGAATTCTAGTTGAGGACAAAATATACGATAGATTCAAAAAAGATTTCGTTGAAAAAGTAAAAGCATTAACAATAGGTGACCCCAATGAAGCTGATACACGTGTGGGAGCAGTTGTAAGCGCTCAACACAAAGAAAAAGTGTTGAGTTATATCAAGCTGGCAAAAGAAGAAGGTGGAACTATTTTGACTGGTGGACATGAAGTATTTCCAGAAGGTCGATGCGCAAACGGATATTTTATAGCACCTACTGTTATAGAAGGCTTGGGCCCAGCATGCAGAACCAACCAAGAAGAAATATTTGGTCCCGTAGTTACACTCCAAAAGTTCAGCAGTGATGAAGAAGCACTTACTCTGGCCAACGAAACAGTTTATGGCTTAAGCGCAACCGTTTGGACCCAAAACCTGACAAGAGCACACCGAATAAGCAATGAACTGGAATGTGGTATCGTGTGGGTAAATTGTTGGTTGTTGAGAGATTTAAGAACTCCATTTGGAGGAGTAAAACAATCCGGTGTAGGTCGAGAAGGAGGAAATGAAGCGCTACAATTTTTTACAGAACCCAAAAATGTTTGCATAAAATACTGATCAGTGGAGATTGAACTAATCGTCATCTTCTTTGGGATTGCATTGATTTACGCTTCAGTTGGATTTGGAGGTGGCTCTTCCTATCTGGCAGTACTCGCCTTATTCTTCCATGAGGTTCCAGTCATCAAAATAACTGCATTGATCTGCAATATCGCAGTAGTAACTGGCTCTACCATCCAATTTTCAAAAGCCAAAACCCTTAACTGGAAAAAGATATTTCCACTCATTTTCACTAGTGTACCTATGGCTTTTGTAGGTGCAGCGTATCGAATAACCGATGATGCCTTCTTTGTCTTATTGGGTTTGAGTTTAATGATTGCGGCTATCATCATGTTGATAGGCAGGGTCAACTCAAATGCAAATATGAGCTACCGAACAACGAATGTTACATCAGGCATTATTGGAGGACTCATAGGCTTATTATCAGGATTGGTAGGAATAGGTGGTGGAATATTTCTGTCACCCGTTTTGAATTTCATGAAATGGGACCACCCAAAAGCAATAGCAGGATGCTCAGCAGTTTTTATTCTGGTGAATAGTATCTCCGGATTATTGGGACAAGCCTCGAAAGGTATGCCTGCAATGAATTTTTTTCTCACACTTAGTCTAGTTCTAGCAGTTACTTTCGGAGGTTTAATAGGTTCAAGAATTGGAATATTCCGTCTGTTTCCGAGAGTTATTATCAATATTACAGCAATATTGGTAATGATAGCAAGTTTAGAGATTCTTGCAAAGCATACCCAGTTGTTCAGATTATTCAACTAATTCTATTTTAAAAAAATGTTACTTCAGTAATGTTAAGGTGATCGGTAATTTTATTTAACCCAATAGCCGTATTGGGCGCATTTTAGCTTTGAGCAAGTACCATGAGTCGATGAAAATCCTTTTTTTGACTAATTGGGTATCTAAATCAATCTGATTATATTTGCGATATACACACAAGTTTAGGTGTATGAATGATGTACGAAATTTCCCCCAGCGTATAAAATTTGAAAAATATAAATCTGACAAGAAATATTAATCAGTTAATTTTATGCCATTATATAAAATCAGTCTTTTCAAATAATTTATGTTTTTAAAAATAATCACTGTAGCGGGCCTTGCCACTTTTGAAATATATGCAGCCATTCCTGCGGGTTTCGCCTTTGGCTTATCACCTTGGACTATTTTTTGGGCAAGTGTTACTGGTGGTTTAGTTGGAGTATTTGTCGCAGCATTTTTAGGAGATAAGATAAGAGCGTTGTTTCACAAAAAGAAGCCTTCTAAAGAGAATGCCGAAAAGAAACATCCCGTAATACTTCGCCTTTGGAATAACTATGGCATTTTTGGTTTAGGTTTTTTAGGAACTATTTCTGTTGGAGCTCCAATAATTCTAGCTGTTGGTATTGGTTTAAATGCAAATATTAAAAAATTAGCTATTTGGTGTTGTGTTGGAGTTATTACACGTTGCATTGTGTTTACCTTCATCGGCTGGTATGGGCTACAATTAATTTAACTCTTTGCTTCTAAGATTCCTGTCCGAATAATTAAAGCAGCTTAAAATGCTTGTAAATCAACTCTAATAAGCTAATTTTGGAGGCTTGGGTTAATTTTTAGACGGACTGACGTTAGAGAAGACGGCAATAGGACGCACCAGTGAACAATGAATATTTAAAAATGACGCTTGAATCTCAACACTTTAAATTGGCAATTATGACTAAGAAAAAAGAATTGTTAATAATTTTATCAGTTTCAACTTTACTGTCAACAATTGGAATGTTTGTGGACACTGACCCGGGAAATTTAAGCACTTGGACAATGATTTTTGAATATTTTGCAATGCTTACTATAACATTTGCAAGTTTATCACTCATATATTATGGAGTTACTTTTTCATTTAAAAAAGTTAAAGGATTGGTTTCATGATTTTTGAAATTAGGATTAGACAAGTTCGACTATTGTAAATCTTGACGAATTGATTCAATTTCTTGTTAAAAAATGAAATCACATAATTAAAACGTCAATCCGCTGACAGGGGAAGTTGTTGCATAATCTCTTCAATTTAACAAAACCTCCATTTTTGGGGAATAAAACGCCTCATTAGAGACGTTTTATGACATATAATTATATTGAATGATCATTTGGTTTCTAAATTTTGGGGTCCTTAGAATTTAGGTGTAGGGCTGTGGAAGTGGTGCTTTAAACCCAAAATCTGTATTGGCGCATTTTGCCTCTGAGCAAAGCTTCTTGAGTCCACGAAAATCTTTATTTTTGGCGAATTGCATATCTGAATTAACTTGATTATGTTTGTGATATATACGGGTGTTTGTGGGTGTATGGTTGTTCTGACCAATTAAAAAGGAAATGCAAATAGACATAAATAAGTGTTTTTTTTGTTCTGAAGAAATAACAGAGAAGAAAACTCAAAAGCATATTATTCCCAATTCACTATTAGGTAAGATGGGTATAAAAAATGAAACTATTAAAGGAAGAGGTGAATTCACCTATAGCCGGCTTAAGGTTCCTGCTCATTCTAAATGTAACAGTGAATTTGGAAGCAGGTATGAATCTGAAATTATCGAATTTCTTAAAAATCCAAATGAAACTTATCGAACTCTAATCAATGAAGAGCAGGGAATCCCGCTTCAGTATGGCCCTGACAATAGTGTCACAAGTAAAATCTCAACCTGGTTAATGAAAATTTACTACGGTATTTTTTACAATGACTACTTAAAAGTTAAAGATGAAGAATGGAAATTAATATCAAAAAACATTATAGATATCCCAAATTTCAATTTCATTAGAAAATCTTATAAAAATAGCTACGGGTTCTACTTACCATCTTCACTCTACTCTTTCAAATCAAAAGATAGCTTGTTCGACCTCAAAACTTTAATTTTTTCCCAAACAATTATGATGCAAATTGATTCATTAATTTTCATATTGAATATTGCAGATGGATATTTGCTGTGTCATTATTTGAATTTAGAACTACTCACAGATTTTCGATTTAATTTAATACAGAATGAAAAATCAAAAGAAATTTTCCCAACTCGGATATTTGCTCTTTCAGAATTAGTTTAATTAAGAATGTGTATTCCTAAAAGCCCTAAATTTATGTTTAGTGATAATGAAATAACGAATAATAGCTTATCTACTATGGTAACTAATCCAGAACAATATTATGCCATCGATAATGAATTGCTAAATAAAAAAAGAAAAGAAGTCCTTTTATATTTTGGTATAACATTAAAAATAACTGAACAGAACAATGCACATGACGATCATGACGGCTAATGTCCGCCACGTTGCATGCAATTAACTATTATAGCCAACGCCATCGGAGGACCGTATAACAACAAACAAACCCAAAATGAAACAACCTATATCTGATAATAATATGACAAAAATTTTAATAACAGGGGCGACAGGGAATGTTGGAATTGAAGTGTTATGTGCCTTAAAAAAACTTGACCATCAACTCGAAATTTATGCAGGTGTTAGGGACACAGAATTTGGTAATGAGAAGCTCTCAAACTTTAACATAAAGACAATCAAATTTGACTTTATGAATATTGAGACCTTTATGCCTGCGTTAAAAGGGGTTGAGGTGCTTTTTTTACTTCGACCACCACAAATTTCAGACGTTAAAAAATATTTTGCGCCACTCATTGAAACAGCAAAGAAATCTTCAATAAGACACATTGTCTTTTTATCTGTACAAGGTGTTGAGAATAGCAAAATTATACCGCATCATAAAATAGAAAAATTAATTGTAGACAGTAAAGTCCCTTATACATTTTTACGACCTGCCTATTTTATGCAGAATTTCACTACAACTTTACGCAATGACTTAGTGAATAATAATAGAATCTATTTGCCAGCAGGACTTGCAAAATTCACAGTAATAGACGCAGAAGATATTGGTTCTGTCGCAGCAAAAGTGTTAATCGAACCGCATAACCATATCAATAAAAGTTATGAATTAACCAATAATGAAACATTGACATTTGCTGAAATGGCAAAAAAAATAAGTAAGGGAATTGGAAAGACTATAAAATTTATTGCACCTAATTTATTGCAATTCTTTCTGACCAAACGAAAAGAAAATATGCCGACAATGCTAATTTTAGTGATGATTATGTTGCATTACTTTCCAAGATTTCAAAAGACACCAAAAACAACTGAATGGGTAAAAATTATCACAGGACAAGAGCCAAAATCTTTTGACGACTTTGTTTTGACAAATAAAAATCAACTACAATGACAAGAAGCATTTGGTATAACAGCAGCACCTGCCTCACTACCCTCAAAACCACAAAATCTCTAATTTTAGAGCATAAAACGGCTTCATCAGAGGCGTTTTAAGGCCTCTAATTTTATTGAAGACTAATTTGGTTTCTAAATTTTGGGATGCTTAAAATTGAAGTTTGGGGCTATGGAATTGGCACTTTATACCCAAAATCCGTATTGGCGCATTTTGTCTCTGAGCAAAGCCTCTTGAGTCGATGAAAATCCTTTTTTTTGACGAATTGCATTTCTGAATTAACTTGATTATATTTGTAATGTATACGGGTGTTTGCGGGTATATGATTGTTATGTGCAAAATTTAAAGACTGAGTAAATACTATGTTTGGAAAACTATTCAACAAAAAAGAAAACGACCGACCTTTAAGCAAGGAACAAGAGTCGATAACCAATCCTGAGACATTGCCATTTGAGATGTTGGTCCTGACATATTTAGAAAATTACGGGATTGATAAATTTGGAAATATTACAGGTGAAAAAGTAAAACTTAGCCAAAAGGATATTGAATGGATTGAACTTACTCTTAAAGCAGCAGGATTTTATTCAAAAACATTTATTGAAGAATTAGTAATAGAGGAATGGAATCAATTGAAGGAAAAAATTGAGAATTTGACCCCCTTAACCTTTTCAAAGGAATTCGTCAAACAATATCATAATACTAAAATTGAGAAGTTTGCGCCAGACTATTTAATTGAAAGAAATAAAAAAATTGCCACAGCATATTCATATTTAATAATAACCATTGGAAAAATACAGGGCTGGTTGGATGACGATGGGTTAAGAACAAGAATAGAAAGTGATTTTCGGCAGAGGACTTCTATTAAATCAACAATTTCTCAGTGTACAACTCCATTTTGCGTAATATCATTAGGTTGTGATGAAATGGGTAGATACAATTTGGTTTATAGTGTTGACCATAGATTTCAAGAAATGATTTCTGAAAATTTTGCAAGCACTTTGATAAGACGAATTTACGAATTTACTCCAGGAGAAATGGAACCTTTTGTTAGAATAGGGTCACTTCATAATGATTGCATACAATTATTCAATCAATTAATTGAGAAAGCCAAAACAGAGACTTATCACAAAATTATAATTAATGAAAAACATTAGATTTAGTAATAATTCTGTGCCTAACAGCAGCACCTGCCTCACAACCCTCAAAAAAAAAGCTCAATTTTTATAGCATAAAACGGCTTCATTAAAGGCGTTTTAAGGCATCTAATTTTATTGAATGCTTAATTGGTCTCTGAATTTTAGGATGCTTAAAATTGAAGTGTAGGGCTTAGGAATTGGTACTTCAAAAAAACAAAAGCTTTCCTAATCTTTATTCATTTATTGGCATGGCTAGAGCAATTATTTTGGGCTTTTGCGGTTAAATTTTAGGAGTTTTTTGAGGTTGTAAACTATAGCGGTCTTATATACCTCGTCATTTTGTTTTTTGAAATGCCTTGCACACCAAACTTATTTTTATACATTTCAAGGAACGCATTATTTCAAGCCCTAATTTCTGGCTGAATAAAAAAAGCATCTTAAAGCATCTTTAAAGCATCTGTAAATCAGCTAAAACAAGCTAGTTTTGGTGGCTTGTGTTAGTTTTTAGACAGACTGCCGTTATTTGCAACCCGTGAAGACCGTGTTAATTTGAAACTGATTACAAAAAACGAACAGACAAAAAACTGCAATTGACAAACGATGTGTAAGGAACTAATAATAAAAGTTGACAATCAGGACATATATCTAAGTCCTAAGTTGACTGTTCCTATTCAGCAGACAAACATTCCAATTGAGCACTGCAAGTTTCGTTCACATGAGGATATATTTTGGAAAGTTGAATTACTTGACTATAATCCTGACACTAAATGCTGGAAAATGAAAGTCGTTGACTACTTCACCAACGAAATCAAAAACTTTGACCGCCAAAAGTCAACAAGAGAAGTTGAACGAATTGCATTTGAACCGTTTGATTGGTTAATGTTTGAACAATAATTGACAAACTATCAAAAAATCAAACTGCTTGACATTCTAAACAACCATGACGCAGACAGATTTTTTAGGGAAGAACCAAAACAAAAAACAGTCCCTGCTTTTTCTGTTGCTAACTTTTCTAATCAAACTATTGAGGACAACTTACCGCAAGGACAGCACAACCCGACTGCATTTATCCCGACTGAACGACTGCCGATAATTGAAATCCGTAGAGTTGAGTTTATAGTTTACTTTTCTGAGGCTTATTTCATGCTTGGCTACGTAACTTTCAGCAAGAACATTAAGGAGCTTGGCAACAAGGTAGATTTCAAAATCAAAAATGACTACATACTTGCAGAATTTGAAAATATCAAGTCCTGGTTTGCAAAGAAACTCAAAACAAAAAAGTTCAAAGTAAATGCGACCATTACTACAACAGATGGCCAAGTATCCGAGGTAAATGCGACTTCGCCACAAATTGCAATGATAGATGCAGAGTTGATTGACAGCATCAGGTATCAACGAACACTTGCTTTGACCAAATCACCAAGATTTTCTGAAACTGACAAATCACTTTTTACAGCAGAGGAAATTTTTGGAGAAATGGAAACGGACGACATTGAAGGAAATGTTTTCCGTCAGAATAAGCAGGACATCATAAGTTTTTTGCTTGACAACAACAAAACAAGAAAGCAAATTATCAGATCAAATAGAAGTTGATGAGACCTTTGTAGGGGGCAAAGAGACAAAGACAGGTGCTGTGGGTCGTAAAGTACTGAAGAACAAGACAGTAGCAGTGGCAATTCAGAAAAAGGGAAAAGGAATAGCTTTTGCCAGCTGCAAGGTAATTCAAAACACATCGAT
>Ga0136636_10002181_pt1 | contig 11664 bp, 8 predicted proteins | sample AntDrymUQ8522106_2_FD_104653 | JGI IMG/M metagenome (GOLD analysis project Ga0136636, IMG submission 104653) | Polar desert sand microbial communities from Dry Valleys, Antarctica - metaG UQ852 (21.06) | ecosystem: Environmental > Terrestrial > Soil > Desert | place: Antarctica: Dry Valley... | reverse complement strand
AATTAATACCCTCATTCTGTTGGATGCATCAGCAATAAAATTAAGATACTTATCTGCTTTATCATCTAGTTTTCCTTTATATTGTTTTTGAAGTAAATCTACAAAGCCGGTAGTAGTGCGAAGAGGTTCCTGCAAATCATGCGATGCAACATAAGCAAACTGCTCCAGCTCCCTATTTTTAATTTTAAGCTCTTTATTGGCAAGTTTGGTATTTACTATTGCTTTTTCTGCCGCAGTTCTTGCAATATGTTCTTCTTGCGCCAATAGTAATAATTGTTCTGTTTGTTTAGCTACTTGTTGTTGCAGTTTAATCTTCTGGCTGGTAATCAATTTATTTCTATACTGATCAATACCAAAAATACCTGCTATGAAAAGTGTCAACATAAAAGTTTTAAACCACCAGGTTAGCCAAAACGGAGGTTTAATAATAATTTCTATACTTACAATATTTAACGACCAGTTGCCTTCATTATTTAAGCCTTTAACTTTAAAAACATAGGTGCCCGGGTTAAGGTTTGTATAAGTAGCCATTCTTGCTTTGCCAGCTTCGTTCCAATCTTTATCAAATCCTTCAAGTTTATAGAGGTATTTTTTTTTGTTGTCAGGGGTGTAATTGAGCGAAGCAAATTCAAATGAAAATACGCTGCTGTTATAGGGCAGTGTTATCGTTTTTGTTTCGGTAATGCTCTTTTTTAAAGGAGATGAACTGTTGTTATCACTTACAATAGAAACTTCCTTATTAAAAATTTGAAAATTAGTAATTACAAGGGGTGGATCAAAAATAATTTTTTTAATTTTTTCTGGTGCAAATTGATTAAAGCCATTATTGCCCCCAAAATACATGATGCCTGCTGCACTTTTACAGCTTGCATGCTGCTTAAATTCCCTGGCCTGCAATCCGTCTGATTTGGTGTAGTTTTTTATTTTTTTTGTAAGTAGATTAAAGCAAGCAATACCGGTATTGGTGCCCATCCAAAAATTTTTATTATTATCCTCTAAAATGCTGGCAATCGAATTATCTGGCAGGCCATCCGCCTTGGTATAAACTGTAAAATGATTGGTTTTTTTGTTAAACATATTAAGCCCCATCCTGGTAGTAATCCATATATTTTTATCACTACCCTCTAAAACTGTTGTGGCGTTATTATCACTAATGCTATTTTTTTTATCGCTATGTAAATAAGTGGTAAATAATTTGGTTTTTTTATCAAAGCTGTTTATTCCGGCATTTTGGGTACATATCCATAATAATCCATCACTATCTTCAAAAATATTCAATACGATATCGCTTGATATTGTGCCACTTTTGGAGTAGCTGTAGTTATACCTTGTAAAAGAGTTTCTATCTGCATTTAATAAATGTAAACCACCTCCGTAAGTGCCTACCCACATATTATTTTCCTTGTCTTTAAAAATTTTCCAAACATTATTATTGGATAAGCTGCCAGCGTTACCAATTTCATTTTTAAAATGTTTAAAAGTATTGCTTGCAGTATTAAAAATGGTTAATCCATCTCCCCAGGTTCCTACCCAAATATTACCTTCACCATCTTCGCAACTTATAGTTACATAGTTTCCACAAATGCTTTGTACATTATTTTGTTGGTGCAGATAATTTGTAAATTTGCCATTTGTAGGATCAAATAAATTTAATCCACCTCCATCTGTACCTATCCATATATTTTTTTTAGAATCTTCAAAAATACTCAATACATGATTGTTGCTAAGGCTATTTGATTGCAACATGTGTTTGTAGTGAGCAAAATTATTATTGTCAATATTTACCAAATCAACACCCTCAGCAAAATTGCCTAGCCACATATTGTTTTTTGTATCTCTATAAATGGCATAGGTAGAGTTGTGACTGATACTTTCTTTATCAACTTCATCACTTTTATAGGTTTTAAAAGTACCTTCATTGTAGTTGAAAATAGATAAGCCCCCGTTTTCTGTACCAATCCATAAATTACTTTCTGCATCTTCATTAATGCTAAACACTATATTGGCACTCAAGCTATTAGGATTGTTATCACTATGTGTAAAATGGGTAAACGTACCGCTAGCCCGGTCAAATAAATCAAGTCCCTTATCAATTAAACCTACCCATATTCTATTTTTACTATCCTCAAACATTGTGTACACATTATTGCCAGCAATAGATTTTATATCATTCTTGTTATTTTTAAAACTTGTAAATGTGCCACTTTTTTTATTTAATAAATTCAAGCCGCCGCTAAAGGTGCAAGCCCAAATATTTCCTTGTTTATCTTCAAATACCTGCCTAACATGCGAATCGCTAAGGCTGTTACTTTCAAGCGGTAAGTGTTTATAATGTAAGAATGTTTTTTTTACAGGGTCATACATATCTAATCCTCCAATTGTGCCAATCCAAATCATTCCCTGCTTATCAACCAATATTGAATTGGTGATATTGGTAGATATGCTGTTGGTATTATTAGGATTGTGCTTTAGTTGCGTAAATAATTCCTTGTTTCTATCATAAAGAGAAACCCCGCCACCTAAAGTTGCTATCCATAAATTTCCGTTTTTATCTTCTGCTAAAGATTTAATAAAACTATTGCTGATGCTATTTGGATTTTGTTCATTGTATTTAAAAGTTGTAATCGTATAGCCATCGTACTTGTTTAATCCATTTCCAGATCCAAACCACATAAAGCCCCGGCTATCTTGTAAAATACATTGAATATTGCCTTGTGATAAGCCGTCAATTGGGCTAATGTGCTCAAACTTTACATGATGCCCCTGCGGATAAGCATAGAAAAAGCCGAATTGTACTATAAAAAAGATTATGGATTGTAGGTTTTTCATTGGTTTTCTTCAATGGAACAGTGCTGTATATGGTGTTTATTTTAGTTATATTTAAACTATCTTTAACATCACCAAGTAATAACTTTTCGCACTCAATATTTAATACTTTTAAAACTGCAAAATGTTTAAAATATTGTATTATGTATCATAATTTGCAAGTTATTCTTTATAAATTTTCTTAAAGTATTATCAGGTAATTAAAACAATAACATTTAATAAAAAAAGCAAACATACGGATGAATTTTAAATTTTAGTTGCTGGTTTCTGTCGCTTGTCACATCTTGCTGAGACAAGGCCAAAATTGGGGTTCTCACCAAGCATCAGCCGCCTTGTCAATTTGAGATGCAGCCATGCATACATTACCGTACTTTTAAAGAATATTACTACTCATATAACGTACTGGAAGGGGAGTTTTTTTACTATTTTGCAATTGGTATTATAATCGTAAACATTCTTGAAAGCTTTTCTTTTTAAAAAGGTTGGAGCAGTTTAAAAAAAGCTTCCACAACTACAGTACGTCAGTAGCATGTGGAAGTAATTTTTATTAGAATCTTTAGTAAGATTCACGAAAAAAAATGGTTTAACGCCTAATTACCAGGTTGTATAAAAATAATATCAGGTAATAAGGCTTTTGCTACTGCTGCCGTAAAGTATGTACAAACAGAAGTGCTTAAGTTTTCATAAGTATGCAATTAATTTAAGTTTTAAGGCATTTTGTTTGTAACAACATTATGCAATTATTTTATTTTTAGTTTTAAAAGGATATGGATCTAAAACGGGCTCATTCAAAAAAAAACGGTTGGTTTTATATAGGGTTTGGTTTTATTTATTTGGTTATTTGCTACACAAAGATGAAACTTATTTGCTTGCCCTACTATAGCATATTTGATGTGATTGGTTAAAATTTATCATGCCTGATAAGTAGTTATTTTCCTACATTTTTTGGGTGCATCCCAAATTGTCGCAGCAACAAGTGGTAGGTGAGGACATCGACCATGGCTGAGCCTCGGTCGGTGTCCTCATCATAGCCGTCAACTTGAGCCTCGGTCGGTGTCCTCACCTACCGAAATCAGGAGCGACAATTTGGGATACACCCCATTTTTTAAACAAGTATTTTGCAGTTGAATTACTTTTACAGCTTCTAACTACTGCACCGATCAGCATTTTATTTTTTTTATATCAAATAGTTCACAATTTTTCGATCTAAAAATAACCTGAAATACTGATCTTTATTGGCTTTTACATTCTCAAAACAATTTGATCTGTAATTTTTTTAAGACCATAAAAAAACTCCCAACTAAAAGCCAGGAGTTTTTTGTGTTTTAAGATTTATGCAATTATAAAGTTTTCAGCACGTCATTCATGCTTCTAACCGCATCTGCACTTTTATTGAATGCAGCTTGTTCTGTTTCATTCAATGTAAAGTCTAGTATTTTTTCCCAACCGTTTTTCCCAATTATAACTGGTACGCCAATGCATATATCACTTTGGCCATACTCACCATCGAGTGCTACGCAGCAGGTAAATAGTTTTTTCTCATCTCTGATGATGGCTTCAACCAAAGCAGCTCCGGCAGCACCTGGTGCGTACCAGGCAGAAGTACCAATTAAAGCTGTAAGGGTAGCTCCACCAACCATCGTATCTTTTATAATTTGTTCCTGTTGGGATAAACTTAAAAAGTTAGTAACAGGTGCACTGTTCCAGGTGGCAAGGCGCATTAACGGTATCATTGTAGTATCACCATGGCCACCTACTACTACAGCATTTAAATCGGAAGGGCTGCAGCTTAAGTGTTGGCTTAGCTGGTATTTAAACCGGCTGCTATCTAATGTGCCACCCATGCCTATAATCCTATGTTTTGGCAAACCTGTAGAGGTTAAAGCCAGGTAAGTCATTGTATCCATAGGGTTGCTGATAACTATAATAATGGTATCAGGCGAATATTGTAAAATATTTTGCGTAACTGTTTTTACAATACCTGCATTTACACCAATAAGTTCTTCCCTTGTCATGCCAGGTTTACGTGGCAATCCGGAAGTGATTACAACAACATCGCTATTGGCGGTTTTGCTATAATCGTTGGTGCTGCCCACAATTTTGGTGTCAAAACCAAGCAGGGTGGCTGTTTGCATCATATCCTGTGCTTTGCCTTCGGCTACGCCTTGCTTAATATCGAGCAAAACAAGCTCGGTACACAACTCTTTACGGGCAATGTTATCTGCACATGTGGCACCTACGGCACCTGCCCCAACTACTGTAACTTTCATAATAATATTTGTTTATTTGTGAATTATTTTTCGAAGTAAAGATAAGGCGAAACGCATTTGTAGCTTACATTTTAACGCAGTTTATTCAATGACTTTCATTTGTTTTTTATCCAAAATGGTATGATTTATATTAGTATAACACCATATTAAAATCATAGGCTTTCTGCAAGCTGCTTTGCAGATACATTACCCTCAAAAAATTTTACAAATTTTCCTTTTCTATTGTATAAAAAAATGCTGGGAAAAATATGGGGTTTATAAAATGTTCCTAAAAAATATTTGCCATCTCTGCCAATATTAATAGAGGGATAATTTACCATGTTGTAATCATCATAAAACTTTTTTACCAAATTGTAATTGAGAAAACTAACCATTACAATTTGTACATTTTTTATCAATTCATACTTGTTTTGTAACTCTTTTGTTTGTTGCATACAATGATCACAATCCGGGCTAAAGAGCATAATAATAGTAGGTTTTTTCTTTTTGAGATCTTGTTTTGAAAAATTGCTGCTATCAGGTACTTTAGTAATTGAAAATGGAGGTACATCTGGAAATTGCAGGTATAATTTGCTTGAATCGGCTTGTGCCTGGCAAAATAAAATAGCAAATATTGCTTTAGTGAGTAAGAAAAGTTTTTTCATTCGTTAAAACTAAAAGTATTTTTAGATAATCTCCTGTTATTATCAACCTTAGTCAAATTTTCTTTTTTAAAATTACTATCGTTACTTTCGCACCCAATTTGTAATTGATAATCCAAAAATTATCGTTGTAAATTATTATTCGGATTTAAAATTATAATCATCTCCTTATTTTTTAACAGAAGGAACAAAAATTTAAACATGGCAACTACAGCAGACATGCGCTCAGGGCTTATCATTAAAGTGGATGGCTTACTTTACACAGTAATTGATTTTGGACAAAACAAAACGGCAAGAGCAGCAGCTAAAGTTTGGGCAAAGCTAAAAGGTGTAGATAATAACCGTACCATTGAAGTTACCTGGAACAGTGGTGAAAATATATTTCCGGTGAGAGTAGAAAAAAAGGCGTACCAATATTTATATAAGGATGATACAGGTTACAGCTTTATGGATACAGAAACTTTTGAACAAATTACTGTACCAGAAACTATGGTAGATGCTCCCAGGTTTTTAAAAGATGGGCAAGAAGTAATGGTACTTATTAATGGCGATACCGATCTGCCAATGGGAGTAGAACTGCCAGATAAAATAGTGTTGATGGTGACTTATAGTGAGCCGGGTATGAGAGGGGATACTGCTACCAAAACGCAAAAGCCTGCCACAGTAGAAACCGGTGCTACAGTTAATGTTCCGCTGTTTGTAAATGAAGGTGAACTAATTAGGATATTGACCAAAACAGGGGAATATGTAGAAAGAGTAAAAGGCTAAAACTAATATTAATACAGCACAAGGGGGCAGCTTTTATAAAAGTAGCCCCTTTTGTATTTTCTCAATTTTTATTAAAATAAAGGCATTTTTATCCAAATAAAGGAGATTTTAGCCCAAAAAAGCCCCATATTTCAATCTTTTTTATTTTAAATAATTCATTTTTTTGAATAATCATTCCCTACCTTAGCCGCCCGATTGTTTAAAAAATCATTTTAACTACAACACATGGACATCAAACAAATCCAAGAGCTGGTAAAGCTTATAAATAAAACCAACATCGGCGAAATTACCATTGAAGAGGAAGGCATAAAGATTACTGTTAAACAGAAAAAAGATCCTGTTCAGCATTACTATGCAAATGCAGGCTCTATGGGGAATTACGCAGCCGCCTCCAATACGCCACAAACCGCTGCCACCTCACTGCCAGCACCTGCTGCAGTAATTACACCTGCTGCTGTGCCCAAAGTGGATAACTTACTTACAATAAAAAGCCCAATGATTGGCACTTTTTATCGCCAAAGTGGCCCCGGCAAACCAATTTTTGCAAGCGTTGGAGACGAAGTAACAGTTGGTAAAACAGTCTGCATTATTGAAGCAATGAAACTTTTTAACGAAATAGAAAGTGAAGTTAGTGGTAGAATAGTAAAAATATTGGTAGAGGATGCAAGCCCTGTTGAATACGATCAACCATTGTTTTTGGTAGAACCAATTTAATCTGCAGTGTAGCAACGGTAAGAATACCTGTTGTATAAATTTGCAAATTCAACCTTGTATTTTTTCAAACAAAGGGTTTAAATTTTATAGTAATTTATTTGGATTAATACGTAAACAGGCAGCAATAAAAATTATACAACGTAATACTTTAAACAAAACCCAGGCAAGGTAAATATGGTAAACATATGGTTTGGTAAATTTTATTAATCACTATAACTATAGCTATATTACTGGATTTTATTACTGATTTGTTTTGGTTAATTTTTAAAGTGTAATTCAACTTTAATAACCAGCGTAAAAAATTGGTTGAATTCAATTGTAGCAACTGCAAGAGAAAATCTACAACAGGCTGTTTTCTTTTTTTATTTTTTAAAACGCTTTTTGCAATTGTGATAAAAGCTTGTCATTAATTCGATGAATTTTTGCCTTGTTTAATAGCACATAAGCAAAGAAGTACATTAGCTAATTATCACTATGTTCAATAAAATATTAATAGCCAACCGGGGCGAAATAGCCTTGAGAGTTATACGTACCTGCCGTGAGATGGGTATTAAAACTGTAGCCGTTTATTCCACAGCGGATAAAGATAGCCTGCATGTAAAGTTTGCAGATGAAGCGGTATGTATTGGTAAACCTGCGAGTGTAGATTCTTATCTAAATATCCCTTTTATAATGGCCGCTGCAGAAATTACCAATGCAGATGCTATTCATCCGGGGTATGGTTTTTTGGCAGAAAACGCACGGTTTGCCCAAATATGTACCGAATCTGGTATAAAGTTTATTGGTCCTACTCCAGATATGATCAATGCAATGGGCGATAAAATTACCGCCAAACAAACTATGATAGCTTCGGGTGTACCCGTAGTGCCTGGCATTGAGGGCTTATTGGAAAGCGTTGACCATGCAAAAAAATCTGCAGTAATTGTTGGTTATCCGGTAATACTAAAAGCTACTGCCGGTGGTGGTGGTAAGGGTATGAGGGTAGTATGGAATGAAGCTGAAATAGAAAAAGCATTTGAAAATGCTAAAACAGAAGCAGCGGCATCTTTTAAAAATGATGGTATCTACATGGAGAAATTTGTAGAAGAACCCCGTCATATTGAAATACAGGTAGCTGGCGACCAATTTGGCAATGTTTGCCACCTTAGCGAAAGGGATTGCAGTATTCAACGCCGGCATCAAAAGTTGGTAGAAGAATCCCCTTCTCCTTTTATGACTCCCGAGCTAAGGGAGTTAATGGGTGAAGCTGCCATAAAAGCTGGTAGTTCTATCAACTACGAAGGTGTTGGAACGGTTGAGTTTTTAGTAGATAAACACCGTAATTTTTACTTTATGGAAATGAACACCCGGATACAGGTGGAGCATTGCGTAACAGAAGAAGTTGTAAATTTTGACTTAATAAAAGAACAAATAAAAATTGCAGCAGGCCATAAAATAAGTGGTAGAAATTATTATCCTACCATGCATGCTATTGAATGCCGCATCAATGCAGAAGATCCATACAATGATTTTAGACCAAGTCCGGGTAAAATTACTGTACTGCATACCCCTGGCGGCCATGGTGTAAGGGTTGATAGTCATGTATATGCCGGTTATGTAATTCCGCCCTATTATGATAGCATGATTGGCAAGCTTATTACAGTAGCTCAAACACGTGAAGAAGCTATTGCTACTATGTACAGGGCTTTAAGCGAATATGTTATTGAGGGTGTAAAAACTACCATTCCTTTTCATTTGCAACTGATGCAAAATGAAGATTTTAAAAAAGGAAATTTTACCACTAAATTTTTGGAAAGTTTTGAAATGAAGTAACATAAATGGTCGAAATTTAACATGGTTTCTCCGTAAAAAAATCAACGATTTTTAAAATAAAGTCTAAAACTTAATGTTCAAATTGTTACAAATAATCAATACCTGATTTCGCTATCAGGTATTTTCTGTTTTAACAATAAAATTTTACCTGTTTCATTTAGCTGATTTGTTGTTTTAAGTATGTATTTTGAACTTTCAAATTAAAATTAACTTATGCAAACAATAAAAGGCCCCGCCGTTTTTCTTGCTCAATTTGCAGGTGATGAAGCACCATTCAATTCTTTTTCATCTATATGTAAATGGGCGGCTGATAAAGGTTTTATTGGTGTACAGGTGCCTTCCTGGGACAGCCGTTTTATCAACCTTCAATTGGCTGCGGAAAGCAAAACCTATGCTGATGAATTAGCTGGTATTGCTAAAGATGCAGGGGTAGTCATTACAGAATTATCCACACATTTACAGGGGCAATTGGTTGCTGTTCACCCAGCTTACGATAGCCTTTTTGACGGCTTTGCACCAAAAGAATTACGGGGTAATCCATCAGCTAAAACAGCCTGGGCAATACAGCAATTGAAATATGCAGCAAAAGCATCTCAAAATTTAGGGCTTACTGCTCACCCAACTTTTAGTGGTGCTTTACTGTGGCACTTAGTTTACCCATGGCCACAGCGCCCTGCCGGATTGGTAGAGGCAGGCTTTACAGAACTTGCCAATCGTTGGCTGCCCATATTGAACTATTTTGATGAATGTGGAGTGGATGTTTGTTACGAAATTCATCCCGGCGAAGACCTGCACGATGGTGCTTCTTACGAATTATTTTTAGATAAAGTGAACAATCACCCTCGTGCCTGCCTTTTATATGATCCATCTCACTTTGTGTTGCAGCATTTAGATTACCTGGCGTATATTGATATTTATCATGAACGCATTCGTGCATTTCATGTAAAAGATGCGGAACTGAATCCAACTGGCAGGCAGGGTGTGTACGGGGGTTTTCAAAGCTGGGTAAACAGGGCAGGGCGTTTTCGTTCTCTTGGTGATGGGCAGGTAGATTTTAAAACCATCTTTAGTAAATTAGCTCAATACAATTACAAAGGCTGGGCTGTTTTAGAGTGGGAGTGTGCCATAAAAAATGCAGAGGATGGTGCTGCTGAAGGTGCTCCTTTTATAAAAAACCATATTATAAATGTAACCGAAAAAGCATTTGATGACTTTGCAAAAGCAGCGAGTGACGATGTTTTTAACCGATCTTTATTAGGCTTATAAACTTATTTTAACATTAAATACTCAATTTAAATTATGAAAAAAACAATTATTGGTTTGTTGTTAGTAACTACCTTTTATGCCTGTGGCGGTGGTGCGGGTAGTGATGCAGTTGTAAAAAAAGACCCAACGCAAAGTCCTGTTTTTTTGGCAGGTCAGGACCTGGTTTCAAAATCTGGCTGCCTTACCTGTCACAAAGTGGAAGAGGCAGGTACTGGTCCATCTTATAAAAGTATTGCCGCAAAATATCCGAATAACGTAGAAAGCTACGAAAATTTAGCTTTAAAAATTATTAAAGGCGGCTATGGTAATTGGGGGCAAATTCCCATGATACCTCATCCTGCACTATCTCAGGAAGATGCTACTACTATGGTAAAATATATTCTTTTATTGAAAGATTAAACCTGTTATGAAAAAAACTTTTGCAATTATTGCTATCCTGATATCATTTTCAGGTTTTGCACAAAATCACCTGAATAAGCTGTCTGTAAAAGAAAAGGCAGCAGGATGGAAACTTCTTTTTGATGGTGTATCTACCAACGGATGGCATACGTATAATAAAAATACTATTGGCAAAGCCTGGAAAGTTGAAGCAGGTGCTTTGTGCTTTGATACTACTCAAAAAGATGGTGGAGATATTGTAACAGAAAAATCATTTAGTAATTTTCATTTAAAACTACAGTGGAAGGTTGCCAAAAACGCCAACAGCGGTATTATTTTTTATGTTAATGAAGATGCAAAATATGATCATCCATGGCGTACCGGAATGGAAATGCAGGTGCTGGATAATGATGGCCATCCTGATGGTAAAATTATCAAACACAGGGCTGGCGATTTATACGATCTGGTAAAGAGTAGCAGTGAACCTGTAAAACCGGTTGGTGAGTGGAATGATGCCGAAATAATAAGTGACAAAGGAAAGCTTAAGCTAATTTTAAATGGCGTTACTGTTGTAGAAACCACGTTGTGGAACGAGGCCTGGACTAAGCTGATTGCAGGTAGTAAATTTAAAAATATGCCTGATTTTGGTACATTTAAATCGGGTAAAATTTCTTTGCAAGATCATGGAGATGTGGTTTGCTTTAGAAATATAAAAGTGAAAGAACTAAATTAATAAATTTGAGAAATTGAGTTTTGAGTTTTGAGAAGACAAAAAAGCCAACATTGTTATGTTGGCTTTTTTAGTATGTTGACGCAGGCAATAAATTATTTGTTAATTACTGCTGCCATTGTAGAACCTATATCTGCCGGACTAGCTACTACATGGATACCGCATTCGGCCATAATTTTCATTTTGGCTGCTGCTGTATCATCTTCTCCTCCTACTATTGCACCGGCATGCCCCATTCTGCGGCCCGGAGGTGCTGTTT
>Ga0136636_10002180_pt1 | contig 11664 bp, 8 predicted proteins | sample AntDrymUQ8522106_2_FD_104653 | JGI IMG/M metagenome (GOLD analysis project Ga0136636, IMG submission 104653) | Polar desert sand microbial communities from Dry Valleys, Antarctica - metaG UQ852 (21.06) | ecosystem: Environmental > Terrestrial > Soil > Desert | place: Antarctica: Dry Valley... | reverse complement strand
GTGATCGGGCTGCAGGTAAGCACGGGCGTTTTTGGCGGTCTGGAGCGGGCTTTTTACGACTTTGCCAGCAGCCACAACCTGCACTCCCCATCTGCGCGGATTGCCGTCATCGCGATTGATGACCAAAGCATGGCGAGCCTGGGGCCGTTGCCCTGGTCGCGTGACATCCATGCCCGGCTGATCGACACGCTGGCCGCGGCCAAACCCAAGGTGGTGGTGAACACCGTGCCTTTTTTAGCGCCGCAACCGGACCGTGGCCTGGTGTTCATTCAACAAATGAAAGCGGCTCTGGCGCAGATGCGATTGCCAACCGACGCCGCACAAGGGGTGGCACAAGTCAGCGACGCGGTGCTGCAACCACTGGTGGTGTTGCTTGCGCAGGCTGAATCTGAACTGGATGGCGATGCCCGGCTCGAAGTCAGTTTGCAACAGGCGGGCAACGTGTTGCTCGCCGCCAAAACGAGTCCTGGCTCCAGGCCCGACCAGCAAGTGCAATTGCCGTTGGCACGTTTGGGCATGGCGGCAGCGGGCGTCGGGCGCCTCCAATTTCAGCCGGATGATGATGGCGTGTTGCGCTCCGAGCAGTTGCTGGTCACTGTGGGTGGGCAGTCGCTGCCCTCATTGGCGTTGCTGGCGGCGGCTCACAGTCTGGACATCAAAGCTTCGGACCTTCGCCTCTCCAGTGACCAGGTGTTGCGCCTGGGTTCATTGGAGCTGGCTGCGAATGGGGTTGGTGATGTGCTGACGCAGTATTACCCGTCGGCCAACGGCCAGCCGGTGTTTGCGCAGGATTCGTTTGCGGACGTGCTGACAGGCAAGGTATCGGCGGCCAAATATGCCGACAAATTGGTCATCATCGGTGTGACGGCCACCGATTCTGGCCGGATGTTTGCGGTGCCGGGTCATGCGGCCATGTCGTCGGCTCAAATATTGGCGCATCGCACCTCCAATCTACTGCAGGCACAGGTGGCGTATCAGCCGCTGTGGTCGACAGGGCTGCAATGGAGCGTCACGGTGCTGGTTGTGGCAGGTGTCGTATTGGGTCTGCCAATGCTGTCGGGCGCGGTCGCGGCAAGCCTCACGGTTGCCATGTTTTGCACGCTGTTGCTGGCGGAATACGGATTGCTTCGGGCCATGGGCCTGCGTGTGTCCTTGGTATTTCCTGCGGTCCTGCTGCTGGTTGGTTTGGTTGTTCAGTGGGCTTACCGTCTGCGGCAGCATCAACCAGCACAGCGCCTTTTTGCGGATGAGTCGGAATCAACCACCGACCGCATGATGGGCCTGGCGCTGCAGGGGCAAGGGCAGCTGGACATGGCGTTTGAGCGATTTCGCCGTGTCCCGATGCACGCGGCCCTGGCGCAGGACATGTACTGGTTGGCGCTGGATTTTGAGCGTCGGCAACAGTTTGACAAGGCGCGAGCGGTTTTTCACTGCATTGCCGCTTTTGATGCCGGCTTCAAGGATGTCAAAGAGCACCTGGCGCGGGTTGGCGCCAGCGCTGATGCCGCTGGCAAAACTGGCACTGCTGCCAGCGCCGCCAAGCCCGAGACCGTGGCCCACTGTCCAGACAAACCTGTGGAGGCCGGTGATGACAGATTGATGCTGGGGCGCTACCAGGTGATCAAGGCGCTGGGAAAAGGCGCGATGGGCGAGGTGTACCTGGGCAAAGACCCCCGCATCGGCAGGTCCGTAGCGCTGAAGACGATGGCCTTGGGCCAGGAGTTTGACGGGCTTGACCTGGCGCAGGCCCGTGAGCGCTTCTTTCGCGAAGCCAAAGCGGCTGGGCGTTTGCAGCACCCCAGCATCGTGACCATTTTTGACGTGGGTGAAGAGGGTGAACTGGCCTACATTGCCATGGAATACATCAAGGGCCAGGATTTGCAACAGCACTGCAAGCGTGCGGCATTGCTGCCTGTTCCCAAAGTTTTGTCGATCGTCGCGCGCGTGGCGCAGGCCCTGGACTACGCGCATGGCATGCAGGTGCTTCACCGCGACATCAAGCCCGGCAACGTGATGTATGCCAGCCTGACCGACACGGTGAAGGTCACCGACTTTGGCATTGCCCGCATCACCGACGGTAGCAAAACCCGAACCGGCCTGGTGATGGGCACGCCGAGCTACATGTCGCCTGAACAATTGGCCGGAATGCCGCTGGATGGCCGCTCGGACCTGTATTCATTGGGTATCATGATGTGGCAGTTGCTGACCGGGCTGCTGCCATTCAGGGCGGAATCCATGGCGGAACTGATGTCGAAAATTGCCTCGCAACAGGCCCCAGACATTCGGCGGGCTCGCAGTGAAATTTCTGCAGAATTGGCTGCAGTTGTGGCGCGTCTGCTGAGCAAGTCACCGCAGGACCGCTACCAGAACGGTGAAGCCTTGTCAGCAGCTTTGATGCGGTGTGCGGGGCGTGCCCAGGCCGGGGTCGCTTTGCCTCAGAATAGTCCGTCGTTGCGGCAAACAGATGCGCCCGCCGGTTCCATTGATCTGGAGTGATAAGAGTTTCATGATGCAGTACAGCTTTTATGCCTTGACCGATGTGGGCCAGGTTCGCTCCAACAACGAGGATGCCTTTGCGATCAATGAAGATTTTGGCATTGCCGTGCTGGCCGACGGCATGGGTGGCTACAACGCAGGGGAAGTCGCCAGCGGGATGGCGGTGGCGTTCGTCAAATCGGAACTGGTTCGCTGGCTCAGCGTCGATACGCAAAGTGCCAGTCCGGCCCAAATTGCGCTTGGCATCAGTTTGTGCGTGGATCGGGCCAACCAATCCATTCTCAGTGCGGCCACCGCCAATCCGCGGTACCTGGGCATGGGCACCACGGTGGTGGCAGGCGTGTTCAAACATAATTGCCTGATCCTGGGGCATGTGGGAGACTCGCGCTGTTATCGTTGGCGTGCGGATGACCTGATCCAGATCACTCGTGACCACTCCATGCTGCAAGAGCGGGTCGATGCGGGTCTTCTGACGCCAGCACAGGCGGCAGTTGCCCCAGGCAAAAACCTGTTGACCCGGGCCTTGGGTGTCGAGGACGGGGTACAGGTTGAAATGCATGAACATGAAGTGCTGGATGGCGATGTGTATTTGATGTGTACTGACGGCTTGACCGACATGCTGGATGATTCGGAAATCGCGGCGTCGATGAGCTCGCGGGCGCTGTTGCCAGAGATTGCAGTTGAATTGGTGGCCAGGGCCAATGCGGCCGGTGGCCGGGATAACATTGCCGTATTGTTGGTGCGGGCTCAGGCGTGTGTGCCTAAACCCGGGTTGATGTTCCGTTTATTTGGCGGATGATGAGATGAACGCGCTTGCCGGTGTCATGGCACATTGCCACATGTTGAATTCAAGGAGTCGGTTGTGCCAAAAATAGTCATCATGATGGACGGCAATGTGATCAAAGAGGTCAAATTGTCCAAAGAGCGAACCGCACTTGGGCGCCGTCCTTACAACGACATCGTCATTGAGCATTTGGCGGTCAGTGGTGAACATGCGGTTTTTCTGATGCAGTCTGGCGTGGTTTTTGTTGAAGACCTCAACAGCACCAATGGCACCTTTGTCAACGGCAGGGCTGTCAAGAAGCAGCAACTTCAGCACGGCGACACGCTTGACGTAGGCAAATGCAAAATCCGGTTTGAAGCCGACGCAGACTTTGAAAAGACCATGGTGGTGAGCCCGGTCAAAGCGCATGCTGCGCTGCCGGTGGCCGCAGCAGCTGAATTGCGTGGTTACATCAAGGTCTTGACCGGCCCTGCCGGTGGGCGCGAAATGGTCTTGACCAAGGTCGTCACCACCGTCGGTAAGCCAGGTATTTCGATTGCCGCCATCACTCGCCGCCAGCAAAATTTTGTGGTGCACTATGTAGAAGGCCCTGATCGACCCCTGCTCAATGGTGCCATCCTGGGCACGGACCCAGTGGCCCTTAAGCATGGTGATCAAATCGAGTTGGCGGGCACGCAAATGCAGTTTTTGCAGTCCTGATGATGGACGCCTGCCAGACGGGCACCTAAAGACTGGCTGGCAAATTGACACCATGGGTTACCTGAAGCGGCATTGGCGGCGTATTGGTTTATCCCTGGCTTTGCTGCTGCCGGTCTTGACCCATACCTTGGACCTTGTGCCAATTCCTGCGCTGGACCGCGTCGACGCCACGATTTATGACGCGCGTTTGCGGGCGACGATGCCACTGACCCTGGATGATCGCATCGTCATCATTGACGTGGATGAGAAAAGCCTGGCCGAACAGGGGCGCTGGCCTTGGTCTCGCCAAAAGATGGCCGCGCTCACACACGCCTTGTTTGAAAAGTACCAGATCGCGCTGCTGGGTTTTGACGTGGTGTTCGCCGAGCCGGATGACAGTTCGGGGCTGAAGCAACTTCAGGCACTGGCCAAGAACGAGTTCAAGCAGGATGCCGGATTTGTCGCCCATGTGGGCCAACTGGCACCCAGCCTGGAATTTGACCGCTTGTTTGCAGCGTCTCTGGCCCATCGGAAAGTGGTGCTGGGTTATTACTTCACCAGCGAACAGGACGGCGGCACCAGCGGCGTCCTGCCGGCACCGGTCATGCAAGGTGAGGGCTTTTCCTGCCCTTCGGCCCAGTTCAAGCCTTGGCATGGTTTTGGCGCCAACATCCCGCTGCTGGCGCAGGCGGTGCCCCTGGCTGGATTTTTCAATTCCCTGACTGATCCGGACGGTGTTGTGCGCGCCTTGCCGTTGCTTGCGCGTCATGCCGATAAATGCTACGAGTCACTTGCGCTCGCCATGTTTCGGCAACTGACCGGGTTGCCGCAGGTCATGCCGGGTTGGGCGCCTGGTGCATCCGGGGAATCCGAGCCAGTGACACTGCAACACATTGTGTTGAAGTGGCCAGACAAAACCTACAGCATTCCGGTGGACGAGCGGGGTGCCGCATGGGTGCCTTATCGGGGAAACGGGGGTGCGCAGGGTGGCTCGTTCACTTATGTGTCTGCCACTGACGTGCTGGCAGGCAAGGTGCCTGCGCACCAGCTCAGAGGAAAAATTGTCTTGGTGGGTAGCACAGCGCCGGGGGCTGTGGACCTGCGGACAACACCGGTGGCCGCCGCATTTCCCGGGGTTGAAGTTCAGGCAAATGCGTTGGCCAGCCTGCTGGATCGACGCTTTCTGGCCAGTCCCCTGCATGCCAAAGCGTATGACGCACTGTGGCTTGTGTTGACAGCATTGGTGCTGGCATGTGTCCTGCCAGGCTTGACTGCACCAGTAACGGTCGCCGTGAGTGTGGGCGTGGTGGTGAGTTTGGTCGCCATGAACTGGTGGCTGTATGTCGTCCATGGCATGGTCGTGCGCCTGGCGCCCATGCTGCTGATGACCGGGACGGTCGCGGTGGTCAATCTAGGTTATGGCTATCTGGCAGCGAGTCGCGTCAGACGGGAACTGATCGCGCTGTTTGGCACCTACGTGCCGTCTGAACTGGTGCAAGAGATGGCCAAGGACCCGGCGCACTACGACATGCGTGCAAAAAGTGAAGAGTTGACCGTGATGTTTTGCGACTTGCGCGGCTTTACCCGCATGTGCGAGCAGTTGGATCCGCTGCAGTTGCAGCAGTCGCTCAACCAAGTGTTCAGCGAAATGACGCAACTGATCGGTGCCAACCGGGGAACTGTGGACAAGTACATGGGCGATTGCGTGATGGCGTTTTGGGGCGCGCCCGTCGCTTTGCCGGACCACGCCAATTTGGCAGTGAAAACGGCCATGCAAATGATGCAGGCGCTGGCACGGATCAACCAGACACCAGATCAAAAGACCAGTTCCCAGCTTGATCCGCGCATCGGGCTCGGCATTGGCCTGAGCACCGGGCGCATGTACGTGGGTGATATGGGTTCCAACATCCGGCGCAGCTACACCGTGATCGGCGACGCCGTCAACCTGGGTGCCCGGCTGGAGGGATTGTCAAAGGTCTACGGCGTCACCATCGTTGCGAGCCAAGCGACGCAGGCGCAGGCGACCGACTATGCCTGGCAAGAACTGGATCGGGTGCGCGTCAAGGGTCGGCAGCAAGCTGTGACTGTTTTCACGCCGATCGCACTGAAAACGGACCTCTCAGCGGAAAAATCGGCAGAATTGGCGTTGTGGCAAATTTTTTTGGAGGCCTATCGGGCGCAGAATCACGAGCAACGCGATGTCTTGCTGGGCCAATTGCTGAACCTTGACGCCACCAGTCAACTCTACACACTGTATGCTGCGCGCATTGCGGCTGCTCGCGGCCACCCCATTGACCCCGGTTGGGATGGCATCACCAACTTCGAAACCAAGTAAACATGAACACGGGCACCAAAATCTTCAACGTCAAACGCGATGGCATGACCTTTGAAGCACTGTTCTACAAGCAGTTGCAGCACGTGACGGCGCGCATCCATGAAACCGACAACATTGAACAAATCATGCTGGAGGCCAGCCAGGACATTTGTAAGCTGTTCAATGCCGACCGGCTGACGTTGTATGTGGTCAACGAAGACCACACCGCTATTGTCTCCAAGATCAAGACCGGCCTGAACAGCAGCCGTGACCTGAAATTGCCGATTACGCCGCAGAGCATTGCGGGTTATGTCGCCTTCAGCCACATGCTGGTCAACTTGCCTGACGTCTACGACGATGAATTGCTGAAGAAAATTCACCCGGCACTCACGTTCCTCAAAGAGGTGGACAAACGTTCTGGTTACCGCACACGCGAGATGCTGGTGGCACCCATTCTGGACGGTGAAGTCTTGTATGGGGTGCTGCAAATCATCAACAACAAAAGTGAGCGGCCTTTTGGCGACCTCGACATTGAAGGCGTGTCACAGTTGTGCAAGACCTTGGCCACCGCCATTCGTCACCGGATCCATGAGGCCGAAGACAGCGTGCGGCGCATGGTCACCAAATATGACGGACTGGTCTCGGACGGGGTCATGACAGCGGAGGAATTGCAGCATTGCCTGCAAGAAGCGCGTGCTCAGGGCCAGACGGTCGAAAAGTTGCTGCTGTCGCGTTACCAGGTGCGCCCAAACCAGATTGGTCCATCACTGGCCAAGTTTTTTGGTGTGACCTACGAGCCATTTTCTGCCGGGCGCATTCGCTCCGAAATGCTGCACGGAGCGCTGAAGCGAGAATTCATCGAAGAGCAGGGCTGGGTACCGCTGGAAGAGTCACCCGCTGGCATGGTCATCATGTGTCTGGATCCCGAAGCGGTGCGCAGCTCACGCATCGTGCAGCAGGTTTTTCCAAAAATCAGCAAATTTGTTTACCACGTCACCACCCACGCCGAGTTTCATGACACGCTGGGGCAAATCTTTGGGCTGGAGGCCACTGGTGGCAGCATCGATGAAATGCTGGCCGACATGGACAGCTCGCCGATGGACGAAGGCTACAACGACGATGCTCTGGAATCGGCGGCGGCAGACAACGAACTGGTCAAGTTTGTCAACAAAGTCATTCTGGATGCCTACCACCAAGGTGTGTCGGACATTCACATTGAGCCGATGCCGGGCAAGCTCAAGACCGGCATCCGGTTTAGGGTGGACGGCACCTTACAGCCTTACGCCGAAGTGCCGGCGCATTTTCGCCAAGCCATGGTCACGCGCCTGAAGATCATGTGTGACCTCGACATCTCCGAGCGCCGCAAACCGCAGGACGGCAAGATCAAGTTCAAGAAATATGGTCCGATTGACATTGAGCTGCGGGTGGCCACGATTCCTTCTGCCGGAGGTGTGGAAGACGTGGTGATGCGGATTCTGGCTGCGGGAGAGCCCATTCCGCTGGATAAGCTGGGCCTGACACCCCACAACAAGGAACGCGTGATCCGCACCATCGAGAAGCCGTATGGTTTGTTTTATGTGTGTGGCCCCACAGGCTCGGGTAAAACCACCACGCTGCACAGCATTCTGAAACATCTCAACACCCCCGACACCAAAATATGGACAGCGGAAGACCCGGTGGAAATCACCCAAAAGGGCTTGCGTCAGGTACAAATCAACAAAAAGGCCGGCATTGACTTTGCACTGGTGATGCGTGCCTTTTTGCGTGCTGATCCAGACATCATCATGGTCGGTGAGTCGCGCGACAAGGAAACCGTGTCGATGGGTGTCGAGGCGTCGCTCACTGGTCACTTGGTGTTCTCCACCCTGCACACCAATTCGGCACCTGAGTCCATCACCCGGTTGCTCGACATGGGCATGGACCCATTCAATTTTGCCGATGCATTGCTGGGCATTCTGGCGCAACGGCTGGCCAAGCGGCTGTGTGCCTGCAAGGAGGCGTATGTGCCGGATGACGAAGAGTTGCGCCTGTTTGCCACCGAATACGTCGAGGAGTTGCGCCATTCCGCAATATGGAAAGCGGACTATGAGGGTGAGATGGCCAAGCTGATCGCCAGCTGGCAAGAGCAATACGCCGAAGACGGCGAACTGAAGTTTTACCGCCATGGCGGTTGCGACAAGTGCAAACAAACTGGCTACAAGGGCCGGGTTGGGTTGCATGAATTGCTGATTGCCGACGACGGCATCAAGAAACTCATTCAGGAACGCGCCAGGGTGGCTGAAATCTTTGCGGCAGCGGTGGAGGGCGGCATGCGTACCCTCAAAATGGATGGCATGGAGAAAGTCATGATGGGTTTGACGGATTTGAAAATGGTGCGGTCGGTATGCATCAAATAGCACACACCACTTGCGCCTTGGGTTGCACCCATCGCCGGATCTGGCTGCAGGGGGCCGGGCTTTTGCTGTTGTCGCCTGCGGCCAGCCTGGCCCAGGTTGCCACCCGCGAGGGGGTCGAGGTAGGCGGCAATTCGGTCTTTACCCGGCTGGTGCCGGCGGACACGGTGGAGCAGTCGGCTGGCCAGCAGTACGCGCAAATGCTGATGCAAGCCGCCGAGGCAAAAGCCCTGGCTGGCCCAGACCACCCGCAGCTGCGACGCTTACGCAGCATTGCCAAAAAAATCATTCCGCACGCCCTGGGCTGGAACCCGCGCGCCAAAAACTGGCGCTGGGAAGTCAACCTGATCGGCAGCAAACAAATCAATGCGTTTTGCATGCCCGGCGGAAAAATCGCGTTTTACAGCGGCATTCTGGAGCAACTGAAATTGACCGACGATGAAGTTGCCACCGTCATGGGCCATGAGATGGCCCACGCGCTGCGTGAACATGCCCGTGCCCGCATGGCCAAGAACGCGGCAACCGGCATCGGCGCCAACTTGCTCAGCAATGTGCTGGGCCTGGGGCAACTGGGCCAGACCGTGACCAGTTATGGGGCGCAGTTGCTGACCTTGCGCTTCAGCCGGGGCGACGAGTCAGAGGCCGATCTGGTGGGCATGGAACTGGCGGCGCGTGCCGGTTTTGACCCACGTGCCGGCGTCAGTTTGTGGCAGAAGATGGCCGCTGCCAGCAAGGGCGCGCCACCCCAGTGGCTGTCAACCCATCCTTCAGGCAATACGCGCATTGCCGACATCCAGGCCAATTTGCCCAAGGTCATGCCTTTGTACAAGCGCGACCCGCGTCTTGACTGAACGACGCCCGCCGTCATTGCTCGTTGGCACACATCATGCGTGACCTGACGCATGAACCTGCCACACCGCCACCCCCCCGCGCGCCACACCGTTTTTGACGACACACAAGGCATTTTCACAGGCACCCTGTTTGTCTCGCTCGCCTTGCTGATGTTCAACCAGGCGGGTTTGCTGACGGGCGGCACGGCTGGCCTGGCGTTTGTGCTGCATTACGCCACCGGGGTGAGTTTTGGTAAGTTGTTCTTTTTGGTGAATTTGCCTTTTTACTGGTTTTCCTGGAAGCGCATGGGGCGCGAGTTCACCCTCAAGACCTTTCTTGCCATTGGCCTGCTGTCGCTGCTGACGGAGTGGTCACCCCAAGCGATGAGCATTGGCCAGATTCACCCCTGGTACGCAGCCATTGTGGGTGGTCTGCTGCTGGGCTCGGGCTGCTTGTTTCTGGCCCGCCACCGCGCCAGCCTGGGCGGCGCCACTATTGTCTCGCTTTATCTGCAGGAAAAGCATGGCATACGCGCCGGCAAAGCGCAGATGGCCATTGACTCCGTGGTGGTCCTGCTGGCGCTTCTGGTGGTGCCGCCGCAGCACTCTTTCAAGCCCAGCTTGCAGCTTCTCTGTCACGCCCCTTGAGCCATCGGCAGCACCACAGTCTCAGCCCTTTTTCAGCGCCAACGCCAGTTCATACAACGCATTGCGCGGCTCGCCGGTGATGTCGGCGGCCAGTTTGACCGCAGTTTTGAGGGGCAACTCGGCCAGCAGCAGCTGCAACACACGGGTGTCGGGTCCGCTGGATTCGGCCACGGGCGCCGGGTGCAGCACCAGTGCAAATTCGCCGCGCAGGCGGTTGGCGTCCTCGGCCAGCCAGGCCGGCAGATCAGCAGCCGCGAGAGTGGCAATTTCTTCAAATTGTTTGGTCAGTTCGCGCCCTACCGTGACGCTGCGGCTGCCCAACGCTGCCAGTGCATTGGCCAGCACCTCCATGCGGTGGGGTGCTTCCAGCAGCACCACGGCGCGCACTTCGTTGGCCAGGGCTTCAACCGCTGCCTGGCGCTCTGTGGCCTTGCTGGACAGAAATCCGGCAAACACAAATTGGCCGTGCTGTTGGGCGTCCGGCGCAATACCAGCCGCGCTCAGGGCAGTGGTCACGCTGCTGGCGCCGGGCAGCGGTACCACCGGCAGCCCGGCCTGGCGCGCACCCGCCACCAGCCTTGCGCCAGGGTCGCTGATGGCTGGCGTGCCAGCGTCACTGACATAAGCCACCCGCGCCCCTTGGTGCAGCCGCTCCACCACGGCTTGTGTGGCTTGTGCCTCGTTGTGCTGGTGCACGGCCAGCAATTGCGCCGGTGCCTTGTCAATGCCATAAGCGCGCAGCATGGCCTGGGTATGGCGGGTGTCTTCGCAGGCCACAAAGTCAGCCAGTTGCAGCACATGCAGAGCGCGCAGCGTGATGTCGGCCAGGTTGCCGATCGGCGTCGCCACCACGTAGAGTGTGCCGGGCCGATAATTCTGGCTACCGGCCGCGTCCAAAGCGGCGCGCAAGGCGGTGGCGTAGGTGGCCGCAAGTGGCGAGACAGGGTGTGACATCAATGATTTTTCCTAAAACAAAAGCGCAGACGGGCCAGCACAGCACCAAACAGCTGGGAGATGCCGCAGAAGACGTGGCGCTGGCGCACCTGCTGCAAGCCGGGTTGCGCTTGCTGGTGCGCAATTATCGAACCCCTGGGCGTGGTGGCGGGGAAATTGACCTGATCATGCGCGCACCGGATGGCACCTGTGTGTTTGTCGAGGTGCGCCAGCGCAAAACTGCCAGCCATGGCGGCGCTGCCGCCAGTGTCAGCGCCTTCAAGCAGCGCCGGATTGTGTTTGCCGCGCGCCACTATCTTATGCGCCTGGCTTCTCTGCCACCGTGCCGCTTTGACGTGATCGCGATTCAGGCAGGGGGCGTGGAGTGGTTGCAAGGTGCGTTTGACGCCGCGTGAATGCACCGGCTTGCAAGAGCAACAGACTTCGCGCAGGCACATAAACAGCCTCAGACAACCTGATCTCTACGGATTCTGAAACGACACCAATGTCGTCTAGATTTCCTCTTTGCCGTGATTTTCCGGTTTTCCAATTTCAAAAATCATCTGCAGCTCAGTTCTGGGGAACACC
>Ga0136636_10002179_pt1 | contig 11667 bp, 8 predicted proteins | sample AntDrymUQ8522106_2_FD_104653 | JGI IMG/M metagenome (GOLD analysis project Ga0136636, IMG submission 104653) | Polar desert sand microbial communities from Dry Valleys, Antarctica - metaG UQ852 (21.06) | ecosystem: Environmental > Terrestrial > Soil > Desert | place: Antarctica: Dry Valley... | reverse complement strand
TTGGTTGCCGCCGGTGCAGCTGCCGCTGACCTGACCAACGCACAGTGCGTGAATTGCCACAAGGCTGGGTCCAACATCTCGCCTGAAGTGGTGCACTGGAACCAGAATGAAGAGAATTCTGCCAAGTACAAGATGAACATTGAGAGTGCGACTTATGACTCGGCGGCTCGTAAAGTCACTGTCAAGTACTTTCTGGCTGACACCACCAATGGCAACAAAGCCTGGGATTTGACGACTGGTTGCGCCAGCGCCACTTCATGCGCCAGCACCACGCTATTTGGTAACCTGCGTTTCTACGTGGCTTACCAATCCATGGTGGGGCAGTCAATGGCTGTGACCGATTTCTCGTCTTACAACAATGGTGGCAGCGGCGCCAATGCGTATGCTTACAAAGGCACTAACGATGGCACCAACCACTACACGGTCGACATCCCGTTGCCTGCAGACACTGCCACGTCGGTCGCCTCCGGGACAGCGCGCGTGCTCAGCATTGGACAAGTCAAAGAGCCAGAGTTGGTTCTCAAATCGCTTGATCCACGCCCAGCGGTTGTACCCGCTGCACAGGTGAACGTACTTGTGCAAAACACCCACAAAGATGTTGTGCTGACCGGTGTTCTGAATCCGCGTCGTGACGTGGTATCCAATGACAAGTGCAATGCTTGCCACGGCTCGCTCGGTGCTACCTCTGGTTCAAACGCTCTGGCCAACGCCTTCCACAGTGGCGCTCGTAACACGGTTGAGGCCTGTGCTTTGTGTCACGATGCGAATCGTGTCTCGTCGACGGTCATGACCAACGGCTTGGCATTGAACGAGTCGTATCAGTTCAACCGCATGATTCACGGCATCCATGGCAACTCCAAGCGTGTCTATCCGTTTACACATGGCAATCCGGTGCAGGGCGCATTTAGCAAAGCTGGCGTTTTGGCTGCATCTGGAGGATTGTTCCTTGCTGACTATTCCATCAGGGGCTTCACGCCAACCAGTGGTCCAGCCACTTTTATTAAAGCGGGAACACCGGTGGCTGCGGGTGCGACCTTCCAGACCATTGGACAACTCATTACCGATGCGGCAAGGCCACTTGGCTACACCGGCTCCACGGTTGCGATCGAGAACTATGCGGCGGAAGTGGCCTATCCTGGTGTTGGCCTTAACTGCAATGCATGCCACGTCAACAACTCCTATAAGCAGGACTTGGGAACGCTAGGTGCGGTTGTGGCTAAACCATCAGGCGTGACAGATCCGGCCAAGTGGCTGGTGATTTCACCAAAAACTGCCAGCTGCACGGCTTGCCATGACTCAAGCACAGCGATTGGCCACGTGACAGCGTTCGGTGGACCTGGTACATCGTTCGGCAATCTGACGCAAGGCGCAGTTGCAGGCTTGACGGGGTCGGCAGCTGCACCTCGCGAGACATGCAACGATTGCCACGCCAGCGGCGGCTTCAAAGGCGTCGACATCGTCCACGGCCAGCAATAGTCGCTGCCACGGTCAGATCATGCGGGAGGGTTTTCACGGGCCCTCCCGTTTTTTCATGACCCATGGGCAAGTTGACGTATTGAAAATCTTCAAAATCTGACCAGCAGGGGAATTGGGATGCTTATTAAAAAAGCCTTGGTTTTTGTCAGTGTTTGCCTGTTTGGCGCACTGGGTGTGGCGTGGGCAGAGGAACCTCAACCGCAAGGCGCGGCGTTCTGCGTCACTTGCCATGATTCGGAAGACCTGACGGACATGAGTCGCTCCGCTCACGGCTTTGTCGCCGACAAGCGCGCGCCAGACTGCATCAGTTGCCACGGACCCAGCAAGGACCATGCTTACGCACCGTCCGGGGTCAGCCCATTGCCCAAAGTTGACGTGTCGTTTGGCAAACAGTTTGGTAAGCTGAGTACCAACGAGGCGCACACTCGTAGTCAGGCTTGCCAAAGCTGCCACGACAAAGACCACAAGCAAGCGCTGTGGTCAGGCAGCCAGCATGACGCGGCCAACGTCACCTGTGACACTTGCCACCAGACTCACGTCAACAAAGATAAGGTGATGACGAAAGCCGGTCAGACCGAGGTGTGTTATGGCTGTCATGCCGAGCAGCGCAGCCAATTGTCCAAGCCATCCCATCACCCGATTCCCGAAGGCAAGATGGCATGCTCGGATTGCCACAACACACACGGGTCTGCTGGCCCCAAGCTGATGGCGCGCGACAGCATCAATGACACTTGCTACACCTGCCATGCCGAAAAACGTGGCCCGTTTTTGCAGCAGCATGCACCGGTGGCCGAGAACTGTGCCAGCTGCCATAACGCCCATGGCAGTGTGGTGGCGGGCATGCTCACGGCGCGTCCGCCAGTGCTTTGCCAGCAATGCCACACACCTCACGTCACCGGTGTCGTGGGTGCGTTGGGCGGGCAACGTGGTGTGTTTGGGCCAGCCGCTGCCGGCCAGTCCGTCCCACAGATCACCAACATCACGAATGGAAAGAATGTGCTGAACATGTGGCAAGGACGCAGTTGCATGAACTGCCATACGCAGGTTCATGGTTCCAACAGCCCGTCCATCACCAACCCATTGATGCGCTGAAGCACGGAGACACATCATGAACAAGCCAATTTCATTGAGCCAATTTCAACGCTCTGCACTCGCCTTGGCGGCCTGTGCAGTTTTCTTGCCGGCACAGGCGCAGTCCGACTTTGTCGAGGCCACCCTCTCGGCGGGTGTCGGCGTGGTCAACGGGTCGCGCGGTGACCGCGGCTTGTTTGACCAATACAGCGGACTGCCAAAAGACCGCAGTGTGGCCGGCATGCTGGGTATAGATTACAGCCTGCGCAAAGAGGACACTGCCACCTGGGTGGAATTTCACGGCTCTGACTTGCTGGGTGACACCCGTGAATTGAACCTGGTCTGGAAGAAGGCGGGTGACTGGAAGTTCACTGCCGACTACAGCGGCCTGGTTCACAATGACCTTCGTGAAGTGAATACGGGTTTGGTCAACCCCGGTTCGACGGCGCCCCAGGTTGTTGCATTGACAGGTGGCGCAGGGACAGGGGCCATTTTTGATTTGCAGACCAAACGCAACAAAGTGGGCGTGGGCTATACCAAAATCATCAGCCCACGGATGCAATGGGCGGTTGACCTGAAAACCGAGAACAAACAAGGCTCACGCCTGTTTGGTATTGGCATGAATTGTCCCTCTGCATTTGACGCTGCGTGTCTGGGTGCCACAGGCATCAATGTGGGTTCAGCAACCCTGATGTTGCCTGAGCCGATTGACTCAAACCACAGCCAGATCGATGCGCGGCTGAGTTATGCCCTGGAAAAGCTTCGGCTGAGCGTGGGCTACTATGGCTCGTTCTATCGCAACGCCAACTCGGCCATGTACCCCAATGTGGCGGGCAATTTGTATAACCCGGTTGGCGTGCTGTTTCCGGGCAGCCCTGGATTGCTCGGCTATCTGAACCAGGCAGTGTCTTTGCCACCAGACAGCCAGGCACATCAACTCGACCTGACTGGTAATTACGCTTTAACTGACAAAACCCGTGCCACATTCAAAGTGGCATACGCTTCGGCGACCCAGGACGATGATTTTGTGGGGGCCAGTCGCATCGGCGCAACTAGCCTGGGCGGGCGCGTCAACACCGCCCAAGCGATGTTTGGCGTCACCTCACGACCCATTCCAAAACTGTCCTTGTCGGCAGATGTTCGTTATCTCAACAAAGAAGACATCACCCCGGTTATTGCCTACAACATCGCAGGCGGCACGCCATACACCAATCAAAATCTTTCCAGCCGAAAGACCAACGCCAAGCTGCAGGCCAGTTGGCAGTTCAACAGCGATTACCGAGGTACCTTGGGTGCTGACTATGAGCTGATTGACCGGGCTGCCTTCACAGCCACCAGCGCTGTGGCTGGTATCACGGCACTGCGTGACAACACCGACGAGACCGGCGTGCAGGCCGAACTGCGCCGCCGGATGTCAGACACCTTGAGTGGTGCCATCAGTGTGTCGAGCAGTCAGCGCCGTGGTTCTTCCTGGCTGAAAGACAACAGCGGTTTGGGCGTGTCACCAGTGACCGACTTTGCTGACCCGGCGATTGTCAATGGCATCTTCATGCCGACGCTGGCAGATCGTCAGCGTGACAAGATCAAAATCTATGCGGATTGGATGCCCACCAAAGACTGGTCAATTCAGTTCAGCGCGGAGGACGGCACTGACAAGTACAGTTCTCCAAGTGTCTATGGCTTGCGCGATGCCGGTTTGAATCAATTCTCCGTGGATTGGTCGTACGCGGTTTCTTTCCGGTTGCAATTAAATGGTTATGCGTCGACAGGAAACCAAAGCTTTAATCAGGCACGCCAAGCGGGTTATGTCATGGCGTTTGACAATCGCAATTCCAGCTTTGGTGTGGGTTTTGCCGCCAAGCCTACAGGTCAACTCGAATTGGGCGGCGGTCTGTCCTATGTGGATGACATCAGCAAATACGCGCAAACCCTCAACACGTCTGCTGATGCGTACGCCATTGCGTCGCTGGCGGCCAGCGGTGGGTTACCGGACATCAAGTTCAGGCAAACTGCTTTGAAATTGTTCGGCAAATACGCGCTTGACAAGAAGTCTGCAGTGCGTGTTGATTTTGTGCACCAAAAATCAACTTACAACGACTGGGCCTGGGGTCACAACGGGGTGCCATACACCTATTCTGATGGCACGACCCTAAGCCAAAAGACAGACCAAAGCGTGAGTTTTATTGGCGTGACTTACGTTTACATGCTGCCCTGAACGCACGGACTGCGCGTGGCCTGGCTCAGTGATGAGTCAGGCTACTTGCTGAGCAGGGTGTTGATGGTGGCCAGATCGTCCGAAGTCAGCGAACCATTGGCTTGCCGCAATCTCAGGCCTCCCAGTAGCACGTCATAACGTGCCTGTGCCAGCTTGGCTTTGGTGTCAAACAAGGCAGTTTGGGCGTTCAGCACATCAATGTTAATGCGCACACCCACTTGGTAGCCCAGTTTGGTGGCATCCAGTGCACTTTGGCTGGAGGTTTCGGCTGCTTCAAGTGCCTTGACTTGTCCCAGGCCAGATTCCACACCAAAAAACGCGGTACGAGTGGCTTGGGCCACACCGCGTTGGGTGGCTGCCAGGTCGCTGCTGGCTTTGTCTTCCAGGGCCAGAGTTTCCTTGATGCGGTTCTGCGTGGCAAAGCCGGCAAAAAGTGGCAGGTTAAAACTCAGCCCAACTGACGCCGCGTTGGTGCGGTAGTCCTGGCTCACGCTGGCCGACCCGTTGTTTTGGGTGATGTTGTAGCTGCCTACCAAATCCAGCGTGGGTTTGTGACCTGCTCGGGCTTTTAGGGTTTCCAGTTGGGCAACTTCCAGACCCAGCCGCGCTTGTTGCACAGCGGGGCTCAGTTCTCCTGACTGGTCAACCCAGCGGTTCACGTCGTCAGGCATCACTGGTGCGATGACCACTGGCACTGCCAATGGCTTGGGCGCAGTGCCTGCTTTGCCAGTGAGTTGATCGAGAGCCAATTTTTTGATGCGCAAGTCGTTCTCAGCCGCAATTTCTTGTGCGGTCACCAAATCGGAACGGGCCTGCGCCTCACGCGAGTCGGTGATGGTGGAGGTACCCACTTCAAAGTTGCGTTTGGCTGACGCCAGTTGTTCAGAAACTGCGGACTTCTGTGCCCTCACAAACGCCAGGGTGTCGGTGGCCGCCAGCACATCAAAGTAGGCCTGACTGACACGTACGATCAGGTCTTGCTCGGCCGCCTGCAACTGAGCCTGTGCCACGTCGACTGATTTCTGTCCCTGAGTGGCCAACGCGGTATTGAACGGACGGTAGAGTGGTTGGCTGGCGCTCACGGTAGCACTCTGATTGCCAAAACTGCCTCTGTCGAAGGCCTCGGTGCCGCTTGACACGTTGGTGCGGTTGGCACCCATGGTCAGGCCTGCGTTGGGCAGCAGCCCTGCCTTGGCCTGCTCGGCCCGGTACAGATTGGCCTCATATTGCGACTTGGCCGACTGGTAACTGGCATCAAAGCTGCGCGCCGCGTCATAGAGATCCACCAGACTTTGGGCCTGTGCGGGCAGCACGAATGCGGCGCTGAGGGCCAGAGCAAGGGGGAGTTGACGCAAATTCATGGTGAGGTACCTGGTAATTGGCCGGCAAAGCGATGGTTTTGAGGTGACTCAGTAGCGTGGCACGCTTGGGTCAACTTCAGAAGACCAGGCGTTGATGCCGCCGGCCACATTGGCCACGTGTTTGAAGCCGCGCGCTTTCAAGAAGGTTGCCACTTGCATGCTGCGCGCCCCGTGGTGACATAGGCAGGCCACGGGTTGCTCTGGGTCGAGCTCATTCAGGCGCGGTGGGATCACGCCCATCGGGATGGTGATGAGTTCAAACCCATCGGCCTTGATGCTGGCCGTGCGCAGTTCATGCGGTTCGCGCACATCAAGCACCACTGGGTTGCCGTGGCCACGAACAGATTCGAGCCAGTCTTTGAGCTGAAGTGGGCGGACGTGTTTGACCATGTTTAAAACTTGAAAGTGTTGGGTTGGGGGAAGTTGACCAGACGGGGCGCGTTGTCGTCCCACTTTTCAGTGGCTGTGAAATTGGTCTCGCTGGTGCGGGTAATGACTTGTGCGTGCATGATGGGCTCGTCGCCCACAACGCCAACCAGACGTCCTCCGACCTTTAGCTGAGACAGCAGCGCTTGTGGCACTTCAGACACTGAACCACCCAGCAAAATCACATCAAACGGTGCATCCGCAGCTGAACCTTTGCTGCCGTCAGCCTGGCGCACTTCCACGTTGTGTACGCCGGCGCGTTGCAGGTTGGCGCGGGCCATGTCGGCAATAGCGGGGTTGATTTCAAGGGAGATCACACGTTGCGCCTGGTGTGCCAGCAGCGCGGTGGTGTAGCCGGAGCCGGTGCCGATTTCAAGCACCTTGTCGGAGGGCTTCACGGCGGCGTCCTGCAGCAAGCGTGCTTCAATTCTGGGTGGCAGCATGCGTTCACCGTCAGGCAGGGCAATCGCCATGTCAACAAACGCCAGTGATTTTTGCGCTGGAGGTACAAATTCTTCACGTTTGACAGTGGCCAGCAATTCCAGCACCGCTTCATCAGACACATCCCAGGGCCTGATTTGTTGCTCAATCATGTAGTAGCGGGCTTTTTCAACGTTTGACAAGTTCATTCGGGTACTCCTGGGGGTATGTTAACGGAATTTATCAATTTTAACTGGCGGCAAGGCCAATGGCCTGTTTTTGTCAGGCCGACGGTGTCAGTTTGCATCCGAATTTGTTCAGCCAGGCGGATGTGACATGGGCGACGCGCTGAAGCCATGCACCAGCATGTCAAGTTGTGCCGCCAGGTATTTCTGCGGGTCAAGTTGTTGGTGGCCGGTGCAGCTACTGCCCAGCGAATGCCGCCACATGGCAAGGAACAGCATGGGCGCCAGCACCAGGTAGACGCCGTACGTGAGGTCCATCGAACGAAATTCACCACTTGCGATCCCACGCTGGAGGATGCGCTCAATCAAGGCGTTGCCAGGTTGGATCACCTCGGTCTGGTAGAACTTTGCCAGCTCGGGGAAGTTTTGCGCCTCGCTCATCATGAGTTTGGGGATGCCGCTGGCCTTGGTGGAGCCAATGCGTTCCCACCAGTTGAACAGGCAGTCACGCAACATGTCCTGGGTGCTTCCTTCAAAGTGGTCAAACTCAGCGTTCCATTCAACAAAGCGGCCAGAAAGGTTCTCACGCACCACGGCTTTGAAGAGTTCTTCTTTGCTGGAGTAATACAGAAACAGCGTGCCCTTGGAAACTCCAGCATGCCGAGCCACTTCTTCCACGCGGGTGGCGGCATACCCTTTTTCAACAAACAAGTCCAGCGCGGCCGCCAGCAGCTCGCCCGGACGGGCGTTTTTGCGGCGAGACCGGCGCGCGGTGCCGTCGGGTAGAGGGTGAGTTGGGGTCAGGGAATGGGACATGAAATTAATGACTAACCGGTTATTAGTCTACGTTTGGCCACCTGCATTGTCAATTGAAAGGACGTTGCGCAAAGACCTGCAAGCGCCAAGGTTTGCCGGTTTGTGACTAGCATGTGGCAACTGTCCGCTTTGGACACATTTCATTGAAGGAGCTCCCACATGAACCCAACCGATCAGACCATCACTTTGGGCGGGGGCTGCTTTTGGTGTACTGAGGCCGTGTTTGTGCGTGTCAAGGGTGTGCTGGATGTGGAATCAGGTTATTGCAACGGCCAGACCATTGACCCCGGCTACGAGGAGGTGTGCAGTGGTCAGACAGGTCATGCAGAGGTGGTCAAGCTGGTTTATGACCCAGCGCAGGTCAGCACCCGCGAACTCCTGGAAATCTTCTTTGTGATCCATGACCCGACCACCTTGAACGCGCAGGGCAATGACCGGGGCACACAGTACCGCAGCGGCATTTACTTCAGCGCGCCCGAGCAGCAGCAGGTGGCGCTGTTGATGTTGGAAGACCTCACAAGCAGCGGTGTGTATGCCCGACCGATAGTCACCGAAATACTGCCGCTCTCCAACTACTGGCCCGCCGAGGCCTACCACCAGGATTTTTTTGAGCGCAACCCGGATCAGGGTTACTGTATGGGCGTGGCAGCGCCCAAAGTGGCCAAGTTCCGTAAGACTTTTGCACGCTTGGTGCGCGATTAATCCTTAGGCTTGTTGTCTTGGTAAGGCGCTGATGGGCTTTGCAGGGTCACCATGGCCGACTCTGCGGCATCCGCGTCAAGGTTTGCGTTTTTGAGTCGTCGGTTTGGCTTTTTTGGCGACTGCGGCGCGTTTGACAGGTGCTGTTGGTGTGTTGTCCAAGGACTCGGTAAGCTTGCGTGCCAGGCCGATCACGCGGTCCGGGTCGGCACCCAGTGTGCCCATCAAAAACTCGATGATTTCCGAGCGCGGGTTGGCCAGCGTGGGCTCAATCATCATCACCGCAGCAGACACTGCCAGAGCGTTTTCACGGCTGGCAGGCGTAGGCAGCATTTTTTCCAGCGCGTTCAAGGCTTCAATCGGGGCCACTGCGGTGATGCGTGCCTGCTCCTTGAGCAAGCGAATCCAGTCGGTGGGTTGCGCGCCTTCGTGCGATTTGTCCGGTAACTGCGCCAGCAAGCGCGCCAAGCGCAAGCTGCGCCGCTCGAAACTGCCCACCGACACCATGCCCGCCAACACAATGCGGCAGACCGCTTCGGCAAAACCACCTTCATGGATTTGCAGCAAGGCCGACTCGCGAAAACTGGCCAGTTCGCTGGTTGCCCGCGCATTGGCCACCTCTGCATCACTCACATCGGGTTTGATCCAGGCACCCAGGCCCTGGGGGCCGAACATCTGGCGTGTCGACTCGACGGTGTGGGCGTCACGCTTGTCGCGGTACTGGTTGAGGGCGTCGCTGATGCGCTGTGCCGTTTCCTTTTCCAGTTTTTTGAGCGGGTGGTCGTCTGCCAGTTCAACCCGGTGCCTGCGCGCCAGTTTGGCCTGTTCCCGAATGATACCGGCCAGCGGGAATTGGTCAGAAAAGAGCTGGCGCTGCAAGCGCATGCTGTTGAGCTTGCCCATGGCATCACCCATCTCGCGCGTGGCGATCAGCTTCACCCAGGGCCTGACCCAGGTTTTGTAAAACTCGGCATTGGCCTCAGAAATCTTGCTGATGGTGGAAAACATGGCTTCTTCATCGCGACCTTCAGGGTTGAGTGCCACGATGTCTGCCATGGTGCGGTATTCATAGTGCACGGTGTAGTCACCTGGCTCCAGTTCTTCCCAGCGCATCTGGTCAAGCCCGGCCTTGGCCTTGAGCTTCATTTCATACAGGCCCGGCGGCAAATTCTCGATCACGTCCAGCGAGGTGACCAGTTGGTCGTGCTCTTTGCGCGCCACGTCGCCGCCGACAAAAATGCCCAAGTGACCCACATTTTCATGCAACACATAGATGATGGTGCGCCCCGCGGCGGCAATGGCGCGTTCGTCGCCCCAGGCATCAATGATCCAGTTCAAGGCCTGTGGCGGTGGTGTGATGTTGTCACCCCAGGAGGCAAACACCACCACCGGTGCGGTGATGCGGCGCAGGTCGATGGTCTGTCCGCCTTCGACCATGGTGCCGCGTGCCAGGCGGTTGCCAACAAACAGGTTCTCGACAATTGATTCGATTTCACCGCCGGTCATGCGGAAATAGCCGCCCCACCAGCGCTCGAATTCAAGGAACCGCTCGGATTCGGTGTCCACTGATGACCACAGGTTGTAATACTTGTTCCACAAGGTGTTGGCCGGGTTCAGCTTCTCAAAATTTTCCACCAGGTGCACGCCGTCAAAACGGTCGGCGCCAAGGTCACCGGTGAGTGAGGCCAGCCAGGACCCGCCCAACGCTGCTCCGGCATAACGCATCGGGTTCAGCTTGGAGCTGCCTGCCCAGTACGACACCGGCGCACCCATGATCATCAAGGGCCCAAACAGCTCGGGCCGGGTCGCGTTGAGGGCCATCATGGCCCAGCCGGCCTGACAGTTGCCGATGACCACCGGTTTGGCGCGACTTTGTGGGTGGCGTTTGATCACCGCTTCAAGAAACTGCGCCTCGGCGTGCATCACCGTGGTCAGGGTTTGCCCGTCCTGGGGCTCTGGTCTGAAGGTGACAAAGTAAACCGTGTGACCCGCGCGCATGGCCATGCCCACCTCGGAGTCAAGTTTGAAGCCGCCAATGCCGGGACCATGGCCGGCGCGTGGGTCAACCACCACAACCGGGCGCGCCTGGGGATCGACCTCGTATTCTGGCGGTGGCACCAGCCGCAACAGCGCGTAGTTGCAGGGCTCAGCCAGTGTGGCACCGTCCAGCACCAGTTCATGCTCGAACTTCAGCAGCGGCGGCGTGCCCTGGTCCAGGTGCTCAAGGTAGTTGTTGCCCCGGTCAAGCAAGGTGTCGAGGAACAAAAATGTACGCTGCAGCGCATCGGTGAAGTAATCCTGATTAGTGGCTGGGGATTGGGCGGTTTTGCTTGGGATGGCAGTCATGAAGTCGCCTTGCAAGGTAGTGGAAGTCAGCTTTCGATGATAAGTCAGGCGTGTCTTTTTAAATCAGTCTGGCAGCAGTGAATTCACCCAAATCTTGATCTGCAGCAAGTTCTGACGCTTTATCATACGGTTCGGCTGCCCGGCGCAGAGATAATCAAACTTATTTTTTGCAACGCGCAAGCGCCATCCGTATGGAACTCAAAAGTCTGATCGACCAGCCCGGCAAATTGCCGACCATCCCCAAAGTGGCACAGCAACTCATCGCCAGTTTCAGCTCCGAGGACGTGTCGGTCACCGAGATCGCCAGCCAACTCACTGCCGATCCGGCTTTGAGCGCCAAGCTGCTGCGCTTGGCCAATTCGGCCTACTTTCATGTGTCTCGCACCATTGGCACGGTGGAATCGGCACTGCAAATGCTCGGTTTTGTCATGGTGCGCAACCTGGTGTTGGGCAACAGCGTGGCCGGGGCGTTCAAACACGTGCCGGGCATCGACTTGAAACAGTTCTGGCGCTACAACCTATACACCGCGTGCTCGGCGCGCTGGCTGGCGCACCGGGCTGACTTTAACGCTGACCTGGTGTTTACGCTGGGCCTGATGCATGGCATTGGGCAGCTTCAGATGCATGCCGTGATGCCGCAAGAAATGGCACC
>Ga0136636_10002178_pt1 | contig 11669 bp, 12 predicted proteins | sample AntDrymUQ8522106_2_FD_104653 | JGI IMG/M metagenome (GOLD analysis project Ga0136636, IMG submission 104653) | Polar desert sand microbial communities from Dry Valleys, Antarctica - metaG UQ852 (21.06) | ecosystem: Environmental > Terrestrial > Soil > Desert | place: Antarctica: Dry Valley... | reverse complement strand
GAGAACAAGCACTTTTGCCATCGGGCGATCCTTTATGTGGAGAGAGGGGGTATCAACGGGTTCAACGTGCGGAAGCGTTAATGCGAATCCACCAAGACGATTTCGGCATCTTCGATTGCAGTGATATGGATCACACCTTCGCCCATCGCTACGCCGTCGCGGGCATTTGCACGCTGGCCATCGATTTCCACTGCACCTGTTGCGGGCACCATATAGGCATGGCGGTTATGGCCGATGGAATATTCAAGGCTTTCGCCAGCCTTGATTGTTGCGCCAAGTACGCGAGCGTCAGTGCGAATGGGTAATGCATCAGTGTCTTCGTCAAAGCCGCTGGCGAGGATTTGCCATGCACCAGAACGGTCATCTTTGGGGAACGGTTTCGCGCCCCAGCTTGGCGTTCCACCAGTGCGGTTGGGCATGATCCAGATCTGGAATAATGTGGTTGGCTCATTTTCCATATTATATTCCGCATGGCGAATGCCACTGCCTGCGCTCATCACTTGAACATCGCCGGCGGCAGTGCGCCCTTCATTTCCCAAGCTATCCTTGTGCGTAATGGCGCCAGTGCGGACATAGGTAATGATCTCCATGTCGGCGTGGGGGTGTGGGGGGAAGCCTGACTGCGGCGCAATCAGGTCATCATTCCATACGCGGATCGCACCCCAGCTCATGCGGGATGGATCATTATAGCTACCGAATGAAAAATGATGGTGTGCCTCCAGCCAGCCATGGCTCGCTGCACCGAGCGTATCAAAGGGGCGAATTTCAAACTTGGTTGTCGTTTCGGTCATATCAGGCACTCCTTCAACAGGGTGTTTGGATATTCCCTACATACCCCAGACGATTGCTGTTGAAATAGAAACGTTAGAAACGTATTGTTTCCAAATATGAAGCTACCTGATTTTGAAGCATGGAGCATTTTTGCCTGCGTGGTGGAGCATAAAAGCTTTACGGGCGCGGCCGAAGCGCTTGGTCTGTCGAAGGCGACAATATCCAAAGCCATCACTCGGTTGGAGCGGCAAGTGGGTGCGCCGCTGTTTCATCGCACATCGCGCCGTCTCTCGCTGACCGATAGCGGCCACAAGCTTGTCGAACATGCCAGGGCAATATTGTCCGAAGGCCAGGCGGCCGAAGAAGCCGCACGCGACGAAGCATCCGAACCTGTTGGCCTTGTCCGACTGGCTGTACCCATGAGTTTTGGCCTCAAACATGTCGGGCCAGTCATCGCCGATTTCTTGTGCGCATATCGTGGCATAAGCATCGATATGCATCTGAGCGATGCAAAAGTGGACTTAATCGGGGAGGGATTTGATATTGGCCTTCGCATTGCCGCGCTGCCGGACAGCAGTCTGCGGGTGCGCAAACTGCGCGATGTAGAAACCTACATTGTCGCTGCACCTGCTTATTTGGAACGCATGGGTACACCGCTACATCCGGCGGAACTTCAGGAGCATGAATGTCTGCTTTACTCGTTGCTGACTGCGCCTGAACTCTGGAGGTTCACAAATGCAGCAGGTGAGGAAGCGGCCGTCCGCCCTCGCGGTCGGCTGCGGGCCAATAACAGTGACGTGATGTTACACAGCTTGCGCTCGGGCCTTGGGATCGCTGTCGTCCCCGATTTCATTGTTGAACAAGATCTCGCCGATAAAACGATTGTACCGATATTAGAAGGCTGGAAACCGCGTGCCGTTGCCTTGCACCTGGTCACGCCACCTGGCACGATCCGACCACACCGGGTGACCGCGTTAATCGATTATTTGGTGGCACGACTTGGGCGATGACAGCGTTAACCTTAGTCGATTTTTGCATTCGAAGATGCTTATTTCCCTCCCAAAGCTGGCTAACTCCCCACAACTGCACCGGAATAATAAAAAATTTTCGATATCGCGATCATTCCAAACCCGCGGAAATGATTCATTTTTACTGAACTTAAATGTCACGACTCGCGGAAATCCCGGCATTAACACCAAATTAACCTTTTCAGTTCATTTCCCTTATGGTTAATAAAGTTCGAAGCAGTCTTGGCTACGGCCATGTTGCCTCGGGGGTGCAAGGGTTTCAAAAAGGGGTTTGCCCAATGCGTGTGCTTTTGATTGAAGATGAACCGACCACGGCCAAGGCCATCGAAATGATGCTCGCGACCGAGGGGTTCAATGTCTACACGACCGACCTTGGTGAGGAAGGCCTCGATCTGGGCAAGCTCTATGATTATGACATCATATTGCTCGACCTCAACTTGCCCGATATGCATGGGTATGACGTCCTGAAAAAGCTTCGCGTTGCCAAGGTGCAGACGCCAGTGCTCATCCTTTCAGGGATTAGCGAGATGGACTCGAAAGTCCGCTCCTTTGGCTTTGGTGCCGACGATTATGTAACCAAGCCATTCCATCGCGAAGAACTGGTTGCACGTATCCACGCAGTTGTGCGCCGCTCCAAAGGCCATTCGCAGTCGGTCATCCGTACCGGCAAACTGTCTGTGAACTTAGATGCAAAAACCGTTGAAGTCGACGGCAGCCGTGTGCACCTGACCGGCAAAGAATATGCGATGCTTGAGTTGTTGAGCCTGCGTAAGGGCACAACGTTGACCAAAGAAATGTTCCTTAACCACCTCTATGGCGGCATGGACGAGCCTGAGTTGAAGATTATTGACGTCTTCATTTGTAAGCTGCGTAAGAAATTATCGCTGGCTTGCATGGGCGAAAACTACATCGAAACCGTATGGGGCCGTGGCTATGTGCTGCGCGATCTCGACGATATGGAACAGCCACTCGTCGCATAACGCGGCTAAAAAGCAATACCCGAGGGGCGTGATGGGTGCAGTCAGAAATGGCTGCGCCCATTTCTATTTGCCGCTCAACGTCGTGGAGGCAGACCAGCGAAAGTGATGGTGCTTTCGGCGCCTCGCGCACTGACCGAGCTTACACCCACAAAATGGTCGTCCACGATCAGGCCCTCAAGCACTGTGTCGGTCCCTTCAACGTCGCGGACAAAGGTCCAATCCTGCGCATCTGCGCGACGTTGATACACGCGATAGCGCTGCGCGCCCATTGCCGCGTCCCATTTCACGGTGGTGTTGGAGGTGACTGCTCCGCCCAATGTTGCCGAAGCGGGCGCTGGCGGTGCATCGGCAAGCGCCGTTGCCGTCAGCACATTCAACATCGTTACCTTGGCCAAATAGTCGAAGTCCATCTTGTCGACGGTATCGCCATATTCGATACCATTTTCGGTGCGCAGATCCTGATGCTGGTGATGATAATTCTCGACGCCGACCGTGTAACGAATTGCAGGGAAGCCGAGCTCAAGTGAGGGCAAATGATCGCCACCACGCGCGAAACGGTCCGGGCGGCGGACGCCAAATACGTCTAGCGTGACGTCAGGATAGGCCTGAGCCGCAACCTTGTCGGCGAAGCGCATCAGCGAACGGCTTGGGCCGTCATCTTCGCCACCGCTGTTGCGGCGTGCCATTTGGCCAGCCAAATCTTCCGATGCACGGATGCCTTCGCTGAACACGCGCACGATGTTTTCGACCTTGCGTCCATCGGTGCCGAGCGTGCCGCCAACAATGTCGTTGTTCAGCATCGCGCTGACTTTCCAACCGCGTTCTTTGGCGGTTTCAGCAAGCAACCACCCACCCATCAGGCCCTGTTCTTCGCCGGACAGCAAAGCAAAGACGATGGTCGCCTCATTCTGCGGCTCTTGTGACATGATGCGTGCCGCCTCAATCACCAATGCGCTGCCGGAGCCGTCGTCATTGGCCCCTGGCGCATCTTTCGTGAAATCCATCACGTCCGAAACGCGGCTATCGATATGTCCGGCAATGATGATGACATGATCCCAGCCCATTTTGCCCGGCTTGATCGCGAGTACATCGACGATGTTAACGCCATTGGGAATGCGCGGGCCCGACATGTTGCGTTCAAGCACCTCGGTCTTCAGGCAGCCTTTACAGGCCTTGGCGATTTTTTCGAACTCGCTCTGTGCCCATTTGCGTGCAGCCCCAATGCCGCGCTTCGGGTCAGTCGCAGAAGAAAGCGTGTGGCGTGTGCCAAAGCTAACGAGCTTTTCAACGTCAGCCTTCAGGCGCTCGGCCTTGGGGTTGGATTGAGGGTTGGTGTGCGCGGCTAAGGGGAAGGCGAGGCCAATCGCAATTATGCTGGCGCACAAAATCAGTTTTTTCATTATCGTTGCCTCCCCTTTATGTTTGCAAATACCAGCGCTCGCCGCCCTCAAGCGCTAGCGCCGTCAACTTCCCTGAATCATACGCGCCAGTATCAATGCCGATCCGTGACCCGCGTTCTTCAACTTCTTCGTAAATTGTGTGGCCATAGACGATGACCTTCTCCAGATCGCCGCGTTGGTCGACAAATTCCTCGCGTATCCATCGCATGTCGCTCGGCTTCTGTTCTGCCAAGGCAATGCCGGGGCGAATACCCGCGTGGACGAAGGCATAGTCGCCAATGATGATCTGGTCTTCGAAACTTTCGATAAATTTGATATGCGACTCTGGCACTAATGTCGCCAGTCGCTCCGTCAGCCCCTCCATATCGAGGGTCATGTATTCGGCGCGCGTGATCGGATAAGACAGTACCGTAGCTTCGCCGCCAATGCGCAGGAAGAAGCGGGTAACCTTCGGGTCGCCTTTGCGGTATACGCTGACAAAGATTTCCTCATGATTTCCCATAAGAAAGCGGACATTTTTGCCAGAAGCTTTCAAGGCCAGGGCGATTTCAATCACCGCTGCGCTGCCCGGTCCTCGATCGACAAGATCGCCAAGGAATATAATCTGCGTATCAGCAGGGCCACGCTGTTGGTTGTCCGTCTCAATCTTAGCTAGCAAATCGGTCAGCAGATCGTCACGGCCATGGATATCGCCAATGGCATAAATGCGCACACCATCGGGCGCCCGCGCAGTATCAAGAGGGCGTGATACGATGGATTTTTTGAAAAGGCGACCTAACATGGCCTGCGCCATATAGAACCGCGTTGCGCTTTATGGAAGTGGTCAGCCTTCAATAGTGAAGCTCAATCCGGCATTTTTTTGTAACCGGTCAACGAGGCGTTCGCCCAAAGCGGCTCCCGGTGTCGTCACGCCGCCGGGACCATCATGTTCGCATAATGCCATTGCGGTTTCGCTGATCATCTTGCTCGTGGAGCCATAGCCCGGATCACGATCGCCCTTGACGCTTAGCCGCGCAGTGCGGCCATCGGGATATTCTGCCACGAAGAGGACATCGTAAAAGCCGGTATCACGCTCTTCCTTGGTGGGCCCTTCGCCCGGCTTGGGATCATCCGCACCGCCCATCATTGGGGTCGATGCAACATGCTTGGCAATCACTTCGCCCTGTTCGCCCGGGCCAGTCAGCATCATTTCGTCATAGACGAAATCTGCGCCATAGACATTGCCGAGCAGATGATTGGTGCGGTGCACATTTTTGGTGTTAATAGGTGCCATAACAAAATTGGTCGCCCAACTACCAAGGCTTTCGTCATATTCGGGTTTGTTACCCGGAGGCTGAGGTGGACCGTCAAAATCGTCTGAGAGGCTGAACGGGTTAGTCAGATAGCCAATGACCGCAGGGTCCTTGCCAGCGGCTGCCATTGTGGCTTTCAAGCTAGCTGCGGTGCCGCCTGAAAAGGTGCCTTTCATCGCACGTACACGGCCCTTTACACGCGGGGCAGGCGCGCCAAACTTTTCGATGCAATGCTTTTGGAGCATCAGCACGCCGAGGTCGAAGGGAATGGAGTCGAAACCAGCCGAAAATACGATCCGCGCGCCGGATGCCTTTGCGGCGTCATCATGTTGGTCAATCTTCTGGCGCATCCATGCTGGCTCGCCGCACAGGTCGGTATAATCGGTGCCATTGGCGACACACGCGGCGACGAGTTCATTGCCGTATAACTGATAAGGGCCAACCGTTGTCAGAACGACCTTGGCCCGCTTCACCATGTCATCAAGCGATGCCGCGTTCGACGCGTCTGCCACGATCAGAGGTGTGTCCGCTGCAGCCCCGATGAGGTCGCGCACTTCGGCAAGCTTGTCCGCACTGCGTCCAGCCATTGCCCATTTCAGGCCAGCCTTGTCTTTTAGATATTCGGCCACCAAACGCCCGGTATATCCTGTGGCACCATAGACAATGACATCGAATTCGCGGCTTTCAGTTGGCATGTTTCTCTCCCGAAAAAATGGTTCGGCAATCGATGCGCAAAAATGCACAACGAGTCGACCAAAATCGCTTAGGGCAGATGCTAAATGCGGCGGTCCCGGTCGTAGGCCGTATCGTTATCTGTCCGCGGGCTGTCGGCAAAGCGGTTATGGCTGCGGTCGTTTGCGTCATGCTCGTTGCGCGTGACGAGCCGAGCATCTGCCTCACGCTGACGGCGTGCGCGATACGCATCGAAACTGTAACTTTTCTGATCAAACGCGAACAAACACAGGAAGCCACCAGCAATCGCGATGTTCTTGAGCGCTGCGGCGGCCTGTACAGGGTCAGCAGTTTCCCGGTGAAACAGCAACGCCGTCAGCAAACAGAACGCAGCAAAGGCAACCGCCGTTAGCCGTGTAAAAACGCCGAACAAGATCATCAATCCGCCAACGATTTCAAACAGCGCGGTTGGTAATGCCAAATTGGTTGGAAGGTTGACCGATGCCATAAAGCTGGCCGTACCCGGAATATCAGTCAGCTTCATGGTTCCGGAAACGATGAATAACAGCGCAAGCATGATGCGGCCAATGAGTGCGAAAAGCCCTGATAACATAAAAATACCCTCCGGTTTGACCGGGTTCAGCCGAGGGGCAGCGGAACCCGGTCATAGGGGTAACGCACGACTGGCTCAATTGAGCCATCGTCATGGATTTGATTTAGAGCTTTGGCAAAGTGACGCCGCGTTGGCCCATATATTTGCCTGCACGGTCAGCATAGCTGGTCTCGCAGGGCTGCTCTCCCTTGAGGAACAGAAACTGACATGCGCCTTCATTAGCGTATATCTTTGCTGGCAGCGGCGTCGTGTTGCTGAACTCCAGCGTTACATGACCTTCCCAGCCAGGTTCAAGCGGCGTGACGTTGACGATGATGCCGCAGCGGGCATAAGTCGATTTGCCCAAGCAGATCACAAGCACATCACGTGGCACGCGGAAATATTCGACCGTGCGGGCAAGCGCGAAGCTGTTGGGCGGGATGATGCACACATCGGTCTTGCGATCGACGAAGCTTTTGGGGTCAAATTCCTTTGGGTCGACGATGCTGCTGTCGACATTTGTGAAAATCTTGAACTCATCGGCAACGCGCGCATCATAACCGTAAGAGGACAGGCCGTAGCTGATGCAGCCATCGCGGCGCTGCGCCTCGACAAATGGTTCAATCATGCCGGTTGCCCGAGCTTGCTCGCGGATCCAGATGTCGGACAAGATGGACATAATAACTCCCTGTTTCTGCGCACTGCTTTTGCCATGTTGCTATCCCGGCGCAAGAGGCGAGGATGAAATTTTTGTGCGTATCCCGGGACGCAGAACCCGGACTATTTCAGGCTAGCTGGGCCAAATCCGTGCGGTAGCAGTTCGGACAGCCGATATGTTTCGTATCCTGTCGCATGGGCGCAATGCACCGGAATGTCGGTTTCGGTGAGGTCGGCGACTTCCTTGATAATTTGCCGACAGCGACCGCACGGTGTGATGGGGTCTGCTGCTTTGCCAACATGCCCGGCCAATCCGCCAGCGACAGCAATCTGTCGGATTGCGCGCAATTGGCCGTCACTATTCGCTTTGGAGATCGCCACGGTTTCCGCGCATAAAGTCATACCATAGCTTGCATTTTCGAAATTGCTGCCGGTCACAATCTGGCCATTGTCGAGCAATAAGGCCGCGCCGACATGGAAGTTGGAATACGGCGCATATGCGGTCTGTGCCGCATCAATGGCAGCCTGCACCAGGCGCTGTGTGGCCTCGGTCATTTGCGGACCACAACCCAGCGGACGGCGCCGTCAATACCGCTCACCCGGCGTTGTGTATTGGCGGTCCACATCACCCATGGGCGAGCCGAATAATCGGGCGAAATGCCATTGCCCTGAAGCCAGATGTTGCGGTCAATCGACTTGCTCACTTGATACTCCTTCTCGAACTCAGGCGTTAGTAACAGGATTGCTGGGGTGCCGCTATGCGCCTCAATCTGGTTCAGGAAGGTTGCAAGTTCTGATAAGATCAGTGCGCGGTTGGGGCGGCTTTGGCAGGCTTCGGAAAAATCTATTTGCACGGCAGGTGGCAACGCGCTGTCGTTGCGCGGAACGCTGGTGATGAACATGGTCGCCTGTTCCGACGCCGAATTGCAAAGATCAAAATGGTGAAGCGCTCCAAAGCGAATGCCCGCCTCCTGCACCGCTTCCAAATTGGCCTGAAACTGCGGGTCGCGGCCCCGCGCGCCTTCAGTCGCAGTGATATATGCAAAATCGACCCCTGTGGCTCCCAATTCTGCCCATGTCGGCTGGCCGTTGGCTTCATTTACGACAATGCCCTGCACCGGATAGGTATCGCGCGAAGGCGCCCAGCCGGTGACATAGCTCCACATTGCATAGCCCATGAGAGTTATACATAGCAGGACCACGCCCCATCGGATCAGTTTGCGATTTCCCCCTAGCATGCGACCCCGTTTAACGCCTTCGATTCGCCAACTCTCTAGGCGGTCCGGCTGGACGAAGTCGAGAGAAGTTGCGCTGCCTCCGCACTAAACCTTGATATGCAGGACACAAATCAGCGTGAACAGCCGACGGGCGGTGGCAAAATCGACCTCCACTTTACCCTCAAGCCGTTCTATCAACAATTCCGCCGCCTCATTATGCACACCGCGCCGCGCCATATCTATCGTTTCAATCTCCGCCGCGCTGGCCTTGCGAATGGCTTGGTAATAGCTGTCGCATATAGCGAAATAATCCTTCACTGGGCGGCGGAACCGGCCAAGCCCAAGGACCAGAGTTTCGTGTGGCGTCCCGTCTTCACGGCGGATATCCAGGATCAGCCGGCCCTCGGCGACGCTGATGCCTAACTGATACGGCCCGGCATAGCTGTCGCCCATGTCGCGCAACGGTTTAAAAAAATTATCTTCAATCAAGTCGAAAATGGCGACGCGCCGTTCCTGTTCAATATCGGCATTACGCCGCAGGATCGTTGCTTCGTCCAGTTCGACTTTGATGATGCGTGGGTCCCCCATAATGCTGTGTTAGCTTGAGATAATTTTGGAGCAAGGGGTTAACTATATCCAAGCAACTGCGCTGTGCAGAATGTTGTCCACAGCCATATCCCCGCACTTCTTTTTTGCGCCCCTTGCGAAGCAGACCATGCTAAAGGATAGGGAGACATGGCCGAACTGATTAGACTTGCCGCAGCGAACGAAGCTGAACCCCAACGCTTGCCGCGCAATATCGAGGCGGAGGCTGCGTTTTTGGGCGCTATCCTCATCGACAACCGGGTTATCGAAGACGTATCGATCAAGCTGCAGCCGGACCATTTTTTCGAGCCACTGCATGGCCGTATTTTCGAACAAATTCTGCGCCTGATTGACCGCAACATGCTGGTGACGCCCGTCACGCTGAAGCCGTTTTTCGAAGCGGATGAACCGATGCGCGAACTTGGTGGGCCGGGCTATCTGATCAAGCTCACTGCCGATGGCGCGGGATTGATTGGCGCGCGCGACTTTGCCCAACAGATTTATGATCTCGCCTTGCTACGCGAGCTGGTGAGTGTGGGCCGGACTTTGGTCGACAACGCGCTCGATACCAGCGAGAGCGTTGATCCAAAGGGGCAGATTGAGGCTGCTGAAAGTGCGCTGTATAAAGTTGCCGAGGGTGAAGGCGAAACCGGCTCAATGAAGAGCTTTTTGCAGGCGTCGACCGAGGCGATTAAAAATGTCGAAAAGGCGCTAAACTCTGGTGGCAGCCTCTCGGGGGTCACCACAGGCCTTAGCAGCATCAACGCCAAGTGCGGCGGTTTGCACAACTCCGACCTTGTAATTCTGGCTGGACGTCCAGGCATGGGTAAGACCTCGCTTGCCACCAATATCGCGTTCAACGCGGCGCGGCGCTGGGTGCGCGAGCGTGAAGATGGCATCGAAGAATCCAAGGGGTCCGGAGCGAAGGTCGCGTTTTTCAGCCTCGAAATGTCCGCGGACCAGCTCGCGACCCGTATCTTGGCCGAACAATCGGGAATTAGTTCCGAACTGCTGCGCATGGGCAAAATTTCACGTGAAGATTTCCGCGAGCTGTCGCGCGCATCCCGCGAATTGCAGGAGTTGCCACTCTATATCGACGATACGCCCGCGCTCACCATCGCCGCGTTGCGCACCCGGGCCCGACGGTTGCAGCGGCGGCACGGGATTGGCCTGATCGTGGTTGACTATTTGCAACTGCTTCAAGGTTCAAGCCGCGCAAACGACAATCGCGTAAACGAAATTTCGGAAATCAGCCGCGGCCTGAAGACATTGGCCAAGGAATTGAGCATTCCCGTCGTTGCACTGTCGCAGCTTAGCCGTGCGGTCGAACAGCGCGAAGACAAGACGCCGATGCTGTCTGATCTGCGTGAGTCCGGTTCAATCGAGCAGGACGCCGATATGGTGTGGTTCGTCTATCGTGAAGATTATTATGAGCTGATGAAAAAACCCGATGAGGGTACGCCCGCATTTGACGCCTGGAACGAAAAAATGGAGCGAATCCACGGCGTCGCAGAGCTTATCATCTCCAAACAAAGGCACGGTTCGACGGGCCGTGTGCGCATGAAGTTCGAAGCGAAAATCACTCGCTTTAGTGATCTTGCCGATGACCAATATGCCGATTCGGGATATGATTAAGGCGGAAATATTCACGGCTTCGTTATGCTGAGTCAAAACCCGTCATGCTGAACTTGTTTCAGCACCTTACAATTTCACAGGCCGCACAATTAAGACCCTGAAACAAGTTCAGGGTGACGAGTAAGGCGCATGCTACCCCCTCAACGTTGCGCTCAGGATATAATTCAGCGCCATATTGTCGCTCAAATGCAGTCCGGACATCGGCGAAAAAGCGATACCCTTCATGTCCACAACTTCCAGCCCCGCCTCCTCAAGCATTCCGGTCAATTCCTCGGGCATCAGGAACTTGTCCCAGTCATGCGTACCGCGCGGGACCTGGCCGAGCCGTTCGGCGGCCTCTACCAAGAACACCCGCGATGCAGCCGTGCGGTTAGGCGTTGAAAGCAACAACAGCCCGTCAGACTTTATATGACGGACCAACTCCGCAATAAATGCTGCCGGATCTACGACATGCTCAATAACCTCCATGCAGGTCACAACGTCATATTGGCCAAGACCCTGCGCTGCGATTTCGCCAGCGCGGTAGTTTATCCTAAGACCAGACAACGCAGCATGCGCCTTTGCCGCCTCGATATTCTCAGGCGCAGCATCCACACCCGAAACGTCCCCGCCAAGCCGCGCCAAGGGTTCGCAGAGCAACCCGGCGCCGCAACCAACATCCAGCGCGCTTTTTCCAGCCAGCGGATAGCGCGCTTTACCATCGCCACCAAAATGCGCATCAATCGCTGTCCGGATGAAGCGTAACCGAACGGGGTTCAGCTTGTGCAGCATGGCAGAGCTGCCCTTCGGATCCCACCATTCGGCGGCAAGCGCGCCAAAGTGCGCGGCTTCGGAGGCGTT
>Ga0136636_10002177_pt1 | contig 11674 bp, 8 predicted proteins | sample AntDrymUQ8522106_2_FD_104653 | JGI IMG/M metagenome (GOLD analysis project Ga0136636, IMG submission 104653) | Polar desert sand microbial communities from Dry Valleys, Antarctica - metaG UQ852 (21.06) | ecosystem: Environmental > Terrestrial > Soil > Desert | place: Antarctica: Dry Valley... | reverse complement strand
CAAATTACCGCTTCAATTTCCTGGTTTGCAATGGCCTTTAAAAGCAGTTCAGCAGCTCGTTTCTTTCCCTTTCCTTTTGCCCCACTGGAGGTTAAAGGAGTATCTTCCGTTTGGATTTTGCTGTCTTGCGGATAGGCATAGGTATTATCAAAATAGACAAGTTTGCAGTGGTTCTTTCTACAGGCGTTGATTGTATTTTGCATTACAATAACCCAATCTTGAAGCCAAATTTTGGAATCATATGGAAGTCCAACGGTCAAGTACGCTATTTGAGTATTTTCCAGGGCTTTTACAACACTTTCTGCATCGAGTAGGTCTGCTTTAAAAAGTTCATCGTCTGGATGCACTTTTTCGGGACTGCGGCCCACTAATTTAATTTGGTGGGTATAATTTTTCCGCAGCTCACGAGCCAATCCTTCTCCTATCATTCCGTTTGCTCCTAATATTGTTTGCATTTTTTATCTTTTTCTAGTCTGTTCAAATGCTAATATAAGAATAATTTTTAGGGAATTTTTCAATACAAAAAAGGGTAATAAGTTCTAATAATCAGGAGAGAAGTTTAGATAATGAAATTTAAATTCAAAAGAAACACAAAAGAGACTATTTTTGTTTCTTAGAATTACTTAAACACAGGATTATGAAAACTATTTATAAAGCAGCTTTACTTATTTTTACGGTACTTTTTTGTAGCACTGCGGTAGTAGCTCAGTCTGAAGATAAAAAAGCAAATTCGATTGTTCAAGAAATGCTAACGGCGATGGGCGGCATCAAAAATTACAATGAGACCCGTTTCATTCAATGGGATTTTGTGAGCAGAAAAATATTTTGGGATAAATGGACGGGAGATGTTCGCATAGAGAATCCAGCAGCAAAGCAAGTGATTTTAGTAAACATTACTACTTTAAAAGGTAAGGCCTATGAGAATGGTCTGCTAGTGAATGATGATACCAAGACCAAAGACCTACTTGAAAAAGCTAAAAATTGGTGGATCAATGATTCGTATTGGTTAGTGATGCCTTGGAAATTACAAGATCCAGGAGTACATCTTACTTATATCAAAACAGACCACTTACCAAATGGTAAAACGGTAGATGTTTTGCAACTTACCTTCACTGCGGTAGGCGTAACCCCTGAAAATAAGTATTGGCTGTATGTAGATAAAAAAGAGCATTTAATTACGCAATGGGCCTACTATAAAAATTTTAATGATACCGAGCCAAAGTTTTTAAAACCATGGAATAATTATCAAAAAACGGGTACTATTTTACTGTCTTTTGACAGGCCGAATGAAGATGTAGGACCAAAAAATGTGATTGTTAAAACAAATTTTGACCCTTCTATTTTTACGGAGCTATAAAAACTACCTTCTTTATTTGCTTTTGCAATCACTAAAAAAACCAGTCTTATCAGGCTGGTTTTTTGTATTCAAGAGTATAATTTTTTTAATTGTAGTTCCTATTCAACCTATTGCAGATTTTAATTCAAGAAGATTTTTATGGTTTCAATGAAGATATATAAGTTAAGCCCAAAATAAAATAAAGCAGGCGACGAAGCCCACAAACCGTCTTTAATTTTTAGTCGTACAACTACTCCTAAAAACATCAATAAAGCTAGACCTCCTGAGGAGAGTACTAAAATAGAGTCGTACAATAAGCCAATTAGCAGACCTAAAGCTCCTACAATCTCTAAAATTGCAGTAAGCGTTCCAAATTTGCTCAATCCAAAGCGGACAAATTCACTTTTCATTTTTGGATTTGTAAAATAAGCTATTCCATAGGCTAAGAAAGAGAGACTCGAAAAAATAATTAAAACTTCTAGTAAACGCATTAGGCAATTAAATTAAGGGTTACGGCAGCAATATACAGACTTAGTAGCATTAGAAACAATGATGGCATTCGCTTTTGCCAAGGATTATTCACTTTAAAGTGAAAATATTGCGCGCTAAACATCAAAAAAGCCATTAAAAGTGCTGGAATTAGCACGAGCGAAGGAAACCAGATACCTGTTATAAGCAATGTTGCCAATGCTATTTTAGTTGCGCCAACAAATGTTCGTGTCAGATCGCTCAGTCCATACTGCTTAAATTCTTTTACGATATTATCAAAACGAAACACCCATACAATAATAACAGAAATAGCAACAATGAGTTGTGCAATCACGGATAAATTTATCATTTTAGTTTTTTTTAATTTTCTTACTCTTTTGGCTTTTCAGGTGCTGCCCCGTTATTTTATAGTGAGTTCTGGTCTTCACTTTTATACTGCTTGTTTCGTTCATTTTCAAAACTAATTTACAATTTTTAGATTGTTTTAAAGAGCCCAAAAGAGTAAGAAATTAAGACAATTAAATGGTGACGTTCGATCATTTTGAGATGGCGTGTGCTTCGTAACCTCTAATTTTTGGCTAAACGAAAAACATGATTCGGAACGGTAATGTTCCTGAGTCGCACCCTAAATCAAAGCATGGAGCGTTCGTCTTATCTATTTAATTAGTTTTAACTTTTTTAATGCTTCTTTGGTTGAATTTAAGCGAATAATTGGAAATTCTTCCATATTTGTTTCTTGCTTTTCCACATTTGTTGCAAAGAAATAAACAGAATTATTCGTTTCTATATACCCAACTAACCAGCCATTATTTATCTCATTTCTCATTCCCCAGCCTGCTTTTCCACTCAAAACATAATTTTCCGTTTTCTCAAGCTGCATTATGTCTTTCATTATTTTTTCGGTTCTTTTTGAAATCGGTAATTGTGAGAAATACAATCTTTCTAAAAATTCAATTTGATGCATTTGAGAAAACGTCGATTTTCCTTCTAGCCAAAAATTGTCAATTGTTAAAGAATCGAAAACCATTCCGTTATAGTTTAATTTTTTTAAATACGATTTCATTCTTTTTACACCTACCTTTCTGGCGATTTCTTGATAACAAGGAACACAAGAAACTTGAAAAGCTTTTTTGAAAGTCAAATCTTCTTCCCATTTTTTAAATTTACGCTTTTCTCCGTTCCATTTAAAAATTGTAGCATCGTTTTTAATTATTCCGGATTCTAAAGCAATAATTGAATTTGGAATTTTGAAAGTTGATGCTGGGATTATCCCTGTTTTTGCCCATTCAAAGTCGTTAGAATAATAAGTTTTATTTTTCACATCATAAATTAAAATTGAGCCCTTTACTTTTAAACTATCTAAAATATTTCCAAATTCAAATTGTACAATTTCTTTTGGTTTTAAATTTTTAGTTTGGCAATTCCCACTAAAGTTTACAAATAATAGTAGGTTAAAAAGGACAAGTAGCTTTCTCATTTTGATTTATTTTTGTTCTAAGTTTATGTTGTCCTAAGATGACACAACTTTTATGCAGGTCTAAAAGTATCAAACGTATCTGCCTTATTATAGTTAAATAAGTCTGATAAACGTCACACTTATCTCTTCAACGAATATATAAATAATTCTTTACAAATCATCAAATGGATTTTTATTTAATGAAGCCATGCGGTACACTTATACATGCAAATCGGTTCTTTTAAGTCTGTTTTTTTTAAAGTACTCTATTTCACAAGGTGCAACTATTCTCAATTAAACGTGAGGCGCAAACAACTTTGGTAAATAATAGTTGATTTGTTATCGTTTTATACAAGGGACGCAATTGTTCATAATTAAAGGCGCATGCCCTAGCTTAGAGGAGAAGTTCTTGTTCTAATGAAAATTTGATGTTCTTGATAGACCTGATAGTAACGGCATCCTTTATGTCCTTTCTTTAAGGGCATAAAGATAGAGTGAATAGCAGGAGCGGAATTGTTTTGAAAAAATAGCGTCCTGCTCCAAAAACGTATTGCAATAGTCGTTCTGGTTTATTGGTTGTTTGGACTTAAAACATCTAATTTAAAGTGCGTAGTTAATTTTTTTTTTGGTTTAAAATCCACACACTCAAGTGCAAATCCTGATGTAAAAATACAATAATTAGAATAACTTTTTTTCATTGTACGTAGGCTCATTTTTGGAATTTTTCTAAAGAATAGAATATAGCGTGCACTATTTTTGGATTTTTAAGCCGCTCATTTGGTGAAATTTAAAAACTAAATAGCTTATTGAATTGAAGACAAGGATAAAGTCACTAGCGATTCAGAACAAATATAATGTACACCTATAAGTTTAGAGTATAGCAAGTGTCCTTTAATGGTTTTGTTATTTCGGTGTTTGGATAAAAGTGTGGGTGTTGCTCTATTTTTTACTTATAAGATATGACTTATAAAATAAAACAAAATAAAATGAATTTAAATCCTTATAAATTCGAAAAAAAATAGATACTTTTACCCCATAAATTAACGAATTTTATTACATGAGGAATCTTTATCTTCTAGCATCTATCTTTTTTTTATTAGCCGCTGTTTCGGTTTTTGCCAATACTAAAACAGCTGAAAAAAGCCATGCTAAAACAGTAGTCCATAGCAATTATAAAATCGAATTAGTAGCTCCTGTGGTTTCTTTTACTTATAATAACGATGGCAGTTGTTCTGGTACTCCAATTACATTTACTTCAAGTATACTTGGCGATGCTCCTTATACGTACCAATGGGATTTTGAAGATGGAGGAATATCTACTAGTGCTAATCCAACTCATATTTTCACAGCTGTTGGTTGTGGAACTCAAAATTTTAATGTAAAACTAATTGTTACTGATCGCAACGGAGTGAGTACGTCCCTTACAAAAGTTGTTTTGGTAAAGCAAAAGCCAGATTTGAAATTTGTTAATTTAAATGCTTCGCCAGGTACAGGTGCTCCTTTCGAAAAATGTGGGGATAATAATTCAGATCCTAAATATACAATCAATGTAGGTAATTCTTCCAATTCCAATTCTTGTATTGCCTCCTATAATATAGAATGGGGAGATGGGATTGTTGAAACAAATGTTGTCTTTCCCAGAACGCATACCTATTTGCGTTTAGGATCATTTAACATGGTTATAACAGGAGTAGGTGCTAATGGCTGTACTAATGCAATTACGTATGTAGTTAAAAACTCAAACAATCCAATAGGAGCACTCATAGCTCCTGGTAATACTACTAATTTTTGTATTCCAGTTGCTCCAATGGATTTTGCTATAGGTTCGTGGGCGCTCAATCCTTCAGATACCAATTATACTGTTAATTATGGAGATGGTACCATACGAAGTTATACTCAAGGCCAACTTGAAAGTTCTATTTATTACAATACTGGCAATCCGTCTGCTTCACAAAACTTCCCTATTCCGCATACTTTTACACGTTTTAACTGTCCATCTGGCAATACTGTTAGATTAACTATAACGACCTCCTGCGGTAGTACTTTTCTAACTGCTGGTCCTATCATTATTTTAGATGTGCCTCGTGTAGATTTTAGCGTTACTAGCATTGCTTGTGCCAATACACCAGTTTTTTTTAATAATAATACGATTGCGGGATATACCAATGACTGTAGTACTTTTAATGTGTACACTTGGAATTTTGGTGATGGAACTCCAATTTCAAGAGCGGTTAATCCTAGTCATGTATACACAACACCGGGAACTTACACAATTTCATTGTTTGCAGAAACACCGTGTGGAATAGGAAGAACGGTTACCAGAACAATTTGTGTAGAACCTATTTTACAACCGACTTTTACTTTTGCAAGAGCATGTGCAGGAACAGATATACAGATCACCAATACCACAGATACGCGTCAAAGTTGTGGAACGGAAAGTTATTATTGGGAAATCACTAATTATTTTGAAGGCTTTTGTGGTAAAAGACCTGAGCAATGGTTTTTTACAAATAACACCAGTTCCTTTTCAAAAAATCCAGTTATTAATTTTGTTACGCCAGGAACGTATTATCTTAGATTAAGAAGCCGAAATTCCTGCGGTATCGACCAATATAAAACGGAAGTAATTGAGGTGAAGAAAAAGCCAGTTACTACTTTAAATCCCATTTCAGATTTTTGTAATTCGGCAACAATTAACCCTGTAGGCACGGTGGTAGAAAGTTGTGCTCCAAGTTCTGAACTGACCTATCTTTGGAGTTTTCCTGGTGGAACGCCGTCGTCCTCAACAGTGCTCAATCCGGGATCAATTAATTATGCTGTAAGTGGAAATTATCAAGCTATTTTTAGTGTTTCCAATAGCTGTGGAACGACAACTCAAACAAGAAATTTCTCGGTAAATACGGTATTATCTCCTATTATATCGCCAAAATCAGCCGAAATTTGTAGCGGTGGATCATTTCTAATTCGGCCTACTACTAATGGCACTGATAATGTCCCATCTAATACTACTTATACTTGGTCAAACCCTGTCGTGACTCCTTCAGGTTCAGTAAGTGGTGCATCTTCACAATCATCACCCATAACGAGCATTAGTCACACATTAACCAATACTACGAATAACCCAGCAACAGTAACTTATACCGTTTCACCCATAGCAGGAAGCTGTTCTGGTCCTAATTTTACGGTTACCGTAACGGTCAATCCATTGATAAATGTGGCTGAAACCATTAAAAATGCAACTTGTTTTGGATCTGATGATGGCGCTATCAGCATTGCTGTAGCTGGCGGTATCCCCTTTGCAACAGGGCCATCCTATCTTTTTTCATGGACAGGACCTACTGGCTTTACTAGTACTAATCAAGCTATTTCTGGTCTGAAACCCGGTATTTATAATCTAAGAGTTATTGATAATGGTTCGTGTCCTTTTACAAGAAGTTATACGGTTAGAGAGCCAGATAAATTTAGTTTTTCTGGATTTAAAAATGATATAACATGTTTTGGACTGAATGATGGAAAGGTTTCTTTGACCACGACAGGGGGAACTTTGCCTTATGCCTATGTATGGACTAGAAATGGAAGCCCTCTTGCTACGACGGAGGATCTCACTAATTTGTCTGCAGGAATATACAAAGTTACTGTTACAGAAAAAAATAATTGTGATACTTTATCCGAAATTTACACCATTATTGAGCCGCCTCTGTTAGAGGTAAAACTTGTTAGTCAAGTGAATATTTTATGCTTTGGCGATTTTACGGGTGAAATTAATATAGGTACAACAGGTGGTAGAGCAGTTGAAGTTACACCTGGTGTTTTTAATTATAGATATAATTGGACGGGACCAAATGGATACAGCAGCACAAATCAGAATATACGAAATGTAGCAGCCGGAACGTACAATTTAACGGTTACGGATAATTCGGGCTGTTCAGATAACTTGCAAGTGATTTTGCTGCAAAACAATGAAATACGTTTGGAGTTTTTAAAAACAGAGATAGCTTGTTATAACGATGCAAATGCTTCGATCACGATTACTAATATCACAGGAGGAATTCCTTTTGTATCAGGCAATCCTTACCTTATAAAATGGAGTACTTTAGGAACGGGACGTGTCCAAAATAATTTATCAGCGGGTACTTATACCATCACAATTACAGACGCCTTAAACTGTGAAAAAGCTTTTCCTATAACCATTGACAATGCACCAGTTTTTACCATAAATCCAACTGTAAAACAGATTTCCTGCTTTGGAGCAAAAGACGCTTACATTCGATTGAATCTTATTGGAGGGAAAGCGCCTGTTACTTTAGTGTGGGAGGACGATCCAACCGCTGGCATAGATCGAAATAACATAGGACCGGGAAAATATACCGTAACCATTACAGATGGTAAATTTTGTAAAATTAAAGAAACTTTCCTCATTGTTGAACCTTTACTACTAGAATTACGGGCTGATGTTTCAAATCCTTTAAGTTGTTTGGATGCTAATACAGGTGCAATCAACTTGGTTGTAACTGGCGGTGCGCCTCCATTTTCATATTCTTGGTCTAATGGTGCTACAACCGAGGATTTACAGAATCTTCCACCTGGAAATTATACTGTAGCGGTAACGGATGCGAATGGTTGTAGAAAATCAGAATCTTGGAAGATTATTCGATTCGAACAACTGACACCCGCCATTGAAGTGCTTACCGATTTTGATTGTGCTACGAAATATGTAAAACAAACGTTTATTGGAAAAGTAAAAGGAGGCGTTCCTCCTTACCAATTACGTTGGTCTGATGGTGTCGTTACTGGTGTAAATAATGAAATAATGAACACAAATAATAACGGCTTGATCATTTTTAGTGTTACGGATAGTTTTGGCTGTACTGCGGATATTACCTATAATGTCGATACACCAGTATTAGGGAAAGCTAATTTCGAAAGCAGTTCGTATGGAAATGATGTTTACGGTTTGTATTCAATTTTTGATCCTATACTATTCAGTACCCTAGCCACGGGAGATTTTACAAAAATTTCATGGGATTTTGGTGATGGTAATTTTTCAGATGAGGAAAATCCAAAACATGTTTATACTAGAGTAGGAACTTACACTATTAAGCAAACGGTTACGTATCCTTTTGGCTGTCAATATGTGCATACCGCTACAGTGCTTGTTGAAAAGGGCTACAGCCTTATAATGCCTAATGCATTTACGCCTAATGATGACGGCACAAACGATTCATTTGCTCCTGTATTCTTGGGGTTTATAGAAATGACTTTAGAGGTTTTTGACTCATGGGGAAGTGTTATATACAGCGAAACTGGTCAAACTATAAAAGGATGGAACGGAAAGGTTAATGGTTTAGATGCCGAAAATGGTAATTACTTTTTTAAGCTTAGCGCCAAAACATTTTACAACCACACCATAATCGAAGATGGTGCTTTCACATTAATTAAATAAAAGTAACGAATCAACTAATGAAAATTAAACTATTTATTATCCTTATTTCGTGCTTCTTTTACTCAAAATTGAGAGCGCAAGATCCCGTTTTTACACAATATTTTTTAATTCCTGAAACCTTAAATCCAGGTTTTTCAGGCTTCATGGAAACCACGTACACCGGTATAATCCATCGAGAACAGTGGCCGGATTTAGATTTAAAAATTACTACAGACTATGCTTTTATCAATACTTGGAACGAAAATATGAATAGTGGTTTTGGTATTAGTGTTTTAAATCAAAGAGAAAATGTCACTAATTATAATTTTTCGCAAGTCAATGCGAATTATGCATACCGAGTAAGAATTAGTGATGATTGGGAATTTAGACCTGCTATAGAAGTTGGGTTTGGGCTAAAATCATTTGCATTTCAAAATCTACTATTAGAAGATCAGATTAATATTAGATCAGGAATTATAAATACAAGTTCTATAGATCCACTTCTATTAAACGATAAAGTTAGCTTTTTTGATGCTACAGCAGGAATGGTTTTTAATACTGAAAACATGTGGATTGGCTTGTCTATGAAACACTTGAATAAACCAAATATTTCCTTCACTCAAGATGGAAATGTACCTTTGAATACCTTTTTCTCTTTAAGTACGGGATATGAATTTTTATTGGCTAATTATATCGATGTACAATTCTTTCCGTATGCGACTAAAATGTTTGTAACTGCTAATTATATGCAACAAGCGCGTTATAATCGCTTGGATATAGGAACATCGATCTTATTTGAGAAAATGTTTTTTGGCGCTACTGCTGTAACGAATCCTGCTAAAAATGGAGTCAACAGTCATTTGCTAACATCAGTAAACCTTTTTACAGGATTGCAGTACGATCACCTGCGATTAGGAATCTCTTATGATTTAAATACCTCTAAAATTGGAAAAACGGGTGGTATTTATGAATTGTCGTTAACGTATCAGTTTAATCTAGATAAAAAATGTTTTGGTTGTCCGAACTATACGGGAAGGTAAAGTGAAAGCAATTTAAAGTATTTCTAAAAAAAAAACACCAGATGTTCACCTGGTGTTTAGATACTGTTTATAAAGTACTGCGCTTCGCAAAGCGTATTTATTTTCTGCGACTTACTTTTTATTAAAAATCTTCTTGAACAAGTTTACGATAACTAAAACAAGTCCGCCAGCCACAAGACCGATAAAAAATTCTGTAATTATAGCCGGTACTTGCGGCAGTAAATGGTGTAAAAAATAGATCTCGTGGACAAAGATACCACCAGCTACTAATAACAAAGCGATAGTACCGATAACGGATAAACTCTTGATGACTTTAGGCAATGCTTGCACTAATATATTTCCGAGTCTAGTAGTAAAACTCCCTTCGCGCTTGTTGAGCTGCATCAATTTTAAACCTGCCTCGTCCATTCTTACAATAAGGGCTACGATTCCATAAACGCCCACGGTAGCTATAAGTGCAATAATAGAAACAACCATGATTTGAGATGAAATAGGTTTACCAATTACAGTTCCCAACGCAATAATCACTATTTCTACAGAGAGTATAAAATCCGTTATGATAGCCGATTTGATTTTTTCTTTTTCGAATGCTAGAACTTCTTCTTCTGTCCATTCTTGCTCTGAAATTTCAGTTTTAGCATGGGCGTGTGGAAAAAAGTACTCGTATATTTTTTCGGCACCTTCATAGGCTAAATAAAGTCCGCCAAGAACCAAAATAACGATAACCGCCACAGGTGCAAAAGCACTCAGCAAAAAAGCTACGGGTAAAATAATTACTTTGTTGAGTAATGAACCCTTTGAAATAGCCCATAAAACAGGAAGTTCTCTGGATGATATAAAACCGGAAGCTTTCTCTGCGTTTACGGCTAAATCATCGCCTAAAATTCCAGCTGTTTTTTTTGCTGCAATTTTACTCATAACTGCAACATCATCCATCATTGCAGCGATATCATCTAATAATGCGAAAAAACCTGATGCCATTTTTATTGTTTTAGAAGCGGTACTGATTTTGGTTTCTGTTTACCAAAAAAGTCTTTGTCCGTTTTGATTATTTACTAGTGCGAAGCTAAAACTTTTTTACTGCAAAAAAAAGTGACATGCTAGCTTCTTGAAATTTTTTAGAATTATGCTACAATTTGATTTTTATGTATTTAGTAGCACGTACTATTTTTTCAGACTGTTGGACGTCGTATTTGGTACTTAATTCGTCTTTTTTCCAGAGCTAGGGTAACAATTATTTGGGATAAACACAACCCATTTTCGTTAGGAGCTGCAGTTCTTCTACCTTTAAATTTTTAATTTTGTGAATTTTCAAAATTACTGTATTTCTAATTCAACTTAAACGTACATTTCTACATAAGGTCTATTCTATTGCATTATGGAATTTTTAGGTCTTTGGGAAAAAAGTGTTCCTAATACCCATTTTCCAGTAAACATAAATATCTTCTGACCTCCTTACTATAGCTATCAAAGTTTCTTCTTTACTAAGTTAAATGCTTACAGCAACGCAGGAACCTACGGTACGAGTACATAACGAAATTATGAAAACCAGCCGAACTAAATAGCCCTGATAGAAACGGCATCCTTTATGTTCTCGTTCTCAAAACGAGACCATAAAGATACAGTGGAAAGCAGGAAGTATCGCTGTTTCTGGAAATATGAACTTCTGCTCCAGATACAAAAAATCATAAAAAAAAAACACCAGCTTTTCAACTGGTGCTTGGTATGCGTTTTGCCAAAGTTCCAAACTTGTGCAAAGATTTTTCAAGTAAAGAATAATCGTTTATTGCGCCAACTCACTTTGATTCCTAAATACCAATTTCCCATCAAAGGCATCAATCAAAACGATGCTTTCAGTGGTTATTTTACCGGATAGAATTTCCTTTGATAATTCATTGAGCACCTCTCTTTGAATGACTCTTTTCACCGGT
>Ga0136636_10002176_pt1 | contig 11682 bp, 10 predicted proteins | sample AntDrymUQ8522106_2_FD_104653 | JGI IMG/M metagenome (GOLD analysis project Ga0136636, IMG submission 104653) | Polar desert sand microbial communities from Dry Valleys, Antarctica - metaG UQ852 (21.06) | ecosystem: Environmental > Terrestrial > Soil > Desert | place: Antarctica: Dry Valley... | reverse complement strand
ATTGAAAGAAAATATTAGCAATTAATCAATGTAGATGGAACAAATCTTTTATCTACTTTCTTCAAATTTCTGTTTTTTCTAATCGCTGCATTTTTTATCTTATTCCTTATTAACCTTAAAATTCCACCTTTGAGTTTACCCATTAAATTAAGGCAAATTTAATTTGTTATCAATAATTTTATTGTAGTCTTTCCGAAAATATAAGACACAACTTAAATTTAACCAAGATGTTAAACTGTGTTAATTCTTACTAATATTCAATTATTGGAATGTTTTCTGTATAAAAGAAAAACATAATATTAAAATATAATAAAATGGAAAATGACAAAGTAGTTAGCGTATTAAATGATTTGTTAACAAAAAATTACGATGCTGAAAAAGGATACAAAGAAGCCGCTGAAAAAATCCAACATGCAACTTTGAAATCCTATTTTAATGATCAAGCGCAAAATAGATATGATTTCGGACATCAGATCAAGGCATTAATTTCCAAATACGGCGGTGAGCCAGACAAAGGAACAAGTGTTGCAGGTGATTTGCACCGAACTTGGATCGCAATTCGAGATGCCTTCACCAATGGAGATGAAGCAATTTATGCAGAATGTATTCGTGGTGAAGAAGCATTTTCCGAAGAATATGGAGAGGTTTTACACCTTGAAAATGTACCGCAAGACGTAAAAGATCTGGTACAAACTCAAAAAAATTCGGTAGATAAAGCCTTGGCTTCTTTAAAAGTGATGGAAGGATTTACTTCTTAAATTTTTTCACTTCAGATAAATTAAAATGGTTTTCCAATTTGGAAAACCATTTTTTTGGTAATTTTTCTAATTATCTAAACTTAATCAAATTGTAGATTTTTTATTTATTGATTTTATACAGATTTTCTAAAAATTTCACTTGCAAACTTTCAGACCAAAGATTGGTATAAAGCAGAAAATTTAAAAAATTTTCTTTTGAGGAACCGAAGAGAAAAATATTGTCCAGTTTATTTTCTTTGTATTTCCAAATTACATATTTCAGTTCTGAATTCTCTTTAATTTTAGAAACTTTAGCACCAATTTCCGCTCTGTAATCCGAATCCCATTTGTAAAATTCCCAAACATTTTCAAAATCTGAATTTTCATTCTTGAAAAATGAGTAGTTTTTTTTGGGATTTTGCGCAATGGCGATAATAACGCCCTCCTTATCTTTTAGAAAAGTTTGACCAGAAATATCTTCCGTTTTAATCACCGTCCAATTTCCCGGGATTTTTACACTTGCGACCGCAGTTTGTACCGTGGTATATTCGCTGATTTCCTGACTGAAAATAGAGGTTGGAATTAGAGATAGAATGAGAATTAGTAAAAATAATTTTTTCATGGGAAATAAGAGAAGCTCTTAATTTGCTTCGTAACAAATCTATGACAATTAGATTAACTAAAAACAGGTTAGTAAACTCTAGGATAAATGGAAACAAATTATTTCAGAAAACTATCCATAAAAAAAGCAAGAAATTAATCTTGCTTTTCTATTTATCAATGTGGAAAAATATTTGTCAAATGCAATCATATTTTTAGCGTAAAAATTATCTCGTTTGCCGTCGCGTTTGCAGAAAAGATTGCACCCTCCATATATCCGGGAGATTCCACGGCACTTTCGGAACTGGAAATAAAAAGGCGGTTTTCGAATAATGATTCTCTAAAAATTGGATTTCCGTTATTTTGATGGGGATAAAGGGTACTATCGGAATTTTCAAAAGTAAACTCCTCTTTGCTCCAAATACATTCTTTATAATCCAGAAATTCTTCCACTTTTTCCCCAAAAACAGTTTTTAACTGGGATAAAACTTCTAATTTTCGGGCTTCTTCCGAAAAGTTTTTATAAGAGGAATTGATAAAGCCACAAAGCGCAAACTTCGATCTTTTATGATCGCAATGGTCATAAAATTCCGTTATGGGACCGGAATTACTGAAGAATGTTCCTGGAATCTTTTCCTCTTGCCAAAATGGAGTTGTGTAAGTCAAAGCAATCTTGATAGAATCTTCCATCCAAGTATGCGTTTGCGCCGCAACCGTCGTTAAAGGCTTTGGTAATAAGGGTTCGAAGGAAATATTTTTCGCCCATAATTTGGGCGGAATTGCTAATACGACGTGACTGCCTTCAAAAATTTCATGAGCAATAACCTGTACGGAATTTTCCTTAAAAATAATTTGCTTTACCGTTTGATTAAGTAACACCTCCTTCGCATTTAAGCTTTGGTACAAAGTAGCAATCAGCTGAGAAGTTCCTCCAGAAATTCTGTAACTGGGCGCTTGTTTGGGAATTTGCAGAAGCTGAACCGGAGCATGTTTTTGCTGCTGAAAAAATACCACATCATCCATTTTCTGTTCAAAAGAGGATAAATTTAATTCTTTTAAAAGCGTTTTTACATTTTGATGATGTTCTTGAAACCAGGTCGCACCCATTTCAACGGGAGCTTCATTTTTTCCTGATAAAGTATGAATTCTGCCACCTAAACGGCTTCTTGCTTCCAGGATTTTGAAGGTAATTCCTTCTTTCTTTAAACGATAAGCGGTTAAAAGTCCAGATAATCCGGCTCCAATAATAAGTATCATTTTGCAAAGGTATTCCTTGTAAAAAATTTCCGACTATGATCTAGAAAGATTTCACCAATGCCTTTGATATGATGTAACTTGGAGATTTTTAAAGAAAATAATTTTTGTCGACAGCAACAGACATTTGGAAGAATTAATTCACTTCAGATTCTTTCCATCTCCTTTCCCGCCACTCTTTTTGTTCTTCTTTGGAAAGAAAAGACCACGCGATAATTCGGCTAGATTTATTTCCGGTTCCGATGGGAATTGTTTTTACCTGAACGGCTTCCATTAAACTCAAAGCTTTATAAATGCCTTTTAAATTTGATTTTTTAGAAACCAAAGTAGAAAACCAGAAACAGTTTTTAGCAAACATTCTGCTTTCTTCAATCATGTTGTGGATAAAAGTATGTTCGCCACCTTCGCACACCAATTCTTTGCTCATTCCGGCAAAATTAAGTGCTGTCGTTTTTACTTTTTTCTTAGATAAATTCTGAATTTTTCTGTGCGTTCCTTTTTTTGCTTCTTCCAAAGAGGAGTGAAAAGGTGGATTACAGAGGGTAAAATCAATTTTTTCCTCGGTGTTGATGATGTCTTCAAAAATAGAGTTCGCATTTACCTGAAGTCGGAATTCAATTTTATCCTTAAGTTCCGGATTGGCTTCCACGATATTTTTTGCGGATTCCAAAGATTCAGCACTGATGTCGGATCCAATAAAATTCCAGTCATATTCTACAACACCCAAAATAGGGTAGATGTTGTTTGCACCAACTCCGATATCCAAACCTGTGATTTTATTACCTGTTGGAATGGTTCCGAAATTACTTTGACCCAACAAATCCGCGATATAATGAAGATAATCTGCTCTACCTGGAATGGGTGGAACTAAATTTTCCTCTGGGAAATCCCAGTTTTTAATGCCGTAATAATGATGGAGCAAAGATTTGTTTAAAAGTTTCACCGCGAGAGGATTGGCAAAATCCACGGAATCTTCCCCACTTTTACTCGGAATAATGTGTGCTTCTAATTCTGGAACTGCAACCAACAACGCTTTTAAATCATAGCGTTCGCGGTTTTTATTACGAAGATGAAGTCTTATTTTTTCTTGGATATTTTTTTCTGTGGACATATTTTGGATTGCTTTGCTGGAATTAGGAGCCGTGTTTCGGAATAAAAAATAAAGATCAAGAATTTAGTCTGACGTTTTATCTTAAATCTCACATTAATTGGAGATTTATCCTTGCCTTCATTTTTGCAAAGATAAATAATTATGACGTCTTAAAATCTTTAAGACCCGGAAAATTACAACCCAAATTACGGTTGATTTTGCTATTTTTCCTCCCAAACGACAGTTACGATAACCTCATTTTTCCTTCCTACAATTTGCCAAGGCGCATTATAACCCAAAAAACGAAAGTTTCCCTTGTACTCGATATTTTTTTCCTTCAAAGCCTTTTCTAGTTTTTCTGCATATTTTTTAATAGCTGCATCATTCGCAAAATCTCCAAATTGAATTGCTGCTACATATTCTTTTGGGGTAGTTTCAATACTTACGGAAGAATCATTGGGTTGTGGTAAATTATCTTTGTTATAGTTTGAAGGCATCACAAAACTCATGGATGATTTTTCCGTGTTGATGTCCATATGAACCGGCGTCGTCATTGCGATATTGGTTTTCTCTTTATTTCCGCCAAAAATAAAACCTGCCAATTTTCTAAATCCAGAAGAAGATAATTCTTTGTAAGATTTTGCGTGCATGGAAATGGTGGCCATGGTTGCAGAAGGATAGAGGCGGATCTCAAAATCTTTTTCCTTCTTAATGATTTCATAGGATTGTGTTTCAGTTTTTGCCATGATAAAATAGAGTTGAGAAATAATTAATAGAAGGATTAGAATTCCTAAAATAATTAATGTTGTTTTCATTGTAGTGGATTTAGAAATTGAGTTTCATTATTTGCGTTTTTAAATATGCAAGTTTTTAGACTACAGATTCATTTTCTTCTGTCCTTTATTCACGCCCAAAATAAACTTGATCAATCCACTCATGTAGATTTCCTGATCATCGTACATCGCGCAGTGACTTCCATTGGGACAAAAGAGATAAGAACCGTTTTGAACTTCTGTACTCATCCATTTCATGTGTTCTGGATCCATGGTATCATATTTTGCACCGATGGTTAAAGTGGGAATCGTTAAATTTTTCAATTGATCTTTCACATCCCAGTTTTCCAGTTTTCCAGAAATTCCGAATTCGCTCGGACCCTGCATCGTCACATAAAGCGACTGATTCATTTTTGAAAACATCCGAAGCATAGGTTCTGGCCAGGAAGCAAAGGGTTTTCTTAGGACATGTTTTTCATAAAAATTAGGAATTAAAAGTTCCATATATCGCGCATTATTGAAATCCTTTTTCGCTTCCAAAGCTTTAACTTCTGCCAAGACCGCAGGATCCATTTGTTTTCCTAAAACCTCTTCTGAGTATTTGCCGTAATCGGGGCAACTCGCCATCATATTAGAAATGATCAACGCTTTCAGGTTTTTCTGATATTTCAAGGCATATTGCATGGCTAAAATTCCACCCCAGGATTGTCCGTACAAATAAAAATTATCTTTATTCAGATTCAAAGCGGCCCGAACTTGCTCCACTTCTTCTACAAATCTGGGCAAATCCCATAAAGATGGATCTTTCGGATTATCAGAATTTCCACACCCAAGTTGGTCGTAGTAAATAAATTCGATACCTTCTGCGGGAAAATAACTTTCAAAAGATTCAAAACATTCGTGGGTTCCGCCGGGACCGCCATTCAGTAGGAGCACTTTAATTTTTGGATTATTTCCAATGGTTTTTGTCCAGATATTAAAGGTTCCTTTCGGTGTTGTAATGGGAATCATTTTAATTCCTCCTGTTTTAATTCCTGTTTCGTTACTTTTGAAATAGGATTGCAGCATAGTTTCACTTTTTTGCGCTTTGGAAAAAATAAATAAGGTGAGTGAGAAGAAGAAAATAATTTTTGCTAAATTTTTCATGGTATTGAATGGCTTATTGTTTTAAAGACGTTTTTATTTGAATTGATGATTTGAAATAATAATTAGTTGGCTTTTGCATTTCGGTTTTGGACAAGATAAAAAAGAAGTAATTTACGCTTCATAAAATTACCAAAATAGCAGCGATTAAAAGGACAAGTTTAAAATAATTTATTTCAACTCCTTTGTTTTATCTAAAATGCCTGGTAAAGTGTGATTTGATGTGCTGATAATTTTAAAATAGTTGATTTTATTGTTACTTTTTTTTTCTCTTTGCAAATTGACACTAGAGAACAGAAAAAAAACCTAACTTTATTCATCGTTGCATAAAAAAAATGGTAGAAGTGTTAACTAAAAGATAGCAGTTAATTTAACATTGAGTTAACATTGAAGCGGAATTCTTAAACGATTTTTGTAAATTCTAAAAGCTAATAAAAAAAATGGAGCAAATTTATATTATAATGCTTATTGCATTAGGCGCATTGGCAATTATAGATTTAATGGTTGGGGTGAGTAATGACGCCGTCAACTTTTTAAATTCTGCGATCGGGTCCAAAGCGATCTCATTTAAAATCACCATGATCATTGCTAGTTTTGGTGTTCTTATTGGCGCCATGTTTTCTAGCGGAATGATGGAAATTGCCCGAAGTGGTATTTTTGTTCCGAGCATGTTCAGCTTTGAAGATGTGATGATCATCTTTTTAGCAGTGATGATCGCTGATATTTTGCTGCTGGATGTTTTTAATTCCCTGGGATTGCCTACTTCTACTACGGTTTCAATTATTTTTGAGTTATTGGGCGCTGCAGTTTGTTTAGCACTTTATAAAATAGTGACTTCAGATGATAGTTTAGATAATTTAAGCTTGTATATTAATACCAAAAAAGCCACCATAATAGTCTATAGTATCTTACTTTCTGTATTTCTGTCTTTCTCTATTGGCGGTATCGTACAATATATTTCACGACTTATTTTCACCTTTCATTTTGAAAAAAAGCTTAAGTATTTTGGGGCTATTTTCGGTGGAGTTGCAATTACGGCAATCACATTTTTTATATTAATTAAGGGGTTAAAAGGAGTTTCCTTTATTTCCAAAGAACAATTCGCCTGGATTGATGAGCATCAATTTTTGATCTTGGGCGTCAATTTTATATTTTTTCTTTTGCTTTCTCAACTGTTGATCAGTTATTTTAAGGTCAACATTTTAAAGGTAATTATTTTAATCGGCACCTTTGCATTGGCACTTGCTTTTGCAGGAAATGATCTGGTTAACTTTATCGGGGTGCCCATTGCCGCATTTAATTCCTACCAAATATTTCATGGAAGTGGGGTTTCAGGCGATGTATTTATGATGGGCGAATTGGCAAATGAGGACATTGTAGCACCATTTTATTTTCTACTAATGGCAGGTGTAATAATGGTGATTACGCTCTGGACCTCCAAAAAAGCTAAAAGCGTAATAGAAACTGAGTTAAATTTGTCGAGACAAGGCGATGGTTTAGAAAAATTTTCACCAAATACAATTTCTCGAGTTATTGTTCGATTTGGTGTCTACATAGGCGATGGAATCAATTATTTCTTACCAAAAAAATTGCAAATAAAAATTGACAGACGATTCATCAACATACCGAAATCTACAAAAAAAACTCTAGATGAACCCGCTTTTGATATGGTGAGAGCTTCAGTTAATTTGATGGTCGCAAGTATTCTGATAGCGATCGGTACTTCCATGAAATTGCCGTTATCTACCACTTATGTTACGTTTATGGTTGCCATGGGAACTTCCTTTGCGGACCGAGCTTGGGACAGAGAAAGTGCTGTTTACAGAATTGCAGGTGTTTTTAAAGTGATTGGTGGTTGGTTTTTTACCGCTATCATTGCTTTTTTGCTGGCTTTAGTAATCGCCTATATTCTAAAAATTGGCGAAGTCTTTGCCTTTGTAGGCCTCTTACTTTTACTGGCCATCATGTTATATAAAAGCGCTAGAAAACACAAGCAAAAAGCAGCAACTATTGCGAAAACAAAAAGTTTGCGAAAAGAGGATATCGGGACGGTAAATGAGATGATCAAAGAAAGTTCCGCGCAAATTTCTACCGTTTTCAATAAAACCAGTGCTTTGTACACTGCTCTGATAGACAATATAAGCTCTTATGATTTAGCCAAATTAAAAGAGAACAAAAAAGATCAAAAGAACTTAGAAAAAGAAGTTGATGAATTAAAAAGCAACGTCTTTTATTTCATTAAAAATCTAGATGATAATTCGGTTGAGGCCAGTAAATTCTATATTTTAATTTTGGGATATTTGCAAGACATGGTACAATCCATTGATTTTATTACCAGCAACAGCCATTCGCATGTTAATAATAATCATAAGCCTCTAAAATTCAATCAAATTAGAGATCTTAAAACGATTGATACGCAATTGCAGCAGTTGTTGCTTCTGCTGGAAGATAGTTTTAAAACTGAAGATTTTTATAAAATTGACCAAATTTTAAATGAAAAGGAAGTGGTTTTAGCTACTGTTTCTGAGTTAATTACGAAGCAGATCATCAGAATTAGAACTACGGAAACCAGTCCGAAAAACAGCAAGTTCTATCTGTCTTTATTGCTGGAAACCAATGATTTGGTGAAATCAATTATGAACTTATTGGAATTATTTAAGGAATTTAATAAGTTCAATAAAAACTAGAAACCTTAACAAAGGATTGGGGAGTTTAGCAATGAATTAAAGTTTGGTCTTCATTCGGGTTCTTATCTTCACCAATTCATACCAGATTACAGATATAAATCCTGTTCCAATACTGATACCTAATTGCAAGAAAGTTGGTGTTTTAAACTGGAAAAAACTTGCCAAAGCCGGAACGAATAACAGCAAACCGGTAATGAGAACGGTGATGGAAATAATGAGCGGAACCAAATTGTTTTTATATCTCAAAGTGGTGAAAATAGAGTAGTAGAAGGATCTGTTAACCAATGTTAAAAAAATATTAGCCGAAATTAAAACCGTAAATACCATGGTTCTTGTTTGGTCTTCATCAAATCCTTTTAAGACGGAATACTGATAAATAAACAAAGTTCCGGCGGTAATTACCGATCCCTGAATAATGCTTGTGGTCAATTCTTTCCAGTTGAAAAAAGTTGTGGTAAAAGGACGCGGTTTTTGCAAAAGCGTATTTTTTTCCATGGGTTCATTTTCAAAAATGATGGAACAGGTAGGACCCATGATCAATTCTAGAAAAATAATATGGACTGGCGAAAGAATATTGGGATAGATCCACGCAAAAACCAAAGGAATAAAAACAGTGAGAATAATCGGAATGTGAATGGAAATAATATACTGAATGGCTTTTTTCAGATTCGTATAAATTTTTCTCCCAACCGCCACTGCATCTACCATTTTGGATAGATCATCTTCTAATAAAATTAAGGAGGCTGCCTGTTTCGCAATTTCGGTGCCTTTTTTTCCCATGGCAATTCCAATATGGGCAGCTTTCAAGGCAGGACCGTCATTTACGCCATCTCCCGTCATGGCTACAATCTGATTGTTGGCTTTCAAAGCGTTGATGATTCTTAATTTCGCATCGGGAAACATGCGGGTAAAAATATTGGTTTCCATGACCTTTTCTTTCAATTCAGCATCAGAAAGCTTCATTAATTCTTGTCCCGTTAAACTGTGTTCAGATCCTTTAAAGGAAATTTGTTTTGCAATCGCTCTGGTTGTTTCTGCATTGTCTCCTGTGATGATTTTAACGGAAATTCCGGCATTATAGAAATTATATAAAACACTTTCAATATTTTTTTTCGGAGGATCGTAAAAGGCAACAATTCCTAAAAACTTAAATTGAAATTTCTGTTGCGATGCTGGAAAATCACTTCCTAAAAAATCACTTTCACCGACACCTAAAACGCGGTAACCTTCTGCAGTAATCGTTTTTATGGCTTCCTCAATTTCCTGCTTTTCTACCGTTGTTAAATTAGAAACATTCATTAAAGCTTCAGGCGCTCCTTTCGCAGCAATGATTCTTTTACCAGAAGAATCTTCGAAAATATGTGTCATCATTGGTGGTTTTCCCCCCAAAGGATATTCATGAATCATCTTAAAACTTAAACGCTCATCTTGGCTCATTAAATTGGCATAAGCTTGATGCAAAGCAATTTCCATGGGGTCAAAAGGAATCGGTTCACTTCCCCACATCGCGGTTTCCAGCAAATATTTTTCTGCGTCATCAGGATTTTCTGGAGTTGCAATTTTTTTAGAGGTAAAGGAATAGATTTTTGCCAGACTCATTTTATTTTCTGTGATGGTGCCGGTTTTATCCGTACAAATTACCGTGGCAGAACCCAATGTTTCCACTGTTTTCATTTGTTTCACTACGATTCCCATTTTCATCAGTCGCCACGCTCCAATCGCCATAAAAGTTGCAAAAGCCATCGGAATTTCTTCCGGCAAAATACTCATTGCCAAAGTAAGTGCCTTAAGCAAACTGTCTAATAAATCGTAGGAATTAAAATAATTAAGAGCCCAAACAATTACAAAAACTATTGCGCCTGCAAAAACGAGTTTTTTTACAAAATTGCTGATCTGCAATTCCAGCGGCGTTTTTTCTTCTTTAATGCTTTCCAGGCTTTTTCCAATTTTTCCTAACCGCGTTTCGTTGCCAATTTTCGTCACCGTAGCGATCGCTAAACCACTTGCAACCGTGGTTCCTTTAAAAATAAGAGGATCTTCTGATGATTGATCTTTAAAAACAGGAAAAGATTCTCCGGTTAAAATGGATTCATTTACGGAGAAATCATTGGAATGAATAATGGATCCATCTGCGGTGATGGCGGTTCCTTCTTCCACAATTAAACAATCTCCCACTACCAAATTTTCGCTTTCGATTTCTTCGGTTTCGCCATTCCGGATCACTTTGCATTGGGGTTGACTTAAGGTTTTAAGTTTTTCCAACGCGTTTCTACTTCTGGAATCTTGAAATAATGAAAGTGCGGAAACAACGATTATTGCGGAGGAAAGAAAAATGGCATCACCAATTTGACCACTAACGAAATAGATCAGTGCAGCAACAAAAAGAAGAAGAACCATTGGTTCTTTCGCCAAACTTTTCACCGCCTCCAAAACTCCATTTTCTTTTTTGTAGTTGAGGGTATTTTTTCCAAATTTTTCCCGTGAAAGAATAACTTCTTCCTTTGTGAGGCCTTTTATATTGAAATTATGCTCAGTCATTTTTAAGGATTATTTTGATGGAGTAGAAGTTGCAAATTTTACAATTTTTCTCCTGCCTTCAACTTTAAATATTCTCCAACGAGAATGGAAGCCGGAAAAAAAATCTCCTCTTCGCTGGTTGCATGTTGAGAAACCTCATTTTCAAAGATGCTGATTGCAGGTAGATTTTCTTTTTTCGAAGCTTGTTTTAGCTCTTCAATATAGGCTTTGATCAGTTGGTGTTCTGCACTCATGTGATCCATTTGAGTTTTTAATTGATCGGTAAAAAGGGGAAGATCTTGACTTTCTTTTGGAATTTCTCCCTTTGCTAAGGCTGGTAAAAGTCCCAAAGGCGGTAAAATAATATTTTCTTCCTCTTTGAAATGATGAAGCATCAATTCTTCCAGTTTTAGGGCAACTTGCACGCTGCTGTCTTTGGTTAAGGTCAGGTGGTGAATGTGATCGAGAATTTCTGCGTGCGTATTTTTTAGAGAGGTAGGAACTGCTGGTTTACCCGCAAATTCGGCAATTATCTTATCTTCTTTTGGTTTACATTGACTTAAAAATATAAGTACAAATAGGGAAAATAAAATCTTCATCTCTTCTGTTTCTGTGCTACTCAAATTTACGCAAAAAAGGCTGAAGTTCAATACTTCAGCTTCAAGCAAACGCTTTCTAGAATAAATTCAAAATTGATCAGTTTTTGAATTAATTCATACGTTTTTCTTCTTCACTGATATCTATTGTTTTCTGAAGGCGCTGGTTGGAGTTGGAAAAAAAGTTGGTTTCATTTTTTTTTATAAAATTCAGATTATTTCAAATTTATGTATTCTGAATTAGTAATTTTATTTAATATTGTTAAAAAAAATCCCATGATTGTT
>Ga0136636_10002175_pt1 | contig 11682 bp, 10 predicted proteins | sample AntDrymUQ8522106_2_FD_104653 | JGI IMG/M metagenome (GOLD analysis project Ga0136636, IMG submission 104653) | Polar desert sand microbial communities from Dry Valleys, Antarctica - metaG UQ852 (21.06) | ecosystem: Environmental > Terrestrial > Soil > Desert | place: Antarctica: Dry Valley... | reverse complement strand
CCTAATACTCATCCTGATTTTGCAATTATTCAAGGGCTAGCCAATGCAGGGCTGATTGGCGGTACTGGTGATCGTTTTTTGCCAGACGATCCTCTATCTCGTGAAGAGCTAGTGCAGTGGAAGATCCCCCTCGATTTGAGACAACCTTTACCCAACGCTACCTCAGAAAATATTCGCCAGTCGTGGGGTTTTCGAGATAGCGATCGCGTTAGTAGTAAGGCTCTAAGCGCAATTTTTGCCGACTCACAGCTACGAGATCTTTCTAATATTCGGCGCAGCTTTGGATTTACAACTTTATTACAACCTCAAAAGCCTGTTTCCCGCGCTGAAGCAGCAGCTTCGCTATGGTACTTTGGCACTGCAACCGATGGTTTATCCGCTAGAAAAGCTATAGATCTGGGCAAATATTAAGCAATGGCGGCGCTTCGCGCCGCCATTGCTTAATATTTGCATTGCTAATCCTTTTGCGATGTTGATGAAGAGACGCTAGAATGTGGATAATTGTTATAGTTGAGAAAAATAATATAGTTCTATGTCGCAATATCAACGGATCGAGTACTTAATTGGGAAAGATGGCAAAGTCGTTGAACGTGCGGTGGATATGGGAAGTGAATGCGTAGCAGTTACTTCCGAAATTGAGTCAAGTTTAGGAAATGTCGTTAGTCGTGACTTACAGCCTAGTTATTACAATAACCACGAACAAAATATTGATTGCAACTCAGTTGATGAGCTAGCTCAGTACGAACAGTTACCTTAAGGCTCAAAGCATAGAATTAACCACATTGTTTGTTGCCTTGGTCAGTTCTTGGGATATAGATATGTGCATTCACAAAGGAATTGGCATACTTTCGTGAATTGGTATTAACTCATATAGGTCAGGAATTTAGGACTTTTCACTTTTCTAAGCTTGAGAATTAGTCTCAATAAAAGTTAAAAAATTCATCCTGAACTGGGTAAAATTGTGACTATGAGATTAAGAATTGTTAAAGATTTGCTTATGTAGAGATTTGCCATGCTAATTCAACCTCCGCTATTGATATCAGAGCCGAGCGCAACTACTAAGCTGCGAAAAACCTTTGCATCTATTGATGCGCTAAGCTGTCCACATAGGCTAAATTTTCACCTGCACACTGTGTACTCTGATGGCAAGATGCAAGCTGTTGACCTAATTCAGCAGGCGATCGCCTTATGTTTATCCGATATTGCAATCACTGACCACCACGCGATCGCAGGATATTACATTGCTAAGCAGTATCTTGAACATTTTGCCACTCAATCTCATGATCCCCAATCTCCACTAAATCTATGGACGGGAATTGAGATCAATGCCAGTTTGATTTTTACGGAAGTACATATCCTCGGTTATAGCTTCGATCCTGAGCATGAGGCGATGCAGCCATACTTGCAGAGCAAGACTACAGCAGGACTTGACTATCAAGCAACTAGTGTGATCAAGGCGATTCATTTAGCAGGTGGCTTGGCAGTCTTGGCACACCCTGCTCGCTATAGGCGATCGCCTGAAGACTTGATCCCTGCTGCTGCTGCCCTAGGTATTGATGGTGTTGAAACCTATTACGGATATGACAATAGCGATCCTTGGAAACCCAGCCCTAAGCAAACTGAAGAAATTCGCCAAATTGCTGATACCTATGGCTTGATGCATACCTGCGGAACCGATTCCCACGGATTTAAAATTAGCAAAAGGCTCTAGCGTCTGATATACCGCATCCAATATCAAACCTGTAGTTCTTGTGGAGAGTCGCAGGGCAAAGCCCCGCTTCGGTTTTTTCTTTTTGTCCATGTCGAAAACTTCGTTTTCAACACGGACGAGATATAGCGACTAAATTTGATAAATCAAGATGACAGATAGAAAAAAAGTAGTTGTAGTTGGTGCGGGTTGGGCAGGATTGGGAGCAACCTATCAATTAGTAAAGCAAGGGTATGATGTCACATTGCTGGAGGCTGGCTCGCAGACTGGTGGTCTGGTTGCTGGCTGGAAGACTGACGGGGGCAGATCAGTTGAAGCAGGAATACATGGATTTTGGTATCCCTATCGCAATATTTTTTCTCTAGTTAAGGAGCTAAATCTTGATCCCTTTACGGCTTGGACTAGATCATCCCAGTATTCCCCCGCAGGGCTAGAAGTTGAGTCGCCCATCTTTCAAAACTTGCCAAGATTACCTGCGCCCCTTGGTACTTTTGCCTATACAAAATTTAAAAGATTACCTTTAAGCGATCGCCTTTCAGCATTGCCTCTGATGTATGCAGTCGTGGATTTCGACAACTCTGATCAGGCTTGGCAACGGTACGACGGCATGACGGCTCGTGAGCTATTCCGACAGTATGGGGTGTCAGAACGTCTTTATCGAGAGTCTTTTGAGCCAATGCTTTTAGTTGGTTTGTTTGCGCCTGGGGAGCAATGCTCGGCAGCCGCCGCCTTGGGTATGCTCTACTACTTTATTTTGGCGCATCAGGCTGATTTTGATGTGGTTTGGTGTCGTGGCACTGTGGGCGAAAAAATCTTTAAGCCTTGGAGCGATCGCATTCAAGATCTGGGTGGCAAAATTCTCAACGATCGCCGTGTTAACGATGTATGTGTAGATGATTTTGGCAAGGTCACAGCCGTAATTTGTGAAGATGAGAAATTTGATGCTGATGCCGTGATCTTTGCCGTGGGAATTTCGGGAATGCAAAAGATCGTCACGAGCAGTAAGGTCTTGCAAAAGCGCCGCGAATTTCGGAACTTAATGAACTTGGGAGCGGTTGATGTTTTGGCAGTGAGGCTTTGGTGCGATCGCAAAGTTAGGATACCTCGCCCCTCCAATGCTTGCTTTGGTTTTGACAAGACGACAGGCTGGACATTTTTCGACCTGAATGCACTTCATGACGAATATGCCGATGAAACTGGCTCTGTCATTGAAGTGGACTTCTACCATGCCAATCAATTTCTGCCCCTTGATAACCAAGAAATTATCGCGATCGTTCAAAAGTATTTGGCAAGCTGTATCCCAGAATTTGCTAGTGCCGAAATTATCGATAGCAGCGTAATTCGCTTACCCCGTGCAGTTACGCATTTCGCCCCAGGCAGCTATCAACATCTACTGAGGGCGATTACGAGTTTTCCTAATTTATATATGAGTGGCGATTGGGTAATCACTAATCATGGCTCATGGTCGCAAGAAAAAGCCTATGTCACAGGATTGGAAGCAGCAAACCTCGTAATACAGCAACTTAGTCAAGGGAACATGACGCAAATTTTGCCTATTGAAGCCGATGAACCACATATTCAAATCGCCAGATCGCTCAACCAAACCATAAGAAACACAGCAAAATCCTTATTTTCGGGATTCCCTTGGTCTTAGTTCATGGCAGTTTAGCTACTCCTTTCCCAGTGAAAGATTAGTGGTGCGGCGCTTCGCGCCGCACCACTAATCTTTCACTGGGAAAGGAGTAGCTGTGATCGATATTTGGATCTGTAAAAAATCAAGCTCTAAATAAAATCAAGAGACATAATTATTCCTTAATCAATGTAAAATTAGATACGGTTAGATAAACCCAAATAAAAATTTTTATGCTCTTAACAGAACAAGCTCCCTCAATCGCCAAAAACAGTCTTGGTTGCGTACTTGTAGTAGAGGACGAGACGATAATTCAAGAGGCGATCGCTCTGGCATTACGAGAAGATGGGTATAACGTTTTATTAGCTGAAGATGGATACAATGCCTTACAAATTGTAAAGACATCACAAAGACTCGACTTGGTAGTTTTAGATGTGATGTTGCCTTCTATTAATGGATTAGATCTTTGCCGAATTTTGAGGCATGAAGGAAGCAATGTACCAGTCTTAATGATTAGCGCTAGAGGTAATGAAGCTGATCGAATTACGGGATTAGAAGTGGGAGCTGATGACTACCTCAGCAAGCCCTTCGGTATGCGTGAGCTTGTGGCGCGTTGTCGAGCCTTGCTAAGGCGCAGTCGTCAAGACATGGTGTCTTCTAATGCTACTGTTTACAAATTTGGCGATGTGACTATGTACCCTGATGAGTGCCGTGTCACGATCAATGAATCTGAGATTAATCTTTCTCCAAAGGAATTTCGCCTGTTAGATTTGTTTATGAGTCATCCTCGCCGAGTCTGGTCACGAGAACAGTTACTAGAAAAAGTTTGGGGCGTAGACTTTGTGGGGGATAGCAAGACTGTCGATGTGCATATCCGATGGCTTAGAGAAAAGATTGAAATTGATCCTAGCGATCCTAAGCATATTGTCACGGTCAGAGGTTTTGGATATAGATTAGGCTAAAAGACAAATAGGGATGACGCAGAGCGTCATCCCTATTCTTCTGGTACAGGATCGTAGCCGCCAATATGCCAAGGGTGGCAGCTACAAACTCTCTTCACAGTAAGCAGTCCGCCCTTTCTTACCCCAAAGCGATCAATCGCAGTAATTGCATACTGAGAACAAGTCGGCTGAAAGCGGCATCTAGGCGGAAACAGCGGCGATATAAATAACCGATAAAACTGAATTAATAAGATAAAAATTTTTTTCATTAATCTTTCTAAAAAGCAATAGATTGGGATGCATTACACTCAGCGTTGCCCAATCTGCTAAGTTCATAATAGTTGTCTATATTTTATCTCTACCTATATACCTGATGTCACCTTCTCATACTGTCACGATCGCCGTAATTCAGGCTAATCTAAATGCTGATATCGATCTAAATGTTGCCAAAATATCAGATTTAGTGAGCAAGGCGGCACATCAGGGCGCACAGGTAATTTTACCGCCAGAACTGTTTGAAAGCCCTTATTTTTGTCGAGAAGAACGCGATACATTCTTTGATTTAGCGCATCCAGTGGAAAATCATCCTACGATCGCCCATTTTCAAAGGATGGCAAAAGACCTTTATGTAGTGATTCCTGTTTCATTTTTTGAGAGATGTGGACAGGTTTATTACAACAGTTTAGCGATGATTAATGCTGATGGGGCTTTGATAGGTGTATATCGCAAAAGCCATATACCTGATGGGCCTGGGTATGAAGAAAAGTTTTATTTTAGAAATGGTGATACAGGTTTTAGGGTTTGGGATACAACTTTTGGCAAGATTGGCGTGGGTATCTGTTGGGATCAATGGTTTCCTGAATGCGCTAGAGCAATGGTATTGATGGGGGCAGAAATTTTGTTGTACCCTACGGCGATCGGTTCGGAACCTGAAGAACCAAATCTGAATACTAAAGACCCTTGGCAAAGAGCAATGATTGGTCATGCTGTGAGTAATGTAATTCCTGTGGCGGCAGCTAACCGCATTGGTTTAGAGGGGACTCAAACTTTTTACGGTCACTCTTTTATTGCTAACCATCGTGGAGACAAAGTTGCCGAGCTGGATGATCAGCAAGAGGGCGTGATTTTAGCTAGTTTTGATCTTGATCAAGTCAGATTGAACCGTGCATCATTTGGCTTTTTTCGCGATCGCCGTCCAGATTTATACGACAGGCTACAAGCTCCTTAATACATAAACTAGAAAGAGAGTTGCGGCGCTTCGCGCCGCAACTCTCTTTCTAGCATCCCTACACCCAAGACCATCGACGTTTTTGTGGGCTGGCTTTACTTAGTTCTTGTCTTTGCGATCGCGTGGGCATTGGTTCGATTACAGTCGTGATCTCCGCTAATGAGTTTACCCTTAGCTCATTAGTAAAAGTATTGCACTGATAAACTTTTGCTGCGTCTAAGTCTAAAGCTGTCAGCCAGCCACTTTTAGGATGGTATCCGCCCGTATCAATATCTAACCAACCTTTACCTAATACTAAATTTCCTGGTTTTACGTTCGGAAAGACAAAAGTAATCGTATGTCCAGTAATAATTATTTTGTCTTCAAAAAATGGCTCTGTGGCGCTATGAAACTCTTCTCGAATCCAGCAAAATTCAGCCGCACCTTGCAATTCGAGAGGTATATTGGGATTTAAACCCGCGTGAACTAACCAAGCATCGCCTAAATCCATGTAAAGCGGTAACTGGCGCATCCAGTCTAAATGCTCTTGGGACATTCCTTCAACTCCGTAGCTTTCTAGAGTGTTTGCGCCTCCATTAAGTAGCCATCCTTTCCATACCAATGAGCCTTCGTCACTGCTAAAGGCATCCAGACACATTTGTTCATGGTTACCTCTAAGGCAAGTATGAGAATTTTCCATAACCCAACGCACAACATCGGAGCTGCGATCGCCTCGGTCAATCAAGTCGCCCAGAAAAAATAATTTGTCATCAGAATCGTACTTAATAAAATCTATCAAATTCATTAAGCCGTCATACTGACCGTGAATATCACCGAATACGAATCGAGTCAATTTATCTAACCCCGTAACACAAATGGTGAAGGCAAATACAATCGTTTGTGTATAACATCATCAATAGGAACTTGGTGGCGATAGGTAGCTTTGTGAATCTGTATAATTTAGAGCTACCAGTTTTACTGTTAACTTTGCTAAGAATTAATCAAAATTTCTAATCTGAATACTATTATTTTATGACAAATTATAGTTAATTTTGTTCCGCTACAAATAAGTATAGCTGTCACCAAGTGAGTTAAAACCAGAAGACGAGTTGCGGCGCGAAGCGCCGCAACTCGTCTTCTGGTTTTGTGACCTAACAAGACTGACTACGGCTATATAAGTAAGTGGGCAAAATAAACCTTAAAACCCAAAAAGCTGTAGCGAACGCTGCGCGTTCGCTACAGCTTTTTGGGTTTTGGGTTTTATTTCGCCGAGCTACTTAAATAGCAACAGCTATAGAAAAAGTTATATTTGACTAGATTTTTATGTTTCATGGATTTATCAGTATTAACAAGCTGCCAGAGATTACGGCTCATGACTGCGTGAGCAAATTACGTAAACTGCTTAGACAAAAGAAAATTGGTCATGGCGGCACGCTTGACCCGATGGCAACAGGAGTTTTGCCGATCGCAGTTGGTAACGCCACAAGACTATTAAGATTTTTGCCGTCGGGCAAAGCCTATATTGCAAAAATCCGCTTTGGCTTGGTCACTAATACCGATGACATCACGGGTGAAATAATTAGCGATCTCCCATGTACCGATCTCAATTTAGCTGCCGTTAAAGATTTATTACCGCTATTTCAAGGCAAGATTACGCAGCGTCCGCCCACCTTTTGCGCGATTCAAGTTGATGGGAAACGCCTCTATGATTTGGCTCGTCGGGGAGAAATTACGGAAGCTGATGTGCCGATGCGAGAAGTGGAAGTAAAGGAAATTAAGATTTTAGGCTGGACAGAAGGGGACTATCCTGAATTAGATTTGGCGATCGCCTGTGGTGCAGGGACATATATCAGAGCAATCGCCCGTGACCTTGGCGAAAAGCTTGGCTGTGGTGCGACTTTATCGGGATTGCGGCGCACCTTTAGCAATGGGTTTGATCTAGATGCGAGTTTAACTTTTGATCAAGTGGCAGAGAAATTGCGATCGCATTCTCTAGAAGTTCTTGCACCCGATCATGGGTTGCACTTTTTGCCAGAAGTCACTCTTGATGCAGAGCAAACGAAATATTGGTGTATGGGGCAGACAATTAAATTATTAGATAAATTATTAGGGCTCGAAATTTGTTCGCAGTACGTAAGGATGTATGACCATGAACAGAAGTTTTTAGGCGTTAGCGAAGTTAATGAGTCGGTCTTGCAACCAATTGTAGTTTTGAGTCCAATTAACTAAATACAGCCCTTTGCACTTGCTGAAAGCCTAAAAAGCCTATAGCGCACGCTGCGCGAGTGCTATAGGCTTTTCAATTAAAAATAGGATGTCGCTTTGCGTCCTCCTATTTTTTTAGATTTTGCTAGTCAACTTAGTTAGTAAGAGATTAGAGCGCTGCAAGAAACCCTTCATACTGTCAGCATCAAAGCTCTTTTGCGCCATCAGCGCCAAATCATAAACATGAGTACAGATCAAGTTAGCAAGATCCGCAGATTCAGATTTACCGCCAACAAGAATTTGGCTGCCGTCTAGTTCAATTAGCTTCTCCATGAGCGGATGTGCAGTGTTTACCAGTAACACATGATCTTCAGGGAAACTAACTGTACCTTGCTGCATCAAAGCCATCATTTCTTGCATCCGTCGCGCTGACTCTGGCAACAAAATAATTGCAGGTGGAGCCGAAGCCGCATCTTCAGCCTTGATTGCTTCCGTGCGAATTACCAATTTAGGCTTGTTGAGCGCCTCACGGAAAATATCTTGGAGGTGATCGCTCTTGGTCTTATTGGTTTTTGGATCAACAATCTCTGTTCGGGAATCCTTATCCACTAGGCGATCATCAATTTCTGCATCCACCCGCGCAAACTTAATGTCTTTAAACTCGCGTTCAAGAAAATTAATAAAATGGCTGTCAATGAATGCGTCAAAGGTCAGTACTTCTAAGCCTTGGTTTTTATGTAGTTCTACATAAGTACCCTGCGTGATCGGGTCAGAAGTATAGAACACTTGATTTTCATGTTCAGCTTTATTGCGCTCTAAATAGGCTTGTAAAGTTGTATAGTTCCCGCTTTCACTCTCAACTTCATCAGCCTCGCTAGTGGAGGAATAAACCAAGATCTCTTTGACTTGCTGATAAAACTTATCGCTGTTCATTGAGCCAAATTTCATGAAAATACTGATATCTTGCCAACATTTCAAGAATTCTTCACGGGACTCACTATAAAGAGAGGTCAGGCGATCGCCTACTTTTTTAGCAATAAAGTCTTGAATCTTGCGAACTTTGGGATCACCTTGCAAGAAACTACGCGACACATTTAAAGGAATATCGGTACTGTCGATCGCGCCACGTAAAGGCATCAAAAACTTGGGGATTACATCATCGCAGTTATCGCTAACAAACACATGATTGCAGAACAACTTGATCTGACCACGATTGGGATCAATATCAGCCTTCATTTTCGGAAAATACAAAATCCCCTTGATCACAAAGGGATAATCAGTATTGAGATGAATCCAGAACAAAGGATCATCTTGAAAAGGATAAAGATAACGATAAAACTCTAGATACTCGTCATTAGTAACTGATTTTGGTGACTTGTCCCATAGAGCTGTTTGCTTATTGATCACCTCATCGCCCAACTTGATCGGCACAGGCATGAAGTCGCAATAGTTGCGAACCATCCGCTTGATCGATCCTTCTTCTAAATACTCTTCAGCATCTTCTTGCAGTGTCAAGATGATCGTTGTGCCGACAGATGCGCGATCGCTATCATCCAAAGTAAAAGTGGTCGAGCCATCACAAGACCAGTGAACTGCTTCAGCCCCATCTTTGTAAGAGCATGTGTCAATCTCGACATTACTCGCCACCATAAATGACGAATAGAAACCTAAACCAAAGTTACCAATAATTTGCTGATCGCCAGTACCGCTATTAGCATACTTAGTAGCAAACTCTTGAGCACTCGAAAAAGCGACTTGGTTAATATATTTTTTGACTTCATCCGCCGTCATGCCGATGCCAGTATCCGCGATCGCCAGCGTTTTTTTCTCTTTGTCGATAGTGATGACAATTTCTGGCTCAGCAGAATGATTAGTTTCACCAGCATAAGACACCATTTTTAGCTTGCTAATCGCATCAACAGCGTTAGAAATTAGCTCCCGCAAGAAGATATCTCGTTCAGAATATAAAGCCTTCTTGATAATGGGAAAGATATTCTCGGTATGAATGCTGATCGTTCCCTGCTCTTGCATAACTTGCAAAGCTCCTGAATATATTAATTACTAAGTATTTCAAGAATGATTATACCGAATGAAATCCTTAAGCCTGTTCTTTCCTTTTTCGCGTTCTCCGTACCTTGAACCTAAAAGCTTGAGAAGCTCTGCACATATTTTTTATAGCGATCGCTATTGTGAAGCTTTGCAAAGCAAATATATACATTTTTGTAACGCAATTTGAAAAACTTAATTGCCTCACTTATTGTGGATATTAATATTCCTGAGTAAAACATCACAGATATGGTAATCGCTACAGTTATTTACATATCGGTATCTGTACTTTTAGTTGTAAGTGCAGGTATATTTTTTGTCAAAGCTATCCAGTCTTTGATGAGTAAAAAACAGTCAAATAATCACAAACGTACTGAGCAAGTAATGTTCTTGCGTCCTAATTCTAGCGATCCTCTAGCTATATCTACCCGCCGCGCTGAAATCATTGCTATTCTAGAGCGACAATTTGCTAGTAGTCCATCATCTGACTCCTAGCCCTATGAGCAGGTAAAAGTTTAAGATGACCGTTGAATTTCCGTTCCTCATTGGAGAGGCTGACTATGTGGCTCGTCGCAAACAACTGCGAAAACAACGCCGTCTTCGCATACTCCAACGTATTTGGCAATTGACATTCATTACAGGACTCACAGGGGCAATGGTGTGGGTTGCCATGTTGCCAGATTGGCAACTACGCAGCCCACAGCAGGTTGATATTGAAGGTAATCAGCTCCTATCGCAAGAAACGATTAGGAAAGCTTTAGCGATCAAGTATCCTCAATCAATATTTCAGATTCAACCGCAAGCGATCGCTACTCAGTTAGAGTCATCTATTCCAGTTTCTAAGGTAGTCATTTCGCGCACTATATTCCCGTCAAAATTAGTCATTCAAGTCCAAGAACGCTTGCCAGTTGCCAACTCTACACGAAAAGGACAGTCTGGTTTTTTAGATGCTGAAGGGATATGGATGCCAGTCAAGTCTTACCCATCCAATATTAATAAACCTAACTTAGTAGTCCTTGAGCCAAGCGATCAGTCAATTTCTAATTGGTCAAGCCTCTACCGTCAAATTAGCCAAAGCCAAATCAAGATTTCTCAGATCGATGCCCGCGATCAGTCTAACTTGATCTTATTAACTGATATTGGGATTATATATTTTGGTACATATAAGTCATCATTGTTTACAACGCAGTTGGAAACATTAGATCGTCTTAGAAATCTTCATGAAAGAGTTAGCTCTAGCAACTTTAAACATATTGATGTCAGTCAGCCCAACAACCCAATTTTGGAAATGAATATATCGAAGAAAGATAAATCTTCTGAAACAAAACCCTAAACTGTCGTTTTAAGGCTATTATTATTTTTTTCAGTAGGTTTAAACTTGCGATCGCAATACTGACTCAAATGAGGTTTAAGCTTATCAATATCTAAAGAGCATCAGTAAAACGGTTCTATCTAGGACATCCCAATATAAATGACATCTCAAAACGACTGGTCAAATTTGAACTCAAACGGTTCAGAAAATAGAGAGGTAGATATGCACATAGATGAACTTTCTGAGTTTTCAAATGACTCTAGACTCTACCTAAGTCACTCTCAAAATCGAATGAAGCAGCAGTTAGGCGTTGATGCAAAAGCGGATAATATAATGTTGGGCAGTATTGCAAAAATCAAAGTAATTGGCGTTGGCGGCGGCGGCGGCAATGCTGTAAATCGCATGATCGCCAGCGACGTTATTGGTGTTGAGTTTTGGTCTTTTAACACAGATGCTCAAGCACTTCTCCAGTCTTCAGCCTCCAAGCGTTTTCAAATGGGGCAAAAGCTCACAAGGGGGTTAGGAGCTGGTGGCAATCCCGCGATCGGTCAGAAAGCAGCAGAAGAGTCTAGAGACGATATCGCCGCCGCAGTTGAAGGAGCCGACCTCGTATTTATTACCGCAGGTATGGGT
>Ga0136636_10002174_pt1 | contig 11686 bp, 8 predicted proteins | sample AntDrymUQ8522106_2_FD_104653 | JGI IMG/M metagenome (GOLD analysis project Ga0136636, IMG submission 104653) | Polar desert sand microbial communities from Dry Valleys, Antarctica - metaG UQ852 (21.06) | ecosystem: Environmental > Terrestrial > Soil > Desert | place: Antarctica: Dry Valley... | reverse complement strand
ATCTTATTATTTTTTTAGAGGTAGCAGTACTTGGCCTTGCTCTACCTTATCTAATTAATGAATACATGCCTGATAAAGAGCCGGTTAGTGTTTTTTGCTCCTATATTATCTATTATTTTTTAATAGGCTTGCTAATCAGGTTTCAACTGCAGGATTTACCCTCTTTAAGTATTCAACCATATCTTACCCAAAATATTATACGCAGTAAAATGTTGCGTTTTTTAAATACAAGATCATTGGTGCATGTAATTAATTTTTTACCCTTATTTGTATTTATCCCTTTTACCGTTGTAGAAATTGTACCAAAATTTGGCACTGTTGCTGCTCTTTGTTTTCTTGTTTCAATAATAGCGTTGGTGTATAATAATAACTTTCTAAACATGTACATCAAGCGCAAATCTGCAAGTAATAGCTTTTGGTTTATTACCATTATCTTAACAATTGCCATGCTGAAGGCGCTAGATTATTTTAAACTGCTGTCTTTTGAAAAAACGTCTGCGGGCATATTTTTATTCCTGCTTAACCATCCTGTTTTTTGTATTATCCCTTTGGTAATTGCTGCCACTACATTTTACATAAACAACAGTTATTTGCGGAGCCACCTGTATATTGAAGAACTGGTAAATGACACTAAAATAAAGACTGGTAAAAACTTTGCATTTCTTAATAAATTGGGCGATACAGGAGATATAATTGCACTTGACCTCAAATTAATTTTTAGAAATAAAAGACCTAAATCACTTGTAATATTATCGGGTGTCATTTTACTATATGGCTTTTTATTTTATCCTCAATATCTACGGTCAGAAAGTTATAGCATGCTTTTTTTATTTGCGTTGCTAATAACGGGATTATTTATTTCAAACTACGGTCAATTTCTTTTTAGCTGGCAAAGCAGTCATTTTGATGGTTTAATGACATCTAACATCAACATGTATCAATACATAAAGGCAAAATTTTCTTTATTTATTACGGTATGCACGCTTCAGTTTGTAATTGCTAGTTTGTATGGCTTTATGAGTTGGATAATTATTCCAATACAAACTGCTGCATTTTTATGGTGTATTGGAGTAAATACTTTTATTACTATTTACGCAGCTACCTATAATTACAAATACCTTAATCTTGGCCGCTCAGCCAGTATGAATTTTCAGGGTATTGGGGCTTTACAATGGGTACAATCGTTGGGTATATCTTTTGGTCCGGTACTTATATTTTTTTTACTAAATAAATTTTTGGGTTTTTGGGCTGCCATCATTGGTATAAGCAGTATAGGCATTACCGGCTTGTTATTAAAAGAAATAATCATCGTTTGGCTGGTAAAGCAATTTACCCTTCGCAAGCATAAAATACTGGAGGGATTTAGAGAGCGATAAAGAGAAACTAACCGATTGAGGAATTAAAACTATTTCCTGATTGATACATACTTATCATAAACTATTGATAATCATCAATTTAAAACTTGATTACGTAGCAATAAAATTATACACCAAAACAAGAAAACTTAATAATAGCGCATGATTACAGTTAATAATTTATTAAAAAAATATAAAGGAGTAAAGGCGGTATCTATAGACAAATTAACCATTTTTGAGGGGGAGGTAATTGGATTGGTAGGTAATAATGGTGCTGGAAAAACAACTTTTTTCCGTCTTTTACTCGATTTGATAAGGGCAGATGAAGGTGAAATATTATCTAAGGGAAATGCCGTTACCCATAGCGAAATTTGGAAAAGCTATACTGCTGCTTATATTGATGAAGGCTTTTTAATTGAATACTTAACGCCGGAAGAATACTTCTATTTTGTAGGCAAACTTAACCAGCTATCCAAGGCAGATGTAGATGATTTTTTGCACCCCTATTCCGCATTTTTTGATGATGCCATTTTAAAAAAAGGCAAATACATAAGAGATTTTTCTAAGGGCAATCAATTTAAAATTGGCATTGTTGCAGCTTTATTAACCAAACCGGAATTATTGATATTGGATGAACCATTTGCTAATCTTGACCCTACAACCCAGCTAAGATTGGTAGATATGATAAAGAAGTTGGCGGCTGAAAATAAAATGTGCATAATTGTAAGCAGCCATGATATTAACCATATAGCCGAAGTGAGTTCAAGAATATTGCTAATGGAAAAAGGCAGTATCATTAAAGATTTTGCTGGTGGCGATTCGGCTTATAATGAACTTGTAATGTATTTTAAAGTTAAAATACCCAGCCATAATGAACCCTAAACCGTAAGAATTTTTAATTGCCCGAAGTATATTTTTAGAATAGCTAGAATTTTTTTAAGTTGAAAATCAATTACGTTTTTAATTGAAAAATTTGGGTTGAACAAATGGTACACGCCGAAGGAAATATTTAATAGTTGCTCCATAATTTGCACTACATTTATTTTACCAGGCAGTTGCAGGGCAATTTGCAATGCATTATTACCCATTTAAAATTGATTGGTTAATTTCTTCAACTTATCTGTATTTTTAGCTGCTTTATAATTACGGTAAAAGTTATTTACATTTTTGAACTGATGTAATTTTTCATCTATTCACAAATTCCAATACCAAACACAACCATTCCAATGCTCAAAGATATTATTACAGCTTTTCAATCTTATGGGGCTGCACATCGCTTTATTATAAAACACCGCCTTTGGAAGTGGATATATATACCAGGTATAATCTACGCTGGTTTGTTTTGTGCAGGTATTTATCTTTTTTGGATTAGCAGCGATATTGCTATTGAGCAGTTGCTACATGTAACCGGGCTTGGCAAAATGATTACTGCATTAGAAGGAGGCTGGCTAAAATTTATGTTCATTTTTGGTCAGGTGGTGTTAAAGCTGGTGTTAATGCTGCTTTATTTTTCTTTATTCAAATACTTATTTCTAATTACTGGCTCGCCCCTATTTGCCTACCTTAGCGAAAAAACAGAAGCCATTATGGAGGGTAAAGAATTCCCTTTTAGTTTTACCCAACTAATAAAAGATATCATAAGGGGAATTAAACTAGCGCTACGCAATACCCTGTGGCAAACATTATACACAGTTTCTATTCTGCTACTTTCCTTAATACCAGTTGTAGGGTGGTTTACACCTTTTTTTGCCTTGCTGATAGAATGTTATTTCCTTGGCTTTTCTATGCTGGATTATAGCTGCGAAAGGCATAAGTTATCTACTATTGAAAGCATAGCATTTATTGGTAAACACAAAGGGCTTGCCATTGGTAATGGTATAGTATTTTACCTGATGCACATGGTTTTAATTGTAGGCTGGATACTTGCACCAAGCTATGCAGTAATTGCAGCTACCATAAGTTTTTACAAAACAAAATAGTACAAAAAATGAGCATAGTTTATTTAGTTCCAATAGTACTGCACGATACGGCTATAGAAACCATACCGCTGTATATAATAGATGCTGTAAAAGATTGCCAGGTAATATTTGCAGAGAATGAGCGAACTGCCCGCAGGTTTTTAAAGAGTATTTGTAAAGATATTGTGATAGACGACTACGAATGGTTTACCCTACACAAAACAGAAAATGAACAAAAAGCTACTTTTGCCAGCAAAATTACTGCCGGAAAAAACATTGCTATACTAAGCGAAGCAGGATGCCCCGGCGTGGCAGACCCCGGGCAAATATTAGTTGAGGTTGCTCAACAAATGAATGCAACAATTAAACCATTGGTTGGGCCAAGTTCTATCTTACTGGCATTAATGGCAAGCGGTATGAATGGCCAACGGTTTGAGTTTGCAGGATACCTGCCCATTGATGTTACTGAGCGCATAAATGCCATTAAAGAGATGGAAATAACATCGCAAAAAAAGAATAGCACTCTGTTGTTTATAGAAACACCCTACCGCAATGAGCAAATGATTGCTACACTGCTAAAAACTTGCAAAGCAAGCACCAGGCTATGTATAGCGGCAGATTTAACCAGCAAAAATGAATATGTAAAAACAAAAACTATTGCAGAATGGCGCAATGAAAAAACCGACTTTCATAAAAAGCCGGTTATATTTTTATTGCTTGCAAATTAAAATTTTAGCGCTCAACTTTCTTCATAGATAAAATTTTATCTACAATAAAAGTGCTATAGCCTCTCCATGGAATCGTTCCTTTGTATTCTTTGTAATGCAAATCAAAATAATTACCGCTGTTAAGCATTAAAACGTTGGCTATACTATCATCTGATACTGAAAATTCAAACTCATAAGATTGAATGCCTGTTGCCGACTTTGTACGAAAGCCAGATTGTATTAACTTACCCTCGTAGGTTTTAAATACATTTCCTTTTTTTACCAGGTAGTTTAATTCGCCCGATTTTACACCTTCGCCAAATACAAAATAAAATTGCCACCAAATGGCAATACCTGCTATTAACAGTAATGCTACTACTACTATTCTCATAAATTTTTTAAATGCTCCGGGACTTTTAGGTTGAAGTTTTTCTGTTGTTTTTATTGGTTCGTTCATTATTCTATTTTTAAAAATTAGTTTTCAAACAAAGTAAGTTAATAGCCTGTAAAAAGCCCTATAATTACAAGGTTGCATTTCAAATTATCGCTCCTAATTTCGGTAGATGAAGATACCGAACGAGGCCGGGCCGTGATGGGGTACTTACCAACCACCATGCGCTGCGTCAATTTAAAATACACCCTTATTACAACCCATATTTATCAACAAGATACACTAAAGCGGCCATGTTAAAAGCACCTAAATGCAACTCCCGCCTGCTAACACTTTCAAATACATCCGTTGCGGCATGATGAATGTCGAAATAGCGCTGGCTATCTGGCCTTAAACCAGCAACAGCAGCGCCAATTGTTTTAAGAGGACCAATATCTGCACCGCCGCCGCCTTTGGTAATACTATACACTCCGTAGGGTAAAAATAAGCTTTTCCATTGCAGCACTTTCTCAAAAAGTTCATCTTTAACATCAATACCAAAACCCCTGGGTGAAAAACCTCCGGCATCACTCTCTAACCCAAATACATGCTGCTCTTTATTTACTATAGCCAGTTCAAGGTATTTTTGTGCGCCACGTCCCCCGTTTTCTTCATTCATAAACATTACGGCTCTTATGGTTCTTTTGGGCTGAACACCGGTTGCCTTTATTGCCCTGATTACCTCAATACTTTGCACAATACCTGCTCCATCATCATGTGCACCTTCTGCCAGATCCCAACTATCAAGGTGGCCACCAACAGAAATAATTTCCTGCGGAAACTCTTTCCCCCTCAATTCCCCCACAACATTAAAAGACGGAGCATCCGGAAGCATTTTACAATTGGTTTGCAAATATGCTTTTACCTGCATTTTCAATTTTAATTGTTTGCTCAGCCAAATGGCATCATTGGTACTTATGGCAACTGCCGGAATTTTAGGGAAAGAATCATTATATATTGTAACACCTGTATGTGGAAAATCATCCGGATTGCTGGCAAGCGACCTAACCATTACGCCAATTGCACCATATTTGCTGGCTTTTGATGGCCCTCTTGTTCTGTAAGCCGCACTTGCCCCATAAGCGTTGAAAGTTTCTATAAAAGCAGGATCCATGGGGAAATTAAAAAAGATTATTTTTCCTTTTATGCCAGCTTCACCCAACACATCCAATTCCGTAAAATTATTTATCTCTATTACAGGTGCCAGTATACCTTTTTTACCAGTACCAACTGCATTACCAAGCGCACACAAATTTAATTGCTTTTTATTTCCATTGGCCATTTGTATAAATCCAATTTCCTTTGCACCCCTTACCCAATGAGGCACAAGCAAGGGTTGAAGATAAACTGTATCAGCGCCAGCATCTTTTAACATTTGCATGGTTGCTTCTACTGCTTGCTGCGCTTGTGGCGATCCACTCAACCTTGGCCCAATTTTTTTACAAATAAAGCGAAGGTTATCATAAGCTTTAGCATTATTCATAACATCTGCACTCATGCTTTTTAAAAATATGCTATCGGTTGATTGCGAATAAGTAACAGCAAATAGCAATAACAGCAGGGTACTCAATAAAACTTTGGTTCGCATAATGTCTTTTAGTTTTTTCAAACTTACCAAGATTATGGTAAATAAAACCTGGTATTTAAAAAATTTAAAAAAACTGCTCGTTTACGATATGCCATTAGCTACCAACAAGGCAAATAAAACATAAATTAAAGTAAGTAAAATGTTTAAATTTTTGATGCAATTGAATTAGTACCTTGCCAAACAATTCAAAAAAAAAATACTGAAAGTACGATTGCAGCTATTTTAAAAAATCAATAAAATAAAGAAGATGCAGCACCTGCTGCCACTGCAAATTTTAAAGAACTTTAACTGAAAAACATGTCGAAAGAATTAAGCAAACAACAAGCCCTTGAGTACCACGCTAAAGGCCGTCCGGGTAAAATTGAAGTAATACCAACCAAAGAATCAAAAACACAAAGAGACCTTTCCTTAGCTTATTCGCCTGGAGTAGCCGTACCCTGCCTTGAGATAGCTGCTAACCCGGAAGATGTTTATAAATATACTGCCAAAGGCAATCTGGTAGGGGTTATCAGTAATGGAACTGCAGTATTGGGACTTGGTAATATTGGCCCCGAAGCTGGCAAACCGGTAATGGAGGGCAAGGCCGTATTATTTAAAATTTTTGCTGATATTGATGTGTTTGATATTGAAATAAACGAGACAGATCCTGAAAAATTTGTACAAATTGTAAAGGCTTTGGAACCCACATTTGGTGGTATAAATTTAGAAGACATAAAAGCCCCTGAATGCTTTTACATAGAAGAAAAGTTGAAAGAGCTGCTGAAAATACCCGTTATGCATGATGACCAGCATGGAACGGCCATTATATCATCCGCTGGTTTGTTAAATGCGCTTGAACTGCAACAAAAGAAAATAGAAGATGTACGCATTGTAGTAAGTGGAGCTGGTGCAGCGGCAGTAGCCTGCATGAAATTGTATCAAGCCCTTGGTGCCAAACACAGCAATTTTATGGTATTTGATAGAAAAGGAATATTATACAAAGGCAGACCCGGGGTGGATGACATGAAAAAAAGTTTTTGTGCAGATGAAATGTACAAAGATTACACCCTTGCTAAGGCATTAGAAGGAGCTGATGTTTTTTTAGGGCTGAGCTCCGGCAATATTATGAGTCAGGAGATGGTAAAAAGCATGGCTCCCAACCCTATTGTATTTGCTTTAGCCAATCCGGATCCGGAAATTTCTTATGACAGTGCCACCGCTGTTCGTAAAGACATTATTATGGCTACGGGCAGAAGTGATTATCCAAACCAGGTAAATAATGTATTGGGGTTTCCTTACATATTCAGGGGCGCATTAGATGTAAGAGCCACCACCATTAACGAAGCTATGAAAATGGCGGCTGTAAGGGCTTTGGCGGCATTAACTAAAGAGCCGGTGCCAGATATGGTGAACCTTGCTTACAACGAAAAAACCATTTCATTTGGCACAGACTATATTATTCCAAAAGCACTAGACCCACGGCTATTGGCTGCTGTAGCGCCTGCAGTTGCAAAAGCTGCAATGGAAAGCGGCGTGGCAAAATACCCTATTACAGATTGGGAGGCTTACGATCTTGAATTAAACAAACGCCTTGGATTAGATAATCAGTTGAGCAGGGTTATTGGCAGTAAAGCAAGAAAAAATCCGAAAAGAGTTTTGTTTGCTGATGCTGAAAATATTAAAATATTAAAAGTAGCGCAACTAGTGCTGGAAGAAGGCGTTGGTTTTCCTATTTTATTGGGCGATGTAAAAAAGATTCAAAAATTAGCCAGTGATAATAGTATAGATATTGAAGGCATGCCAATTATAGATCCAAAGGATGAGCTACACGATGAATTGAGAAAAGAATTTGGAGAACTGTTTTACAAAAAAAGGCAGCGCAAAGGCATTAATAAACATGAGGCAATAAAAACAATGAAAGACCGCAATTACTTTGGTTGTATGATGGTAGAAAATGGCGAAGCAGACTGTATGATAAGCGGATTAACCAGAAATTACCCTGATACCATTAAGCCTGCATTGCTTACTATTGGCAGAGAAAAAGGTGTTTCTAAAATTGCCGGTATGTACATCGTCTTTACTAAACGTGGTCCTTTATTTTTGGCAGATACCACTATCAACTTTAACCCAACTGCAGAAGAACTGGCAGAAATTACATTAATGGTAGCCAATGCGGTAGGTCTTTTTAATATTGTGCCCCGTATTGCAATGCTTTCTTACTCAAACTTTGGCAGCAGTAATTCGCCTGAAGCCAATCTTGTAAGAAAAGCAAGAGAGATTGTAAAAACCAAAGAGCCATCTCTTATTTGCGATGGAGAAGTACAGGGCATACTGGCATTTAACAAAGAGATATTAAAGGATAATTACCCTTTTACAGAACTGTTAAACGGGGATGTAAATACCCTTATTTTTCCAAACCTTGCAGCCGGTAATATTGCTTATAATTTATTACAGGAAGTAGGCGGGGCAGATTCTATAGGACCTATACTGCTTGGGCTTAATAAGCCGGTACATGTACTGCAATTGGGCAGCTCCATCAGGTCTATATTTAATGTGGTATTGATAGCTGTTGTAGATGCACAAACAAAATCTGATGTGGATGCAAAAGAAGCTATTAAAGAAAGTAAATGGTGGAAAGGTTTAAAAAATACCTCAACAGATATTTAAGCGCACATGCAACAACCGCAAGATCATATCAGTAAAAAGAAAATAACCTATGCCGTCAGTGGTTCGTTCCGTAAATATTTAAAAAACTATTTTAGAGAACAGCCACTGCCGGTTTCGTATGAAATGCTAAAACATTCTAATTTTAGTATTCCGGTATTGGATAATATGGGAAAAGACACTTATTGGGAAACTGTTTTCTACATACCAAGTATGGCAGATGAAATACATGCTGCCTTAAAAAGGGTGTACACGTTGCTTAAATCGAGCGGACATTCACAAGCTGAGGAGCACCTGAATATTGAGCGGATAGACTATTGTTTATTTGGTAACTCCAAACCCTTTCGTATAAAAATTGTAAATAACTACAATGAAGTGTACGATTATTTTTACATTAAAACAGCCGACTCATCCCGCATTTTTGGTATGGAGCTGGAGCACCTGCTATCGCCTTATTGGATTAATTTTTTGGTAGATAAAACTACGCTTGTAGAAGAACATATATCTGGCGTACCGGGTGATATGTTTATTGATAAATACCTTAACAACACAGGTTTTAACCCAAAAAAAATTGCCAAAGAATTTGTAAAATTTAACCAGCGCTGCTTTATCAGGTTACTGGGAGATATGCGTAGCTATAATTTTATCTTTGATATTACGCAGGATTTTGATGATATACAATTTCGTATTCGTGCTATTGACTTTGACCAGCAATGTTATGAGGGCAATAAAAACATGTACTTACCACAGTTTTTTAAAGAGAATAATGTGTTTGTAAACATGGTAAAAGAGTACTTGCATCCAGATGTAATTAAGCAATACCAACAAGAAGAAACTTCACAAATACTGGTAAGAATAAAAGCACAACGGCAGCGCCTGAGAGATTTAAGATTGGCTGCGGCAGACGAATACTTATCTACACCAGCCAAGATAAAACAATTAGGAGAAGAGCTTTGCCAACACCACAACAGAAAAGCGTTTTTAGAATGTACCACCATGCCTCAACTGATGTATCAGCAATTGAAAGCATTTATTATTGCGGATAGAAAATAGGATTGTAATTAGCTATAATTTTTACACTGTTGTATAAAATTGAAAACAGAGTTGTATTCAGATGTCGTAGTTACTCACCCCCTTTCCATCACCAATTTTATTTAATTTTTTTCAAAAGGAAATAGTTTTCTAAATGTTATACTTTATGGCGTAATTACTTTTTAGCGTGCAAAGGATATTATTTTTTATTTTTTTAATTTTAAATGTAATGGACTTTTTTAAAAAAAATCTCATAGTTTAAATCACAAATAGGGGGAATTATTTGTAAGCTCAAAATAGATTTTCACGAGATGCTGTTATTTGCAGCAACCTTTTTTTCTTACAAAGATGGCTTTGAGGATTTTCCAGAAAATCTGCCCCATTGATTTTAGTGTAATGTACATTTACTTACAATTTCCATTTTAAAAGAACCAGTCGGGTAATAGCTTTCCCTGCTGGTTTAAGTGTTTATTGACTTGACTTTTCTGGCTTATTCGGCTTTAATTACTATTTCCTTAACGGCCTCGTCAGAAAGAATATAAATAACTACGGTTAAAACTATTTGCGGATTTGCTTTAGATACTTACCAACTTTTACTTTTGCTATTGGCATGTAAATATGGTTTTACTGATGCCACAAAACCGTAACAATTAATGTTTGTTAGTTTAAAAACTATTCAAAATCCTTCTTATTGTTTTCAGCGATATATTTATCCAAAGCCTTCTTGCCAAATTGTTTAAAAACTACCGGCGTTACAATCATATCAAGCAAAGTAGAACTGATTAACCCCCCAAGAATAACCGTTGCCACCGGATACAATATTTCTTTACCCGGCGCAGTAGCATCTAATGTAAGTGGTATCAATGCCAATGCTGCAACCAATGCAGTCATCAATACAGGAACCAATCTTTCTAATGAACCACGGATAATCATTTTATCACCAAAGGTTTCTCCTTCGTGTTCTACCAAATGAATGTAATGGCTAATCATCATAATGCCGTTGCGGCTAGCAATACCTGTGAGGGTGATAAATCCTACCAGCGTAGCAATGGAAAAAGTGCCGCCAGTTAATAAAAGTGCTATCACACTTCCAATTAATGCCAAAGGAATATTAAGCATGATTTGTAATACAATTCTGGAAGATTTAAAATGACTGTATAGAACCAAGAAGATACCGAGGAAAGAAAAAATACTTAAAATACCAATCAATTTGGAGGCAGATTGCTGGCTCTCAAACTGGCCGCCCCATTGTACAAAATACCCCTGCGGTAATTTTAAATCGGTATTAACTTTTTGCTGCATTTCTTTTACGGTAGTTCCTAAATCACGGCCCTGTACATTACAGCTTATCACAATCCGTCGCAACGTATTTTCATGATAAATGCTGTTGATACCATTTTCCAATTCTATTTTTGCAATTTGCTGCAATGGGATTAATGAGCCATTGGGTAAAGAAATTTGTGTATTGCCAATCGCATCCAAATTTTGTCTTGCACTATCGGTGGTGCGTAATAAAATATCAAAACTTTTTTGTCCGTCTAGAATCTGGCTGCTTACTTTACCGTTATAAAATATTTCAATGTCTTCTGCTACTTTACCTACCTGCAAGCCATAACGCTGTACAGCTTGCCGGTCAATTTTTATTATCAACTGTGGCACCAATACCTGCTTTTCAATTTGCAAATCAACTACGCCAGGTATATTGCTCACCATTTCTTTTAACTGACCTGCAGTACCTCTTAATTCTGTAAGGTCGTTACCAAATATTTTTATAGCAACCTGCGCTCTTACTCCAGATAGTAAATGATCTAACCGATGAGAAATAGGCTGGCCAATATTTACGGTAACGCCTTTCAATACATTTAGCTTCTCTCTAATTTGAGCTAATACAATATCCCGGCTTTTTACAAAGTCGGGCTTTAGGGCCACTTCAATTTCTGAGTTGCTTGGTGGTTCTGCATGTTCATCCAATT
>Ga0136636_10002171_pt1 | contig 11690 bp, 8 predicted proteins | sample AntDrymUQ8522106_2_FD_104653 | JGI IMG/M metagenome (GOLD analysis project Ga0136636, IMG submission 104653) | Polar desert sand microbial communities from Dry Valleys, Antarctica - metaG UQ852 (21.06) | ecosystem: Environmental > Terrestrial > Soil > Desert | place: Antarctica: Dry Valley... | reverse complement strand
TAAAACTAATTCTAATAGTCGGTAGCATATTTTACCTTCGCCATCAATTTTATATTATGCTCAAAGTAGGAATATTGGGTGGCGGACAATTGGGCCGCATGTTGTTGCAAGAAGCAGCCAATTATGCAATTGAAACATATATATTGGAGTCTGATCCGAATTGCCCTTCTGCCAGGTTATGCCATCATTTTATACAAGGAGATATACGTAATTATGAGGATGTGCTTGCCTTTGGACAAAATCTCGATGTACTGACCATTGAAATTGAAGCTGTGAATATTGAAGCCCTTGAAGTACTGGAGGCTTCGGGAAAAACGGTTGTTCCAAAACCCGCCGTGTTAAAAATTATAAAGAATAAAATTCTTCAAAAAGAGCATTACCGCAACCATCAGATTCCAAGTCCTGCTTTTAAAACAACCTATAGCATAGCGGAACTAAAAGGAGAATCTGATTTTTTGCCCGCAGTTCATAAGATAGCTGAAGGCGGATATGATGGAAGGGGCGTTCAGATTTTGAAGCACCCTTCCGATTTTGAAAAGGGTTTTGATACCGCTTCCGTATTGGAAAAAATGGTGGATGTTCAAACTGAAATTGCTGTTATGGTGGCCATTGATTTAAATGGAAAACTTGTTTTATACCCTGCCGTTGAAATGATATTTGACCCCTACCTTAACCTGCTTGACTATCAGTTATGCCCGGTAAACCTGCCAGAAAAAACAAGGTGGAAAGCAGAGGCTATTGCCGTTAAAGTGGCCAAGAGTTTTGAAAGTCCTGGTTTATTTGCGGTCGAGATGCTGGTAGATCGGGAAGGAGGAGTTTGGGTAAATGAAACTGCCCCCCGTGTGCATAATAGTGGACACCACACCATTGAGGCACATATTACCTCTCAATACGATATGCTTTGGCGTATTATGCTCGGTTATCCACTTGGGAGCGCGGATTCGATTTCAGCATCGTCATTAGTGAACCTTATTGGAGATAAAGATCATTCCGGTGATGTGAAATATGAAGGAATTAGTGAAATATTAGCCACAGAAAATGTGTACATTCACCTGTATGGGAAAGCCCAAACCAAACCAGGCAGAAAAATGGGGCATATTACCATACTTGGTCGTGATAGAATTGAATTAATTATGAAAGCCAAATTGGTAAAAGAAAAGGTGAAGGTTATTAGCCAGCCATAAAGAAACCCTTGGCGAAGGGAGTTCAGGATTTAAGCGTCTTGTTATTTTAAACCATACATTTTGAAGCAGTCAATTATCCGTATATTTTTTCTTTTTTTGATAGCAACAGCTTGTGAAGAAAAAAAAACTGACCCTTTTGCCAATTCAAAAGCCGATTCAATTCCTTCTTTTTTTAGCGCGATTGTAGCACAATCTACCCCACTTGTCAGAGATATTGAGGCTCCTGGAACCATTCTCGCTTTCGAATCTACAAATATGCAACCAGAGGTTTCCGGAAGGGTGATTTCTATAAATTTCAAGGAAGGAAGTTTTGTACGAAAAGGTACTCTCCTGGTAAAACTTTTTGATGCAGACTTACAGGCACAGCTCCACAAACTGGAGGCGCAACTGAAAGTAGCAGAAGCAACTGCCAAAAGGCAAACAGAATTACTCGCTATCAACGGAACAAGTCAGCAGGATTTTGACAATACTGTTTTGAATGTAAGTAATATAAAAGCCGACATGGAATTGCTAAAAGTGCAAATTTCGCAAACAGAATTAAGAGCCCCATTTGATGGAAAACTTGGTTTGCGTAATATTAGCCTTGGCGCTTACGTAACCCCAGCCAATATTATTACCAATATTGCACAGGTAAGCTCTGTAAAATTGGAATTTACCGTCCCGGAGCAATATGCTGCGGAAATGATTGCCGGTAAAACTGTTTCCATTAGCACCGCCAATACCCGGAAAATTTATTATGCAACCATATTGGCTTCTGAAAATCTGATATCATCAGAGACAAGAAATCTACTGATCAGAGCTTTTGTAAAAAATCCTGATAACGAATTGCTTCCAGGTAATTTTGTGCAAGTACGCATTAATGTTGGTAACCAACAAAATGCCATTATGGTACCTACGCAGGCTGTTATCCCCTCTACCCGCAATCAAAAACTCATTATTGTTCGTCAGGGTAAAGCTGTGATGCAGAATGTAAACACAGGTTACAGAGATTCAGCCAAGGTGGAAATTAAAACAGGGGTTCAGGCAGGAGATACAGTGGTAACAAGTGGTTTACTTACCATTAAAGAGGGTATGTCGTTGAATGTGAAAATTGAAAATTAGCAAAAGGGCTTTCTTTTCAGAAGCCTTTACAAGTCTATTTTATGAATATTTCTGAATTAAGTTTGCGCAGGCCGGTATTGGCTATCGTTATCAACTTACTGATCATCATTTTTGGCATAATCGCTTTTACCTTCCTTGGTGTTCGCGATTATCCTGCCATTGATCCCGCCGTGGTAAGTGTACGTACAAATTATACGGGTGCCAATGCCGATATTGTTGAAAGTCAGATAACCGAACCACTTGAAAAAGCCATTAATAGCGTTCCTGGCATTCGAAATATTACCAGTAACAGCAGCCAGGGTACAAGCTCTATTAATGTTGAATTTAACCTGGAAGTTTCGCTGGAGGAAGCAGCCAATGATGTGCGGGATAAAGTATCACAGGCTGCGAGGTCTTTGCCCGAGGACCTGGAAAGTCCTCCTGTTGTTTCAAAAGCAGATGCGAGTTCTGAAACTATTCTTGCCATGGCGGTAAGGAGCAATAGCCGTAATCAACTTGAAATTACGGAGTTTGCAAACAATGTGCTGGTTGATCGTTTACAAACAATACCGGGAGTAAGTGGCATACAGATTTGGGGACAGCAAAGCTATGCCATGCGGATTTGGCTAAACCCTGAAAAAATGATTTCGAGAGGGGTGACAGCCAATGAAATTTCTGCAGCACTGTCACGGGAAAACGTGGAATTGCCTTCGGGGAAAATTGCCGGGGAAAGCACGGAACTTACCGTAAGAACTTTTGGAAGACTCAATACCGAGGAGGAGTTCAGTAATGTAATCATCCGAAGCGATGTTAATGGTATCATCCGGCTCCGCGATTTGGCTGAGGTGGTACTTGGCCCTGAAAATGAAGAAACTGTTTTTAAGGAAAATGGTATTCCGCTGGTAGGATTGGCTATTATACCACAGCCTGGCGCTAATTATATTTCTATTTCTGATGAGTTTTACAAACGTTTTGAAGAAATAAAAAAGGAATTACCTGAAGATATTTCAACTAAAATTCTGCTTGATCAAACTGTTTACATACGAAATTCGCTTTTAGAGGTAAAGGAAACATTGGCCATTGCTTTTGGTTTGGTGATTTTGGTAATATTTCTGTTCTTCCGCAGTGTTAACATGGCTTTTCGTCCGTTGGTGGATATACCAGTTTCATTAATAGGGGCATTTTTTATCATGTATATTTTTGGATTTACCATCAATGTATTGACCCTGCTAGCTATAGTATTGGCCACCGGGTTGGTGGTAGATGACGGTATAGTGGTTACCGAGAATATTTACAAAAAGATGGAAATGGGAATGAATAAATGGGCGGCGGCAAAAGAAGGCTCGAAGGAGATCTACTTTGCAGTTATTGCTACCTCCATAACCCTTGCCGTAGTATTTCTTCCAATCATCTTTTTGGAAGGCTTTGTTGGGCAACTATTCCGCGAATTCGGAATTGTGGTGGCTGGTGCGGTTTTGATTTCTGCCTTGGTTTCGCTCACTTTAACCCCTGTATTGAATATTAAACTTACCCCGAAATCGGGGATAAAATATGGATGGTTTTATCATAAAACGGAACCTTTTTTCCGGGGTCTTGAAAATGGTTATCGTTACCTGTTAAGCGGCTTTATGAAGCTTCGTTGGATTGCTTTTGTATTAATTGCAGGCAGTTTCATACTTATATATTGGCTAGGAACCACCCTGCCAAGTGAGCTTGCTCCTATGGAAGATCGTAGCCAGTTCAGGCTTGGGATTACAGCACCTGAAGGAACAAGTTACGATGCCATGTTGAAATCCATGGATAAATTACAAAATTTCCTGATTGATTCTATCCCGGAAAAAAGCAGTGTGATTGCCTATACCGCTCCCGGATTCCTTGGTGGTGGCTCCGTCAATTCAGGATTTATGCGGGTACGCCTCTCGGATCCTAAAGACAGGGATCGCACCCAAAACGAAATTGTAAACTATGTTCAAAAAAACCTGGTTCGTTTTCCTGAAATAAGGGCTTTCCCCAGCCAGGAACAAACTATTCAGGTTAGCCGCCGGGCAGGTCAGCCAGTTCAATTTGTTATCCAAAACAACAATTTTGAAAAAATAAGAGAAGCACTGCCTAAGATGCTTGAGGCAGCCAAAGACAACCCGGCTCTCGCATCTGTTGATGCAGATTTAAAATTCAACAAACCAGAAGTAAGAATAAATGTAAACAGGCTGAAGGCCAGTGAACTTGGTGTAAATGTTGCCGATGTTTCTGAAACGCTACAACTGGCTTTAAGTAATCGCCGTTTAGGTTATTTCATTAAAAATGGTAAACAATATCAGGTAATCGGACAAGTTGAGCGATCGGCAAGAGACAATCCAGATGATCTGCGCTTCTATTTTGTGAAAAATAACCGGGGGCAATCCATCAGTCTCGACAACCTTGTGGACATGGAGGAAGAAACCACCCCACCGAGCTTATATCATTTCAACCGCTACAAATCGGCCACCATCAGCGGTAATTTTGCGGAAGGCTATACGCTTAGCCAGGGAATTGAGGCTATGCAGGCTATTGCTGACAGCACCCTCGATTCTAGTTTTGAAACTTCACTTGCTGGTCCTTCGAGAGATTATGCCGAAAGTCAAGGCAGTACCAATTTTGCCTTATTAATGGCACTGCTGCTTATTTTCCTGGTTCTTGCCGCCCAATTTGAAAGCTTTATTGATCCATTTATTATCATGGTAACGGTTCCTTTAGCACTAGCAGGAGCTTTATTTAGTTTATGGATTTTTGGGCAAACCATCAATATTTTTTCGCAAATTGGCATGATTATGCTTATAGGATTAGTAACCAAAAATGGTATCCTTATAGTAGAATTCGCTAATCAGAAACAAGAAACAGGTATCAACACATCAGAAGCTGCCGTGGAGTCTGCTGTTTCGAGATTACGTCCTATTTTAATGACCAGCCTTACAATGGCATTGGGTGCCATGCCTTTGGCAATATCTTTTGGGGCTGCCAGTACCAGCCGTATTCCACTTGGTATTGTAATTGTTGGGGGTGTTATGTTTTCCCTTTTACTCACCCTATTCGTTGTGCCAGCTATTTATTCCTACTTAAGCAGTAAAAAGAAAAAAGCCCCGCTTGAGTTAATGGAGCAAACTGAACTGCATCCTGAAAAGGAAGCCGTAATAAATCATTCGTAAAAGACATGAAGAATTTAATTTATATATTTTTAAGTGCCGCAATAATTGCCGGCATTGGCAAAAAATCTTTTGCACAACCGGCAAAAACAAATACGCTTTTAACGCTCGAATCAGCCATTCAGGAGGCCTTGCAAAACAACTTCGATCTTCAGTTAGCAAAAAATGATGAAGAAATTGCTGTAATCCAGGATAATTGGGGAAATGCTGGCAGACTGCCTACTATTAATGCTAATGCCGGATACAATTACAGCAATACCAATCTTCGTCAAAAATTAACCACAGGACAAGATATTAACAGAAATGGCGCCTCTTTTCAAAATGAAAATGCTTCTGTTTCTGTGCAATGGAGAATCTATAACGGAGGCAGAGTAATTGCTGCTAAAAACAGGCTTGAAGAATCTGTAAATATTGCCAATCTTACTTTAAGGCAAAGGGCTAATGAAGTGGTGTACAATGTTATAACGGCTTATATAAATATACTCCGTTTTCAAAAGCAATTGGATGCTACGCTGGAAAGTATTAAGCTATTTGAGGAACGAATGAACCTGGCCGAAAACCGGTTCAATATAGGGGTGGCTGGTAAAAGCGATTATTTGCAAGCATTGGCCGATTTAAACCTTCAAAAAAACCTGGTAATTGCTATCGAAAATAATATTGCTTTATCTAAGAATAGCCTGAACAACCAACTGGCCCGCGATCCGCAAACCAAATTTGAAATTGCTCCCGTGGTATCGGAAGTAATACTGCCAGAAAGAGCAACACTATTGGTTTCAGTAGATACACTCAATCCGCAATTACTCATCAACAAATCGCAAAGTCTTATTCTGATACAGCAATCTAAAGAGATCAATGCACAGCGACTACCTATTTTGTCAATCAATTCGGGTGCCAACCTTAACAACAGCAACAACAGCGCTGGATTTACTTTACGAAATACAACTTATGGGCCAAATGCAGGATTTTCTGTAGCGATTCCTATTTTCCAGGGAGGAGTTGTAAAGCAACAATTGAAAGTAAATGAAGTATTACAAAACAGTCAGGACATTAATTTTAAAGTACTCAAGAATAACTTACTGACAGGGCTGGCAAATGCCTATAATAATTATGAAAACGCCAAAAGGCAATACCAACTCGAACAATCCAACCTTGAAGTCATCAAGGAAAATAATGAGATTGCCATGGAGCGATTTAAAAAAGCAAGCATCACTACTGTAGAATTTCGCCAAACCCAACTCGATTATGTGGAGTCGCAAACGCGTATGATCAATGCTCAATTTCAAATGAAGCAGGCCGAAGCTGATGTATTGCTTATTATGGGCAAACTCGTTGAATAAAAATACAAGTGCTTCACCCCTCTTATATCCGCCTGTTCTGTAGGTTTCATTCTGCGTACCTTTGCAAAAATTATCTTTTATGGTATCCATCATTATGGGAAGCGACAGTGATTTACCCATTATGCAAGAGGCTGCTGAGGTACTCAAGGAATTTGGCATTGCTTTCGAACTTACCGTAGTATCGGCACACCGCACCCCGGCCAGAATGTTTGATTATGCAACTACAGCAAAAAACAGAGGCATAAAAGTAATTATTGCCGGTGCAGGTGGTGCAGCTCATTTACCAGGCATGGTAGCTTCTATTACCCCTTTGCCCGTAATTGGTGTCCCCATAAAATCTTCCAATTCCATTGATGGCTGGGATTCTGTATTGTCTATTTTGCAAATGCCAAACGGCATACCAGTTGCTACCGTAGCATTGAATGGAGCCAAAAATGCAGGGATTCTTGCTGTATCCATTTTGGGTGCATTCAACGAAGATATCAGTGAAAAAATGATCGCTTACAAAAAAGATATGGAAAAGGCCGTACTGCAGAAAGCCGCCACCGTTGCAAAGAATGGACAGCCTAATTTTTACGATCTTCCGGGATAGGTATTCTTTCCTTTAATTCTTCAGATTTATAATAGCAAACCGCTGATCAAAAGCTCCGCTATTTTTGTAAAGCATATCTAAAAAATCCGGACCATAAAAGGCATAAAAAGGAATTATATTTTCTACCCGCTCCTGCAAATTATCGTTAGGAAAAATCAATGCTTTCAGATGTTCTAATTGACGTGTTTCATCTTCGATTTTTCTTCGCTCGGCTCTTTGCATTTTTTTTGTTAATTCTTTTAGCCCTTTTAGAGTTTTGGCGTGTAAGGCTGCTGCATGAGTTTGTAAAGTAGGATCAATTTTTAGCAATTTTTCCTGTAAGCCGGTATAAATGGCAAATACTTCTTTTTGAGCCTCTTCGGTATCTGGAAGTTGCCCATGCGAACGGGTTACCAATAAATTTTGCTGCTCCTGCAGATTGAAGAAAAGATCCGGCCCATGCACCGATAGCTTGTCTGATAACGATTGAGCTTTAGGGTTCATCAATAAAAAAGAATTCCTTATTACCAATACCGGATATGGTATGGCAAGCCCTGCAAATAAGGCTTTCAGTTCCATCCAATAGGCAAGTTCGGCTCCACCCCCTACAAAGGCAATATTGGGTAAAATAGTTTCCTGGTATGCTCCTCTTAAAATAACATTGGGACTAAACTTTTCGGGATGTTTTTCCAACTCAGAAATCATTTCTGCTTGTGTAAAACGGAGGTCACTAAAGAGTACCCGGTAATCATCGCTAATTTGCTCAATGCGCTCCCGACGGCCATCTTCGAACAAATAAAACAGGTTGATTTCCCTTCCAGGTGCCTGTACTTTATATAGGGCATTTAAAGAATCGAGTGTAGATGCAATAGTTTTAGAGGAATATTGGGTGAGGAGTTCCTGTTTCATAACCGGAATAAAACAGGCCTTCAGCGCAGGATGATCCGCAATAACAATAAGCAAGCCAAAACGGGCAAAAAGCCCATGGACAAGATGCAAAGTAGCTGATTGTATATCCGGTTGTTCCAGGTATGCCTTTTTCAACATAGAAATAATTTCTTTCCCATGTGGCAATAGGGAAAATTCGCCAGAAAGCGCCTCAATCAAAGGCTTGATTTCTTTGGTATTCATCCGGCCCACCGCACCGGTCTGTTCCGTTGCCCAAACCCGCTTTTCACCATGTATGTAAAAGTGGTTGAGCTCATCAAGATCTGCATCTTCGCTACCCATATAGTAAACCGGGATAAAATAATGTTGCGGCCATTTCTCATTAAAGTCATCCGCCATACGGATGGCATGAATTATTTTGTATAAAAAATAAAGGGGACCGGTAAAAAGGTTGGGTTGATGGGCGGTAATAACGGTAAAAGTGTTTTCGCTTTCTAAACGGTCTATCTGTTGCAAAGCCTTTTCATTATCAGGAAGGTCTTTGTATTGTTGGCGCAGTACTTGCTGCAATACTTTACGGGGAGTTGCGAACTGTTTTCTGGCTTCTATGGCTGCCAGAAAACCGCTTTCATCCACGGTATGCTTGTAAAAGGGTCTGATTTCCGGAGTCTGATCTATGTAATCAGTTACAAGCTTTGAGAAGGATCCTGTTTCGGCAAAAGAAATCTTACTGCAATCTGTTTCCATAAGCTGCCAAAGGTAAGGCCTGCATCCATTTACTGAATGGCTTTAGCAATTCCTGATTCTTTGTTTCTACAGGTTTCAAACAGGCTCTTCTTTACTTGTATAAAAAAACTAACCTATCTTATAAGCTAATTTAAATCATAAGCTTTCTACCACATCACCTTCTATATCAAAGTCATAGGCTTTCGTGATTTTTACAAAAACCATTTGGCCGGGTTGAAGCTTCTTTTTGCTGTGTACCACCACTTCATTATCCACTTCTACGCTATCAAATTCAGTTCTGCCTAAATACCTACCCGACTCTTTTTTATCAATCAGTACTTTCAGGGTTTTACCAATTTTTTCCTGATTCTTTTCATAGCTGATTTCCTGCTGTAGTTCCATGATTTCCTGTGCACGGGCTTCTTTTTCTTCGGCAGACACATCATCCTCTAATTCATATCCGGAAGTGCCTTCTTCGTGACTATAGGTAAAAATACCTACTCTATCGAACCGCATTTTTTGTAGAAATGTTTTTAATTCCTCTACATCATTACGGGTTTCGCCAGGGAAGCCAGCTATTAAGGTGGTCCTGATACAGATCTCCGGATTAATTGTACGAATATTTGTAATCAACTCCTCCATTTCCTCCCGGGTAATATACCTCTTCATGGCTTTGAGCATATTATTGCTAGCATGCTGAAGCGGTATATCCAGGTAGTTACAAATATTGGCATGCTCTTTCATCACCTCAATAATATCCAGCGGAAATTTACTTGGGTAGGCATAGTGTAATCTTATCCATTCTAAGCCTTCGATTTCAGCCAAAGCATGCAAAAGCTCAGACAAAGCCCTCTTTTTGTACAAATCAAGTCCGTAATAGGTAAGTTCCTGTGCAATCAGCATGATTTCTTTTACTCCACCCTTTACCAGTTTCCTTGCTTCTATCAAAAGTTCTTCAATGGGTTTACTTACATGTTTGCCACGCATCAGCGGGATGGCACAAAACGCACAGGTACGGTTGCAACCTTCCGAAATTTTCATGTAGGCATAGTGCTGAGGGGTACTCAGCAATCTCTCTCCCAGCAGTTCTTTCTTGTAATCAGCATCAAATCTTTTCAAAATCAGGGGCAGTTCCATAGTACCAAACCAGGCATCTACTTCCGGTATTTCGGATTCCAGTTGATCCCGGTAGCGCTCACTAAGGCAACCTGTTACATATACCTTCTCAAGCTTTCCTTTCTTTTTAAGCTCTACCTGCTCCAAAATGGTATTCACACTTTCTTCCTTTGCCTTGTCAATAAAGCCACAAGTATTTATTACCACCACATTGTGAAGCATTTTTTCGCTTTCGTGTACCACGTCAAATGCATTGGCTTTCAACTGTCCACTTAATACTTCGCTATCTACAAGATTCTTGCTACAGCCAAGGGTAATAATGTTTACCCGATCTTTTTGTAATTTCCCTGATTTCATGAAGCCGCAAAGGTAGGTGGTTCTCTATTTGAAAAGTACCTGAACGTAAACCATAACATTTGGCATCCCATCAGAGCATAATACGCACTTTGGAAATGTATTCTAAACTTTATCGGGTAAAGTTTTTCTACAAGATAATCCGGAACAAAGGTTAAGATAAGCTAATTAAAAAAAAAGGCGAAGACAATTAATACATTTAAAAGTAAAGGGCATTTTAAGCATTTCACAAAAAATGCGAAAAATATATAAAATAAGGGTAAAAAATTTATTATTTCTTAATTAAGATAATACAAAGAAGGATTTGTGTATTTTACAATTTATACATCCAATTCTTTTCTTGTTGCATACCTGTTGTTAATAACATCGTTTCGTATATCTCTTATACCAAGATAAAAACCTATACCAAAAAGTATGGTAATAAACCCCGCGAAATATGGGATCATTTCAGTCATTTTTACTCATTTTTACGGTTTTTAAATAAATACCAAATGCCAGAATAGAGGGAACCCAAAGGCCAATAAACAAGGCAGATTCCTGATTGCCTTGAAACCACAAAATTTCTGAAAAGATCAACGCACTAAAAGCTGAAATCATCAACAGGATGTCAGTGGTAGTAAATTTTTTGAACATAAAAAATTTTTAAGAAAATTATTATAGAATAGATTAACAAATGTATTATCTGGCAATTACGTATTGAAGCTATTAGTGTAGATATTTATTATCTCTCGGAAAATAAATAAAGAAATATGTAATTCTATACCTTAAAACACATTCTTAACAAAAATACTTTTAAATTGTTCAATTACCTACCTTTCTTTTGAAAGCTAAAGGATTTACCCAATAAAAAATTTATCTATTTGTACAAACCCATTTCCAGTTAAATACCTTGTCAAAATTCCATTTATGACCCATTTGCATACGTGCGACATCAAGTAAAGAAGCAATAAATGAATAAGAGTTATTATCGGTATTTGTTATAAGACAAGGCTTAATTTAACAAATAACCCTTACAGATCCTTTTATTTTATGCATGGGTTGGTTATCTTTGCGACCTTAATAAAAAAAAATATGTCGCTTACAACAAAATCAATTGATTTTTCACTGCCTTACAAAGTGGCAGATATTACTTTGGCCGATTGGGGTCGTAAAGAAATAAGACTTGCAGAAGCAGAAATGCCCGGTTTAATGGCTTTACGCCAAGAATATGGTGCCGCACAGCCCCTGAAAGGAGCTAGAGTGGCGGGATGTTTAC
>Ga0136636_10002170_pt1 | contig 11692 bp, 11 predicted proteins | sample AntDrymUQ8522106_2_FD_104653 | JGI IMG/M metagenome (GOLD analysis project Ga0136636, IMG submission 104653) | Polar desert sand microbial communities from Dry Valleys, Antarctica - metaG UQ852 (21.06) | ecosystem: Environmental > Terrestrial > Soil > Desert | place: Antarctica: Dry Valley... | reverse complement strand
TTGGGCATGACCCTGGCGATCCGCCCCAACCCCGGCCCGGTGGCTCTGCTGGGCGCGGCCCTGAATCCTTCGACCCTGGTGACCGCGGTGGGCGAGCCACCCGCCCAAGGTGAGGTCTGGGTGCAGCTGCCGCCGGGAGGCATGGCGCCGGACGACGAGTTCCAGACCGCCACCGGCGCGGTGATGCAGATCCGCGCGGTGGCCGTGCCGTCAACCCTGCCTGATCCTCAGCCCTGGTTGCAGGCCGAACCCAGCCTTGAACTGGACGATCCTGCCCTGCGTGCCTGGGTCGACAATGCTGTGCTGGCCGAGCGCGGCGATCGCACCGCCATGGCCGAACGCCTGCGCACCGCGGTGCGCAGCCACATCAGCGGCGCAGAATTTGACGTGGGCGATGGCTCGGCGCTTGAAACCTTTCGCCGGCGGCGCGGCGACTGCACCGAGCACGCCAACCTGCTGTGCGCCGCCCTGCGCATCGCCGGCATCCCTGCCCGGGTCGACGTCGGCCTGGTCTGGTACGAACGTCAGCACGCCTGGATCGGCCACGCCTGGACCAGCGCCTGGGTCGATGGCTCGTGGCTGCACCTCGACAGCGCCCTGCCCGGCATCCCCAGAAGCCGGTATCTGAAACTGGCCACCGTCACTGGCGGCACAGTGAAGGAATCCCGGGGCCGCCTGGTAGGGCTGCTGGGCGATCTCGCCGGCAAGCCGCTGACCTTCGTGCCTGCGCCCTGAACGCTGGGGCAGCCAGCATGGCCGCTGCCCCAGCCGGCCCCCCGCAGATGACAGCAGCCGGCCAGTCTCGCCGGTGACCCTTGCCGTCTGTCCCGCCGCCAGACCATGCCTCGGTGCCTGATCCGGACGAACTCGATCAATGGATGACCCTGGCCCGCGATAACGCGGACCAGGATGCCTATGCCCAGGTGGTCGAGCACTGCCATCACCTGATCCGCAGTACCATGCTGCGTGAGACCGCCGATCCCGAATTGGCCGATGAACTGGCCCAGGACGCCCTGGCCCGGGCCTGGGCGAAGCGCGAACAATACCGCAGCGGCACCAGTCCGCGGGCCTGGCTGCTGACCATCGCCCGCAGCCAGCTGATGGAGCATCATCGCCGCCAGGATCGCGACCGGCGCCATCTGCGCGATCTGGTGCGTACCGAATTGCTGCGCCACCAGCCGCAGGAATCCGCCGACTTTCGCGAGCGTCTTGCGGCCCTGCGTGCCTGCATGGAAGAGATCGGTGCGGAACACGCCCGCTTGTTCGAGATGGTTCATGCCCAGGGCCTGTCCAGCGAGGCGGCAGCGGAAGAGATGGGCATCAAGCCCGATGCTTGCCGCCTGCGGCTGTCGCGGCTGCAACGCCGCCTGAAGGAATGCGCAGAGAAGCGCATTGGCGAGGTGCGGCTATGACTGATCGGCCCCGGGACGAGCGCATCCATGAACTGGCCACCGCCTACGCCTTGAACGAGGCCAGCGAGGCCGAACTGCAGGAGCTCTACGACCTGCTGCGCGCCGACGGCGACGCCGGCCGCGCCGCTGCGAATGTCGCCTGGCAGGCCTTGCAGGTCCATGGCGATCTGCGCCAAGGTCTCAGCACCCAGTTCCAGGACACCCTCCTGCACCGTTTACAGCATGTGCGCAGCAACCGCTTCACCGCCGCTTTGCGGAGCAAGCTGGGCCTGCGTCTGCCTGGTCTCAGCGAGGTCGGCGATCCGCAGGGCCGGCGTGCCCTGCCGCTGGTGCCCCTGGGCATCGGGCTGTTACTGCTGCTAGGCATCGTGCTGCTGGCCGTACCGCTGGTGACCCGCCGCGAACCGGTGGCCATGGTGCTGGCGGTCGGCGGCAGTCCGACCCAGGCGGGCCAAGCGCTGGTGCCCAAGGCGCAACTCGACCGTCGTCAGGTGGTGGTGCCCCCCGGCAGCGAGGTCACCATTGTCTGGGCCGCCGGTGGCCGGGTGCGCGTCGCCGGACCGGCCAACCTGGTGCCTCAGGGCCAGGGCCTGTCCCTGGTCAGCGGCCGGGCGTGGATCGTCACCGCCGCCGAATTCACCATCGGGCTGCCGGACGGCACGGTGGTGATCGCGCGGGGCAGCCGGGTGGCTATCGCCGTCGCCGACGGGCGCAGCGTGGTCGGGGTGTCGACGGGTACCGCCCTGCGCAATGGCGTCGCGTTGCCGGCCGGCCGCTGTGCCGACCCCGAGGGCACGTGGCCGTGGTCGGCGGCCGGCGTCCCCGCCCTGCCCTGGTCCTTGCCCCTCGCCGGGGCCCGCGATTGGCGCCTGGATCTCCATCTCAGCGGCAGCGGCGGGGCCGACGACCAGGTCGCCCTGAGCGCCACCAACGGCACGCGCATCGAGATCGCTGCCAACAGCGTGCGGCTACGCCATGCCGGCGCCGATCTGCCCTTCCCCTTCACTGCCGCGCCGCGGGCCGAGCGCCACATCGCCATCCAGCAGGTCGGACTGGTGCTTCTGCTGTGGCAGGACGAACAACTGCTGACCACCTGGCCGGTGGTGTTGCGCAGCCCCACGCTCAGCGCCACCGGCGCCGTGGTGGTGGGTGGCGAACTGCGCACCGGTCCTGAGGACGGCCCCTGGCCGTGACGCCCGCGCGGCCGCACCGCGTCTGGTTGCTCCCAGGGATGGGCGCCGATCGGCGTTTGTTCGCGAACCTGAAGCTTGACGGGCCACCACCGCAGCACGCTGAATGGATCCCGGCGCACCCGCAGGAGACGCTGACCGCTTATGCTGAGCGATTTGCTCAGCACCACGGCATCGGCGCATCCGACACGCTCGTGGGGGTGTCCATGGGTGGCATGGTCGCCGCTGCCCTGGTGCAGCGGTATCCGCGCTGCCGGCTCATCCTGGTATCGTCCGGCACCAGCATCAGCCAGACCGCGCTGCTGGTGCGGTGGCTGGCCCCTTGGGCCGGCCTGGTGCCCTTCGGTCTGGTCCGCTGGCTGCCCGTGGGCCTGCTGCCGGCGCGCCTGCGCCTGCCCATGGCCATGGCCGTGGCTCAGGATCCGGCCTTCATCCGCTGGGCCTGCGCCGCGCTGCGGTATTGGCCCGGGGTGCCCCGCCCAGTCGGGACAATCAGCATCCATGGCAGCGCTGACCGGCTCTTCCCCTTGGCGCGCCAGTCCCACGTCGACATCACCATCCGCGGTGGCGGCCACCTGATGATTCTTGATCGGGTGGACGAGGTCGGGGCAGCCGTGCGCGCCGTTCTCGAGTCATCGAACTGAAGCGGCGCAGCCCCTGGCCCCCCGAAGGGGTTGAGTGCCCACTTGCGGCCCTACAAATGCACCAGGAGAACTCATGGCGGACCTGATCACCATCGGGCAGCTCAGTGCCCTGGTCGAAGATCAGTACCGCCTGCTCGGCTGGTTCGAGGACCATGGCACTGAGCTGCCGGCTTTCGATCCGCATTTCCCCGAACACAACGAGGCCGAGGTCGAGATCGACGGCGAGGCCTGGCGCGTCACCGTGGTGCGCAGCGGCTGGGAATTCCGTCATCGCAGCGCCTGTCGCACCGTGCTGCTGCACCATGACCATCCCTCGCCCTTCGACTTCCATCCCAACACCCTGCTGCGCTTCGTGCAGTCGCTTGACGCGACCTGCACCATCACCGACATCGTCGTCGACAATTGGCTGGTGAAGTTCGTACGCGCCGGCCGCCTGGCCTGCTCGCGGCACAAGCCGGGGTATTATACGTTCGGGTGAGGGGGGCTGGGCATGGTGACAGTGAGCTGACGACGGTGGCCGCAGGAAACGCCTGACCGTGGTGTGCGAGGCCGGCGTGCAGGGCATCAGCCTCAAACTTCCTGACCGAGATCCTCTGTGACAGCCAACGTCCCGTGGCTGCACCGCTGCGGTATGCCAAGCTGTCGAAGCAGAACCAACGTCACCATGTCACATCTTACTCGTCTCCTTCGCTGCCTCCGGTTTGGAGACATGGCTGACATCGATACGTAAGTGATGGGATGGTTCCTGCGTGACGGCCTTCATCATCAACAAGCGCTCTTGATCGCGCAGCACTCAGCCCAGTAATGCTTCGCCAAACAACAGTTTCTGCCCTTGCCTGCGCGTAGCAGGGCGGTTCTTCATGCAATCTTCCCCACGTATTCACCAGCATTGGCGCGGCCAAGTGTCATGATGCGCTTGGAACCCCCGGAGAGGATCATGGAATCCACTACCTCTCACCTGCCTGTTGTCGACGACTTCCGCGCGCGGCAGTCGCTGTTCTGCCAGGAAACAGTCGACGGACTGCGGCAGCGCACCGCGCACGCCAAGCTGTTCAGCCGCCGCATGACCAGCGAGCGTTCGCTGGCCCTGGCCGAGCAGATCGAGCGCAGCCCCGTCAACGACGCCACCGTCAGTGAATGCGTCGACCGCGCCCGCTCTGAAATCGCAACTGTCACCACCCGCCGCTTCCGCCGCCACCATGCTTGAAGCCAAGCCGGCTGCGCCGGCCGCGGTGAAAGCCAGGAAAGCCAAGGCGCCCGCACGCGCCGGGCAGGGCCTGCGCGCCACGATTGAGCATCTGCGCGATGAAGCCATCGCGCGCGAACAAGCCGCCGCGGCGACCCTCGCCGCGCTGCCGGTCGCAGCTCGCGATGACGCGCGCAATCTGCTGCATTACCTGGCGCTGCGCGATCACGATCAACGTCACGTGCAAGCGTCACTGTCCGAGGCTGGACTGTCGTCATTGGGCCGCAGCGAAGCCGATGTGCTGCCAGCGCTCAGCGCCGTGATCCGTGCGCTCGCGGCGCTCGACGGCGTGCGACCCCTGCCGCCGGCGCCAGCGGCACGTCACGGTGCCGCGCGTCTGAGCGCGCATGCGACGACGGCGTTCGGCCCCGCGCCCAAGGACCGCAGCGTGCGCATCATGGCCACGCTGCCCGGGACCGCGGCGCACGATCCAGGCCTGATCCGCAAGCTATTGGATGCGGGCATGGACTTGGCCCGCATCAACTGCGCGCATGACGACGCTGCGGCGTGGCTGGCGATGATCCGACACCTGCGCCGGGCAGCGCGTGAGAGCGGGCGGCCGTGCCGGGTGCTGATGGATTTAGCCGGGCCGAAGCTGCGCACCGGCGCGCTGGGAGCGCTGCCCGGCGTGCTGCATTGGAAGCCGGCGCACGATCGTCTTGGCAAGGTCACGACGCCGGCGTGCGTGGCGTTGATTGCAGCGGATGCCGAAGGGTCGGCCGCGCCGCTACCGGTAATCCCCGGCGCCGATGCGGTGCTGCCGATCAGTGGTTTCCTGCCGTCACGGTTACGCCGAGGCGACGTGGTGCGCTTCACCGACACACGCGGCAAGCACCGCGAACTGGTCATCACTGGCGGCAGCGCAACGGCGCGCTTGGCCGAGGCGCACCAAGGTGCCTGGGTGGAAGCCGGGCTGCGGCTGAAAGTGCATCGTGAAAAAAAAGGCGATGACCAGACCATCGCCAGCGGCGTGATCGCGGCGCTGCCGGTGGTCATCGCGCCATTAGTGCTTCAGATCGGCGACACCCTGGTGCTGACCGCGGATCCCGCGCCCGGCCATCCCGCTGGCCTTGATGCCAACGGCAAGCGCGTGCCGGCGACGATCCCTTGTTCGCTGCCGGAAGTGTTCGCGGTGGCGAAGCCCGGTGCTGCGGTGTGGTTCGATGACGGCAAGATCGGCGCGCAGGTGACCAGCGTCACCCCTGCGCGACTGACCGTGAAGATCACTGCCGCCAAGCCCACCGGCAGCCGGCTGCTGTCGGACAAAGGCATCAATCTCCCGGAAACCACGCTGCCCTTGGCCGGCCTGACGGCCGACGACCTGAAGGATTTGGATGTCGCGGCCAAGCATGCCGATCTGATCGGCCTGTCGTTCGCTCAGCGGAGCGAAGATGTGCAAGCGCTGCAAGCCGAACTCGATCGGCGCAAGGCGACCAAGACCGGCATCGTGCTGAAGATCGAAACCCGCGACGGGTTCGCGCATCTGCCGACGCTGCTGCTGCGCGCGTTGGCGCGCCCGCCGGTGGCGGTGATGGTCGCGCGCGGCGATCTGGCAGTGGAAGCTGGCTTTGCGCGCTTGGCCGAAGTGCAGGAGGAGATGCTGTGGCTGTGCGAAGCGGCACGCGTGCCGGTGATCTGGGGCACGCAGGTACTGGAAAACCTGGTGAAAAAAGGCCAGCCCTCGCGCGCCGAAGTCACCGACGCGGCGATGGGCGTACGCGCCGAATGCGTGATGTTGAACAAAGGCCCACATCAGCCGCGCGCAGTCGAGTTCCTGGCCGATGTGCTGACGCGGATGCAGGCCCATCAGCGCAAGAAGACCCCGATGCTGCGTCGGCTCGCCGTATCGGCTGACCGTTGAGGCGCGTGCCTCGCTTCAGTACTTAGCGCTTTGATCGCACGTCATGCGACGCAGCACATGGCGCTATTCAGCTTTCCCACATAGGTTGCCCTGAACTGCACAATATTTTCGGACTTTCGGCCGATGCTGGCTCAGTTCCCCGGGCAACCCATGTGGGAAAGCTCAGTAAAGGTCCTGGTAGGGAAGTCGAGCAGAGCGGTGTGTCCACTTTTTACCAGGTCCATCACCGCCCCAACGCCACCCCTGCCCGCAGCCCGCGATGATCGCTGCCGGGGATGGTCACCAGCGAGAGCGGAGTCAAACGGGCATCTTTGGCCAGGATGTGGTCGATGTCGATGCCGAGCGGGCCGAGCCAGACTGGCCAGGTGGCGCGCTGGGGGCCGGGCGGCAGGCAAAGGCCGCTGTCGCGCAGCAGCTCGGGCCAGACGGCGCCCAGACGGCTGAGATTGAAGTCACCCATGACCACCACCGGACCGGGGTGGCGGTCGACCCAGGCGATGACTTCGCGCAGGTTGGCGTTGCGGACATCGACCCGGTCGGGGCTGACCGGTGAGATGGGGTGGATCACCAGCACGTCAATGCGCTTATCACCGATCATCACCCCGGCCTGGATCATCGGTGCATTGCCGGGGATCCACCACATGCGCGTATCGACCAGGGGGAAGCGGCTGAGCAGGACGGTGCCCTTGTTGTCGTCGCTGCTGCCCCAGACCCGATACGGCAGGCGCGGCTCGCTCTTCAGCGTGGCTTGATCGACGCTGCCGCACTCGAGCAAGGCGACCAGATCGGCGCCGGTATCAAGCATGGCGCGCAGGGCCGCGGGTCGGTCGGGATTCTGGTGAAAAAGGTTGCCGCTGGCGACGGTCAGGTCGGCGTACGTGGGGCTGGCGGTGCGCGGCTGCCAGCCGCGGGCCCAGGCCGGGGCCACGCCAGCCAGGCCGATAATCATCATCAGCGCCGACGGAAGGTAGGCCCGCCGCCACAGCATCGCGATGGCGATCAGGACCAGACCGGCCTGGGGGGTCCAATGGCTGCATAGTTCCCCTGCCCAGGTGCGGGGGAAGCACAGGCCGAGCAGCACCAGGATCGCCAGGGGCTGGCCCAACTGGGTGCCGATGAGGCGCATCCAGGTGGGCAGGGCCGACCAGGTCAGCGGATCGCGTCCGAGAGCGGCCATGGGTCGCGGGTCAGACCAGCTTTTCGACCACACGCACCAGGGTGCGCGTGGCGAAGCCGGTCATGCCCTTGGTGTAGTAGCGCCAGCCGCCGCTCTGGATCGCCGGTCCGGCGATGTCCAGGTGGGCCCAGTGGATCTGCTCGGGCACAAACTCGCCCAGGAACAGCCCGGCGGTGATCGCGCCGCCATAGCGGCCACCGACATTGTTGAGGTCGGCGTGCGGGTGGTCGAGGTAGCTGCGGTATTCGCCGAACAGGGGCAGGGGCCAGAATTCCTCGCCGACCTCTTGGCCGGCGGCGCGCACCAGGGCGGGCAGGGTCTCCTTCCGGCCCATCACCCCACCGATGCGGTCGCCCAAGGCGACCATGCACGCGCCGGTCAGGGTGGCCACGTCGATCAGATGTGTGGCACCTTTTTCGCAGGCATAGGTCATCACGTCGGCCAGCACTAGGCGGCCTTCGGCGTCGGTGTTGTCGACGTGGATCCACTTGCCGTTGCGCGCCTGGTAGATGTCACCGGGGCGCTGGGCGGTGCGATCGATGAGGTTCTCGGCCAGGCAGAGGTAGGCGGTGAAGGTCACCGGCACCTTGCGCATGATCAGCAGGCGCGCGGCGGCGAGCACGGCGGCGGCGCCGGCCATGTCGCCCTTCATCTCCCACATTTTATCGGCGGGCTTGATCGAGATGCCGCCCGCGTCGAAGCACAGGCCCTTGCCCACCAGGGCCAAGTGTTGCCCTTTGCGGGTGGGCTTCCGGGGACGCCAGCGGATTTCGACCAGGGCGGGAGGTGTCGAGCCGGCCTCGCCGACCTGGGCCAGACCGGGGAAGCCGGCCTTGCGTAGCTTGACGGCGCCACTGGTGACGACGACCTGGGCGCCCAGGTCGCGCAGTTCGTTGACCGCGCGCTGGGCGAAGGCGGTGGTGGTCAGCATGTTCGGCGGCATGTCGGTCAGTTCACGCGCCAGGTTCTGGGCATTGCCGACCTGCACGCCGCGCTGCACCGGCTGCTGATGGCCCGGCAGGCTGATGGTGATCGGCGTGCGCTTGGCGTCCTTGCCGCTGCGGCAGGTGGTGAAGCGGTAATCGGCCAGGACCAGGCCCTCGGCCAGGGCCTGCACATCCGCCAGCTTGCCCCCCACCAGGATGGTGGCGGCGGCGAGCTTGGCCTCGCGCACGGCATCCACCACCTGCTTGCCCAACATGCGCCAGGGCTCGCCGCCGGTCAGCCAGGGCTTCTCCTCCAACTTGAGCAGCAGGTAGCGACCTTCAGGGGTCAGCAGGGCCAGGGGCGCGTTAGCCTCGCCCTTGGCGACGCGCGCGGCCTGGGACTCGACCAGGCGCGGCAAGCGGGCCGAGCAGTGCCCCACCACCACAGCGGTGAATTCGGAGGAGATCGCAGAAGCGGTGACGGTGCAGGGCATGGTACGGGTGGCCGGGGTGAGGTGTGCGGTCATGAGAGGTGCGGCAGCAGCGCGTCGATCAACCGGGACAGCACCGGTTCGGCGCCGTTGGCCGCGGCGATGATCTTCTGCACGTCGGCCGGTTCGAGGGCGTCCGGCAGGCAACGGTCGGTGACGATGGCGAAGGCCAGGGTGCGCAGGCCGCAGTGCACCGCGGCGATGGCCTCGGGGACCGTGCTCATGCCCACCACGTCGGCGCCCAGGGTGCGCAGCATGCGGTATTCGGCCCGGGTTTCGAGGTTCGGCCCCAAGACCCCGGCATAGATCGCCCGCCGCAGCGGAATGCCGGCGGCCAACGCGGTGCGCTCGGCCAGCGCCAGCAGCTCGGCGGGATAGGTGTGGTACATGTCGGGCCAGCGCGGTCCGACGCGGTCGTCGTTGGCGCCGACCAGGGGGCTGACGCCAATCAGGTTGAGGTGGTCTTCGAGCACCACCAGATCGCCGATCTGCAAGCGCGGATCCAGGCCGCCCACCGCCGAACCCATGATCAACGTGGTCGCGCCTAGGCAGCGCGCCAAGCGCACCGGCAACACCACCTGGGCCGGGGAATAGCCTTCGTAGCAATGCAGCCGACCGCTGAAAGCAGCCACCGGGACGCCGTGCAGGTGGCCCAGCACCAGCTCGCCCTCATGGCTGGCGGCGGTTGAGCGCGGCATGCCGGTCAGCTCGTGATAGGGGATGCGCACGACCGGGTCGATGCGCTTGGCCAGCGCGCCCAGGCCGGTGCCCAGCAGGATGGCCACGGCGGGCTTCAATGGACAATGGGCACGCACCTGATCAGTCAGAGCGGCAAGTTCCTCGGCGAGCGGCATGGGGCGGGATGATGGTGCAGGAACGCGGTGGTCCAGCGGGATGATTGCCATGCATGGCGATGCCGCCTCACTTCCCCAAGGCGAACACCGCGTCTGGCAACTCCCGCGCGTCGGGGGGCAGGGCCAGTTCCATGCGGCGTTCGATGGTGCCGGGGATGACCACCCGCGCGGGCATGCCGGGCACCCGCGCCAGGGCGGCGACCAGGGGGTCGTCCAAGCCCTCCACCAAAGCCAAGGCCAGGGGATTGGGCAGGTCAGGCAGATAGTCGACTGGCACCGCCTTGCCGTCGACGGGCAGGAGCAGGCGGCGGGTGGTCAGTCCCAAAACCGGCTCACCGACCACGGTCGACGCCGGCAGAGCAGAGGGGAGCGCGGCCGGGACCAGGTCCTTGCTGAGGCCATTGCTCAGCTGCCGGGCCTGACGCAGGCCGTGGTTGACGACTAGCCGGCCGCCTTCATCCGAAAGCACCAGCAGACGTTCGCCCGCCCGCCAGCGCAGTTGATAGACGGTGCGACCGATCTCTTGATCGCCGCCCAGGGCACCGACCACGCGTTCCAACTCGGTGGCGAAGACGGCGGCATCGATCTGCAGTTGGAGGCGGATCGGCGCGGGCAGGTCCCCGGCCAGGCGCTGCTGGATGAGGCGCTGCCGTTCTTGCAGGCTGGCCTTGAGCGCGGTCAGCTCGGCATGGTCCTCGGCGCTGCCCCGTTCTGGCGCGCGCAGGCTGGTGCGCATGACCACCACACCGGACCAGTCCTCGACTGCGCGCAGGTCACTGGGCAGGGCGAGGAAGATGACCAGCAGGGCCAGGCACCGCACTGCGCTCACTGTGCCGCCTCGGCCAGCACCGCCTCGGCCACCAACAGCGGCGTGCCCGGCCGGCGCACCAGCAGGGCCAGGGCATCGCTGGGCCGGCAGTCGATGGTCGCTTCGGTGCCGGGCGCGGTGAGCAGCACCAGTTCGGCGTGGAAGGTGCCCTCCTGCAGATCGACGATACGCACCGCCACCAGTTGCGCCCCCAGTGCGGCGATCACCTCCATCAACAGGTCATGGGTCAGCGGCCGGCGGAAGCGCGCGCCCTTCACCGCCCGGTCGATGGCCAGGGCTTCGAGTTGGCCGATGACGATGGGAAAGCGGCGCCCACCCTCGGTGGCGGTCACGAACAGCACCTGCTGCTCGGCGGTCTCGTCGATCACTAGGTTTGAAAGGTAGCAGGGCACCAGCTTCATGCGTCGACCTCGCCAGCGAGGGCTTCGATGCGCACGCCATCCAAGAGAGGGGCGATGTCCGCCGGGCCGACCTGAGCCACATCGGCCCGCGCAGCATTGGCGGCGCCGGCCGCCGCGGCATAGCGCAGTTGCTCGATCAGCGGCAGGCCCGTGAGGCGGGCATGGGCCAGGGCCGCCACATAGGTGTCGCCGCAGCCGATGGGGTTGACCTCGATGACCGGCGGAGGCAGCACGCGATAGCGGCCCTCGGGATGGCGCACCCGTACGCCCTGGCTGCCATCGGTCAGGTGCAGTTCGCGGCAGGCCAGCCAGCGACGGTGATCGCCGGCGTATTCCTGGGCATTGGGCTTGGCCAGCAGGGGCGGATTGGCCCCGGCCAGGGCCGCATCCATGGCCGGGCCATAGGCATCGACCCAGCACGGCACGCCCGCCCGGGCGCAGGCATCAAGCACCTGGCGGTACAGCGCGGTGCAGGTGGCATCCGGCACCGAGCCGGACATCACCACCAGCGCAACGCCCGCCAGCAGGCTGCGCACCTGCTCGACCAGGGCCGCGGCCTCGGCGGCTTCGACGGTGGCGCCGCCCTCCATCAGGCTGGTGGTGCCGCCGGCGGGATGCACCGCCAAAAAGCCCAGACGCGTGCGGGCGGCCGTGGTGGTGA
>Ga0136636_10002169_pt1 | contig 11698 bp, 11 predicted proteins | sample AntDrymUQ8522106_2_FD_104653 | JGI IMG/M metagenome (GOLD analysis project Ga0136636, IMG submission 104653) | Polar desert sand microbial communities from Dry Valleys, Antarctica - metaG UQ852 (21.06) | ecosystem: Environmental > Terrestrial > Soil > Desert | place: Antarctica: Dry Valley... | reverse complement strand
CAGCAGTGCCGGATGAAAAATTTTAATCAAATCTTTTAATACCCAGTCGGGGCGAGTAGGCGACCACTCAAAATATAAAATCCCTCCTTTTGCACCTTTATTAATGCTGTACGAATATACTTTTTTATTTTTAAATGAAGCAAACTCATTGTAATGCGGATTACTTTCACTCATTTGTTTTAACGAAGAAAAATCACCTGGAGCAACCCAGAATTCAGCATTTTGTGCTTTTTCTAAAATGGTTTCAAAGGGTAGTGTCAAACTCCCTGTTCCTTTGCTGTCATTCCACAAATAATTCGATTGTGCATCTCTCAAAAATAGAGCCGCCCAACTTTCTCCTTGTGGGACATACCATTGATCTTGAAACATGGCGCCACTAAGAACGGTCGGTCTTGAGGTCGCTTTTTTGGCTATAGCCAAAGTAGTGCTATATTCATTTTCGATTTCTGAAAAAAGAGTGTTTGCTTTAGAATCTAATCCATACAACGCACCAAAAAACTTTATCCATTCTGCTTTCCCCAGCGGAGATTGTTCTGTCCAGTCGCCATTTAGCATCACTTTCAGTCCACTTTTCTGTAAGTTATCCAGCGTCGGGTTGCTGTTGTTTAAACCAAAACTGACAATCAGATCTGGAGCCATGTCAATGAGAACCTCGGTATTTAAAGTTTCATTTGTTCCAACTTCTCGTACTTTGCCGGAATCAATCCTTTTTCTAGTTTTTTCAGAAGAAATATAATCAGTGTTTGGAAAACCAATTAATGTAGTTTCGACACCTAACATTTCAAGCGCTGGAATGTGTGTAGTTGAGGTTACAACTATTGATTTTATCGGAATTTGAATCGTGTTGAATTTTTTTAAATTGTCCGGAACAATCCCATTTTTTTCTTGTAAAACATAGGTAAAATTTTCTTTGGCATTAGGCCAAGGATTGGTTATTATAACGATAGAATACCCTTTGTATTTGTAAATTTCCAATCCTTTGGCAAATTGGATTTCATTTTTTTGAGAGGCTAGTGTCGCATTAGAATTCGAATTGTTTTGTTGGCATCCATAAAAGGAGAGCAGAATTAAAAAGAGCGTTATTTTAAAAAAAAAGGATTTCATAAAAGGATTGTCAAGAATTGCAAAGGTATATTTAATCTGTTTTAAAAATCATATTTTATCTTTTATTCCAATCATAAAGTTATATTTGCATCCGTATTGAGGTTGTTGTTTTGTTTTTTCAAAACGACATTAAAAGGGAATTAGGTAAAAATTTTGAGTTTTGAATAGCGACGGTTTAGATTGTAACACATCTGAGGTCGCGGCTTTAAAATCTAAAATAATAAATCCTAAGCTGTACCCGCAACTGTAAGCTATTTAGCTTGTTGTTATCTACAAAACCACTGTTCGCCAAGGGGAATGGGAAGGTAAACAACAAGACGCAAGCCAGGAGACCTGCCTATTACATCGAGTATCAAACTTTCGGGAAAAAAGGTTTGGGTATGGGTAATTCTATGCTTTTCTCCCATTTTTTAGTCATGTAGCAGTTTTAAAAATTTAACTGTTGCTAAATGTTTAATCTAAATGAACAAAAAAATCGTTCGTATTAGTGCGTTATGCGTATTAATGACAACCTGCGCTTTCGCGCAACAAAATCAAGGGATATCTTCCCAAGATGAATTGAAAGAAGTAGTGGTTTCCGACTCTAAATTTGCTTTGGCAAAGGAGAAATCTGGAAAAGTAATTACTAAAATCACCGCTCAGGATTTAAAAAACAAAGCGGGACAAAGCCTTGCGAACATTCTAAGTTCCGTAGCTGGTTTAGAAATTAATGGGAACCAAAGTGCTGCTGGTAAAAATTTAGGATACTACATTCGTGGTGGGAAAAACAATCAAGTATTGATTCTTATTGATGGAATTCCTGTAAATGATGCATCCGGAATTAGTTTTGAGTATGATTTGCGTTTACTTCCTGTTGATCAAGTGGAAAGTATCGAAATTATGAAAGGTGCAGCAAGTACGCTATATGGATCTGGTGCTGCGACGGGTGTTATCAGTATCACATTAAAAAAATCAGGAAAGAAGGCCATGGAAGGAAATGCATATGTAAATGCAGGAACAAATAATACAGCAGCTACTGATAAAACAAGTGCGCAAAGTTACAATCAAGGTTTTTCAGTTAATGGTAAAACAAAAAAAGTGAATTATTTTGCGTCTTTAAACAGTACTGAAATTAGTGGGATGTCACAAATTGCTCCAGTTAATCCAACAGATGATTACGAAGAAGATCGCTTTTCCAGAATTAATTACTTAGCGAAACTAGGGTACCAAGTCTCAGATAAATTAACACTTGATTTTTTTGGTAATTATGATAAAGTAAGTGCTGATTACGATGCTACTTTTGATAATACGGGTAAAAATGATACTGATTTGAATACGACAGAATCAGAGCAATTTCGCTTTGGGTTTGTACCAAAATACAAATATGCTAAGGGAGAATTTGTCCTGAATTCTAGCTTTAATAAAATCGTGCGTACGTACAATGACTTTGATTTCTATTCAAACAAACCAGGATTCTCCCAGTATGAATCTCGAAGTGTCAACCTAGACGGTTTTAATAAATATGAAGTTTCGGAGCGTTTTTTTATAGTGGCAGGTGCGCAATATCAATTTCATGATATGAATAGTGAGACTCCTTTTGGGGGGATTTTAAAAGAAGCTACTCAATTCAACATGATAGATCCATATATTACAGGCGTTTTTAGCTCGGATTTTGGATTGAATTTGAATGCTGGAGCACGGTTGAATATTCACAGTGAGTACGGGAACCAATTGGTTTATAATGTGAATCCATCGTATGACTTTCAGGCGGTTCCTTTGAAAGTTTTAGCCTCTTACAGCACGGCTTTTGTGACTCCAAGTTTGTACCAATTGTATTCTGAATATGGAAATTCAGCGCTGACACCAGAGAAAAATAGCACTATCGAAGCCGGTTTTGAAACGGAACTGCTGGCAAAAAAAATAAAGCTGAATGCTGTCGTTTTCTACCGCGAACAAACCAATTTCATTGGATTTTATTTCAATCCAGTTACTTTTGATTCAAACTACATTAATATTGATGGGTTAAATAAAGCAAAAGGAGTAGAAACCGAAGTATCTTTTGCCTTGAGCGATAAAATCAATTGGAATTCTAATTATACCTTTACGCAAGTAGATCGTGCCTTAGACCGATTGATTCCTAAACATAAAGTGAATTCAGCTTTGGATTTTCAAATTAATAATCGCTTGTTTTTGGGAGTAGATTACCAATATGTAGACAGCAGAAATGATGCTTTTTTTGACGGAAATACTTTTGCTACAACGAAGATTGTTTTGGGTTCCTATCAATTGGTAAATACTTCGGTTCGCTATGAGTTGGTAAAAAGTAGATTATCCATTTTTGGAGCGATCAGTAATATTTTGAATGCTGATTTTGTTGAAAATGTTGGATATAATACTTTGGGAAGAAATTTTAAAATAGGAATGAATATCTTATTATAAAATTTTAAATAGAAGTTTTGTGTTAATTGGAAACGAAAAAGAGAGACAATCAGCTGTGAAAGTCTCTCTTTTTTTACGTTTAATGGTATTATTTCAAGGCAGAAATAAACGAGATAATCGTAGCTGCAATTTTATCTTGTTCTTTGCCATCCATTAAATAGGCTCTATCAGATGAATTAGAAAGATAGCCCAGTTCAATTACAATAGCAGGTGCAACAGATTTTTTTAAAATAAAAAAGGGAGCTTTTTTTACCTCAGATGATTGTAAAGCATTGTCTTGCATGAATTTAGTACGAAGTTCATTGGCTATAATGACCGACCTTTCACTGGCAGCAGATTCATTGGCAACATAAAATTCCATTCCAAACTTAGCCACATTAATACTTTGATTAACGTGTAAGGATAAAACTAAATCAGGTTTGATATTGTTAATGATAGCAGTACGATCGGATAAGGATAGGTATTTGTCTTCTTTTCTGGTAAGATGAACGACTACATTTTCATCTTTATTTAAGAATTTTATTTTGTTGGTAATTTTTTCTACAATTAGCTTTTCGATACCAGAACTTGAGGTTGCACCAAAGTCAGTGCCACCGTGCCCTGCATCAATAACCACATTGATTTGCTTGGTTGTTTTTGTATCAGGTTTTACAAATGCAAAAGAAACTAGAGCTGCACAGGCTAAAAATAACGGAATTGATTTTTTCATATGGTTTTTAGTTTGGAGCTATATTCCATATAAGCTTTCAAAAAGTATATTTATTGTCTTGTTTTTTTCGTTTGTTAACAAGCAATAGTAAAAATTTAATTTCAAAAATAGCCTTTACTAAAAAAGATTGCCACAAAATCGAAGAATATACGCTTCAAAAATGTGGCAAACTTGTCCTATATTCCAATAATCAATCTTGCAGCTCTATGTTTTGTAAGATGAAAAATATTTATTTTATTATTCCAAAGCTCTCAAAAGTCCTTCTGGAGCTTTCTCAAGATACATTTGGTTTTGTATTCCTAATATGGATTTTGAATCGGTAAAAAAGTCAAATTCTTTGCCCGGACTTTGTTTCATCATTCGGGATGCTCCTGTGATTTTTCCGATAGCGGTACTTAATAATGGTTCTGAACTGTCTCCAAGAACACCCAAAGTACTTAATGTTTCTTTTACTAAAAAATCAGGTTGCAATCCATTGAAATAATCACCAAAACCAACAGAATTCACAATTTTTAACACAATAGGCTGCATGGCATACCTGTGTTTTGGATTTCTATTTTCGGCTCCAAAAGTTGGTGAATCATAAAGAGTAACAGATCCGACATTTTTCCCCACAGTTACATCACCAATTTGTATTACATTGATGTGTGGTTCAAGTCCATTGATTACGAGTTCGCTGGCTGATGCGGAACTAGCACTGGTCAGAATGTACACTTTGGTTAAGTTTAAACTGTTGATTGCATTACCACCTATTTTATCTGTAAAGTAATTGTACAAAGCCTCCGGGCTTTCAGCTTCGAAATAATCATTGATCTTCTTATTCCATTGTTGCTTAGCAAATACTTTTCCTGTAAACTGTCCAGTGATCATACTTGCCAATCGGGTGGCAGTTTGAACCGAACCTCCTCCATTATAGCGCAAATCCAAAACTAGGTCGGTAGCTCCCTGAGATTTTAGAGATGCAAAGGCCTCGTTTAATTGTGTATCAAAATTGGCATAAAAACCATTGTACATTAAATAACCAATTTTATGAGAACCTGAGGTGATTACTTTATTGATTAAAATTGGATTTTCAGTTAATACTGTTTTTGCTAAGTCCACTGATTTACCATTTCCAACAATAGTAGTTCCGTTATAATCAGCAAGATTTAGTATGTAATTTTCGTTGGAACCAAACAACAGCGATTGGTAATTGCTTAGAGTGAGTTGTGTTCCATTTACGGCTGTAAAGAAATCCCCACGTTTTATGTTTTTAGTCGATGCATCAGAATTGGCAATAATATAACGTACAAAACCATAGATCTCAGTTGAACTTCCAGGTTTGTAACTTAATCCAAAATCGACACCGTTGTTTTTAGTAGTGCCTTGAAGCGATCCTTCTAGCTCTAAATAATCATCTACGATCCAACTGAATTTATCTATTGACGAACTCACCTTTAATGCTCCAAATAAATCTTCTGGAACCGGGTAGCCACTTAAGAAAGTATTTAATGCGGTTTGGTCTGCAAAACGGTCATCCGCTAAATTAGGCACATCGGCTTGCCATAAATAATATTGATTCATTCCTTTCCAGATAAAATCTTGGATTTCTAAACTAGCGGGAGGTGGAATGTCATCGTTGTCCTGACAACTTTGAAAAGTAAAAGCCGTAATGAACAATAAAAGCGTAAGTTTGAAGTAGGTTCTCATAAATTGGGTTTAATACTATACTAACGTAAAAATACTAACTTTAGTTTTATTTTATGTTTAATGTTGCAAAAATAATTTTGAATCGTCTTGATTGTATAACCCGTTTAATACCGAAGTTGTTATGAACCAAAATGAGTTTGTGTTAATGGTGGCTCCATTCAAGGACAAAGTCTTTAGATTAGCAAAGCGTTTGCTGGTCAGTACAGAGGAGGCCGAAGACGCCACACAGGAAATTTTGGTAAAATTATGGAGCAAAGAAGAAGGCCTTTCCGGTTATACTAGTGTGGAAGCATTTGCCATGACAATGACAAAAAATTATTGTTTAGACCAATTAAAGTCCAAAAGAGCTGGAAATTTGAAAATAGTACATACCAATTACTCGGATTCAGCACCGGCATTGGACAAGAAATTGGAAGATCTCGATACTTTCAATTGGGTGGAGAAAAGCATCCGCCAACTGCCAGAACAACAACGAATGATTGTGCAATTGCGAGATATTGAACAATATGAGTTTGAAGAAATAGCCAAAATGCTAGATATGACGGAGAGTGCCATTAGAGTTTCACTTTCCAGAGCACGTAAAACAATACGCGAATACCTTATTAAAACACATAATTATGGAATTATATAAAATAGAAATACTACTAGAAAAATATTTTGAGGGAGAAACCACTTTGGCGGAAGAAAAAGCGTTAAAGGACTATTTTTCGTCTTCGGATGTTGCATCACATTTAGAACAATACTCCTCATTGTTTGGTTATTATGGAGTGGCTAAGGCGCAACAATATGAGAAGGCAGTGCCAGTTTTAGAGAAACAGCAACGGCATAATTCTTCAAAAATGAGCCATCGTTCTTGGCTGTCCGTTGCAGCTTCGATCCTAGTTTTGATTGGGGTAGTAGGGTATGTTTTTTTTACTACCCAAGATTTAAAGGAAGATAAGAAACTAGGAACGTTTGATGATCCTGAAGTTGCTTTCAAGGCGACTCAAAAAGCACTTGCTCTATTATCCAATAAGGTAAATGTTGGCATAGAAAGTGTACAGTATGTGGAAGAGTATCAAATTGCAAAAAATAAGGTGTTCCGTAAAACAAAAAATAAAAATAGTGGTATCTAAAATCCTCTGAAAAACAAGAAACACAGTATAAAACGTTACGAAAATTTTAATTAACACTAAATAATTTTATAAAATGAAATCAATCAATCTCAATCCAAGTTTTTGCATATCAGCAAAACAAATCCAAAAAAGCACACGTTTCAGTGCAGGTAAAAAGTTCTTAATCATCATGTTATTGGTATTTATCAGCAGTCCAATTTTTGCGCAAGCAGCTTTCGATAAATTCGATGGACAAGATGATGTGACTTCAATCATTGTCAATAAAAAAATGTTTGACTTAATGAGTAAAGTAAAAGTTGACGCTTCTGACAAGGAAACCCAACACTATCTTGCGTTGATAAAAAAGCTTGATAATTTAAAAGTATTTACCACTAAAAGCACGCGTGTAGAGGGAGAAATGAAAGTAGCTGCGGATAAATACATTAAATCAGCCGGTCTAGAAGAATTAATGCGGGTGAATGAGAATGGTAGAAATATCAAAATTTTAGTGAAATCCGGTGCTACCGATTCTCAAATCAGAGAGTTGCTCATGTTTATTGAAGGCGCTAAAAATGAGGACACCGTTTTAATGTCTTTGACTGGTAACTTTGATTTAAATGAAATTTCGATTCTTACTGATAAGATGAGAATTCCTGGAGGTGATGATTTGAAGAAAGCAACTAAAGGAAAAAGATAAGATGAAAGCTACGTATGGAATGGCGCTGTTGTTCAGTTTATTCTTGATCAGCTGCAACTCGGAACCCACATTGCAAAAGTATTTTGTAGAAAACACCGAAAATAAAAATTTTATTGCTTTGGATGTTTCTCCCGATATCTTGAATGTTGATAAAACAAAATTATCCATCGCCCAAACGGATGCTTTGAAATCCTTTGATAAGATGAATGTTTTGGCTTTCAAATTGACAGATACAAACAAAGCAGAATTCGAAATGGAACGTGCTAAGGTTGATTTAATTTTGAAGGATAAAAAATACCAACAATTAATGAAATTTGGTTCTGGAAAAGAAGGGGCTTCGGTTAGTTTCGTTGGAACGGATGAACATATTGAAGAATTTGTTTTTTTTGCGAATAAAAAAGAAAATGGCTTTGCCGTAGTACGGGTTTTAGGAACAGATATGAATCCTACCAGTATCATGACTATGATGAGCGTGTTGCAACAATCGAATATTGATCTTGAACAGTTGAAACCGTTGCAGCAGTTACTGAAATAAACGGATTTGTTACCAATGAAAAAGCGTCTTGATGAATTTCAAGACGCTTTTATTATAGGATAATTTTTGAATAAATTATTTACAAAACATTTTTTTGTTTTTGACGGCACTTTGACTGCCGAATTGGATTGCTTTGGTAAAATCGGCACAAGCATTTTTCTTGTTTTGTGCATGAAAATTAGAAAGACCTCTCAGGTTATATGCAATATAATCCTTTTCGTTTAAACTAATAGACATGGTACAATCTTCAATAGTGCTCTTGTAGTCCTTAGCTTTATAGTTCATATCAGCTCTTGTGGTGTATGCATCACTTCTTTTAGGTTCTATTTTTATTGTGGTGTTAACGTCGTTTAAAGCACCTTTAATATCACCTAATTTTTGTTTCAAAAGCGCTCTATTTAAATAGGCTGAGGCAAACAAAGGATCAATCCGAATCGCTTTGCTATAGTCATCGATAGCGCCTTTGGTGTTACCGCCTTCTGCTTTTTTTAATGCTTTATCAAACAGATCATAAGCAATTGGATTTTGGCTCCAGCCAGCTGCGGAACTCAATAAAAATAATACGAGTAGAACTACTTTTTTCATAAAAATGTAAGGTTTGTAATTGGGGGTAATTTCTTTATTGTTTTACTAGAATCTATTAGATAAAGGTACAATCTTTTTTTTAGCTAGTTAGTTAACGAACAAATATAGAATTTATTTTAAATTAGGTGGTCCAAATAGCAAAAATCACTAAAAGTTGGTATTGTAGAAGCTTATTTATACTTGTAATTTTGCTAAAAATAATATTTTAATATTCGTTATTCTAATACAGATGCAAAGATGAAAAATATAGCGCAAGAAGGACAAAATTTTGAACAATTTGCTGAGAGAACGAACAAAACATTTTTATATATTGGCACTTTTGTATTGGTGGTGGTAACGGTTTCTATTGGGGTTTTGATATTTTTGTTACTTTCAAATATTCTTGAAAAATCTTTATAAAGGATATAAATGATATTTTGGTGCTTCTTTCAGCTCAATTTCATCTCATTAGTTTTTTACTTCAGCAAAGTATTGGTCAAAAAAAAGTGATTTGATTGCTTCGGCAGCATTTTTATTTTCTCCTGCCTATTTTTATAAATTTATTGACTGTGATCGTTTTACGAGTACTCCATTGAAATAAGTGCCCAATAAATCATTTTTAAAAATAGTAAAAAATGGCATTGCAATGGATTGTCTTAAAGCAGGTGAAATCTGAATTTCATTTTTCTTGTAACCTTTTTGCAAACGATTTCGAGACTTTATACGTGTTAAACATATTTTAAATTGTTTTTTTCTTTCGCTACTTTGATTACTTTTGGCCTCGAAATGAGAGTAGCTATTTTTTTTCTGTACCTATTTTTCCATCTGCTTGGCGGAGGAAACGTTGTTCATGCGGCTTCGCATGACAATGGTACTGCCAGCGACCTACAAGCTTTTTTATCAAATAGAAACCAAGTTAAAGCAATAAAAACTGTTCCTTTCGGCACTTTGCTTACTACAGCTGAATTTGATTTAGAAGAAGAATCTTCAAGCAGTGACAGTTTCAAAGTTACAAATACCGCCATTTCTGATGGAAAATATCATTTACTGCAAGTGTGGTACCAGCGTTTTTCTTGTCAATCGCTTTTAAACTACTACCATAAGAATTGTAAAATCTTCTCACCATCTTGTGGACAATCCAATCCTATTTACATTCTTCAGCGAGTATTAAGAATTTGATAAATACTGCATTCTGTTTAAACTTTTTTTGATTTAATCAACTTTGTGAAAATGTTAAAAATACATTCATTGTTTGATCGTTGAAATTATTTTATAAACGATGCCTTTTACATCCCTAGGAATTCTTAATTCCAAGTATTTATTGCTTAATTTCCAAATTTACACCATGAATAAATTACTCGTTTGCACGGGCTTAATTGCCTTTTTGTGCCTTTCAAGCTGCACAACTAAAAAAGAAGAAAAAGAGGAAGGAGATAAATTTATTGTTACCAATCCGATTAAAATTGATACTTCGTTTACCAAACAATATGTTTCTCAAATTCGTTCTATCCAAAATATTGAAATCCGGGCGCAAGAAAAAGGATATCTACAAAATATTTATGTTGATGAAGGCCAATTTGTAAAAAAAGGGCAGCTCTTGTTTAGAATTATGCCAGGAATGTACCAAGCAGAATTGCTAAAAGCAAAGGCAGAAGCAAAGGGTGCTGAAATAGAACTGCAAAACGCAAAAATGCTAGCCGACAAAAATATTGTTTCAAAAAATGAGCAAGCTTTGGCTCAAGCCAAATTAGAACAAGCCAGAGCCGAAGTAGCACTGGCTCAACTTCATTTATCATTTACCGAAATCCGAGCTCCGTTTGACGGAACAATTGACCGAATTCCAAAAAAATTAGGAAGTGTAATTGAAGAAGGAGAATTATTGACTAGCCTTTCAGACAACAGTCAAATGTTTGCCTATTTTAATGTTTCCGAACCAGAATATCTGGATTATCAAATGAATGTAAAAGATCGAGCAAATACTAATGTCAGCTTGCTTTTAGCCAACAATGAGTTGTATCAATCCAAAGGGAATGTTGAGGTTATTGAAAGTGAGTTTAACAATGAAACTGGAAACATCGCTTTCAGGGCGCGATTTCCAAATCCTAACAAATTACTTAGACACGGTGAAACGGGATCAGTGCTAATGGTTGTTCCTTTTATAAATGCAATAGTGATTCCCCAAAAAGCGACTTATGAAATTCAAGACAAGAAGTATGTTTTTGTATTGAATAAAAATAATATTTTAGAATCTAAAGAAATTACGGTTACTGGGGAAATACCTGATTTATATGTGATTACTAGCGGCATTACGGCTAATAATAAGATAGTTTTGGAAGGAGTTCAGAAAGTAAAAGACGGTGAAAAAATTAAGTATGATTATGTGTCGCCCAAAGAGGTTATTAGTCATCTGCGCTTAAAAGCTGAGTAAATTTAAATGATTCGTTTTAAAAATTTTAGTTTATAAAGATGATAATGAATCCCAAAAATACTGAAAATTTAAAACGGATAAGAATAATTTCCAATTTGGTTTAATCATTAAAATATACCTATAATGTTTAATAAATTTATTCAAAGACCCGTGTTGTCGATAGTAATATCGCTCATAATTGTCTTTTTGGGAGCACTAGCCCTAACTAATTTGCCAGTGACCCAATTTCCCTCCATTTCGCCACCAAGAGTAAATGTTATCGCAGATTTCCCGGGTTCCAATGGGGAATTGATGATTAAATCAGTTATTATTCCGTTAGAAAAAGCCTTAAATGGTGTTCCAGGAATGAAATACATGACTTCTGATGCTGGTAATGATGGAGAAGCTAGTATCCAAGTAATATTTAATTTGGGAACTGATCCCAATCAGGCTGCTATCAATGTTCAAAATAGAGTTGCCT
>Ga0136636_10002168_pt1 | contig 11699 bp, 9 predicted proteins | sample AntDrymUQ8522106_2_FD_104653 | JGI IMG/M metagenome (GOLD analysis project Ga0136636, IMG submission 104653) | Polar desert sand microbial communities from Dry Valleys, Antarctica - metaG UQ852 (21.06) | ecosystem: Environmental > Terrestrial > Soil > Desert | place: Antarctica: Dry Valley... | reverse complement strand
GGACTTCCATCACAGCAGGCTCGTTCATGTCGTTCCAAACGCCTTTGACACCGATGTCGGCAATCAGTTCTTTGAACAATCCTGCCCACCATTCGCGCACCTCTGGATGCGTATAATCGGGGAAATTACATTCGCCGGGCCAGACTTTGCCTTTCATATACGGACCATCGGCTCGTTTACAGAAATAATCTTTTTCGAGTGCTTCCTGATAAACCCAATATTCATTGTCGATTTTAATTCCGGGGTCAATGATGACTACAGTTTTAAAACCATCTTCGGCAAGTTCAGCAACCATTCTTTTTGGATCGGGAAAATATTCCTTGTTCCATGTAAAACAACGGAAACCTTCCATATAATCGATATCGAGGTAAATGGCATCGCACGGAATCTGAAGCTCGCGAAACTTACGCGTAACTTCCTTCACTTTACTTTCGGGGAAATAACTCCATTTACACTGGTGATAACCCAGCGCCCAAAGTGGCGGCAATTCGGGTTTTCCGGTTAAATGCGTGTAAGTCGTTACGACATCCGACATCTGCGGACCGTAAATAAAGTAGTAGTTCATTTCGCCACCGTCGGCCCAAAAGCTCGTCACATTGCGACGTTCATGACAAAAATCAAATGACGTCTTAAAAGTATTGTCGAAGAAGATTCCGTAAGAATGTTTGTTTTGCAACCCAATGTAAAACGGGACGACCTTATAAAGTGGTTCCTGGTCTTTTTGAAATGCATACTGGTCGGTGGCCCAATTCTCGACCCGTTTGCCTTTAAGATTGGCATGTGAAGCTTTGTCGCCCATACCGTAGAAACTCTCGCCGTCTTTAGAAGCTTTGCTCATTTTGACAATATTTCCACCGAAGAAATAATTCTCCTCCCAATGAAACCCTTTTTCATCTTCGAGGATGACATTGCCTTCAAGATCGCAAATGATAATTCGTAAATCTTCTTTTTGGATGGTGCAAACCACTTTACTGGTTTTGATGGCGTATTGTTTTTTTTCTTCAGTAACTTCCAAGACATTGTAACCATGAGATTGCGTCTTGTCTATTGCATAAGAAAAATCCTTGCTAAAATAACCTTTGGTTGTGTACCGAAATCGGATAAGGCTGTCGCGAAGTACCGTTATTTTAAGGATGACGCTGTTGTCGGTGTAAAAATAAACACTATCGACTTCTTTTTTAAATGTTGTTATTTTGGACGGATATAAATCGCCTTTGTATTCTAATTCGGTATTTGTGATCATAGCTTTTGGTATCAGTTTGCATGGCCGGTTTGGGAAGCCACAAAGGTTTCAAACTTACAAAATTTGTTCATTGCCGAGACCGAATTTGGCGGATTTTCACGCAAACGTTGTCGTTAACAAAACTCTTGAAACCCATAGTGCGCTAATGTTTTTTAAATCGGATTATAAGCGTGTAAACACAATCAACGATTTAGTATATAGCACTTTATCCGAAAAACAAGTTGTGTATCGAATAATTGAACGTCAATCGGAAAGACTTTATATATTTGATTTAACCAATCTTTAAATCCTATATTATGGAAACCAACACTACCCTTAAAGTCGTTCACCGGCTTCTGATTGAAGAACCACAAAACGATCCGGCATTTGAGAACACCGAACTCTATGCACTTGAATCAGAACAGTTTCGTGATACGTATGACTATTTCCCTGACTTCGGAATTTAAACTTTTTTTTAGCTTATTTTGAACACCGTCACACTCAACGGTGGCAAAGTTACTGCGGCTGAAAATTCCCGGCCATTCCACGATTCAGCATCAATTTTTATTGCTTTTCCGTTCGATACACCACTTCCTCCAAATGCGGTTTCGTCTGTATTGAAAATCTGCGTGAGCTTTCCCTTTTTCGGCAGTCCAATGCGGTAAAATTCACGTACGACCGGCGTGAAATTACACACAACAATTAGATCTTCGTTAGCATTATTTCCCTTTCGGATATAAGACATCACGGCATTCTGGTGATCGGAATAATTGATCCATTCAAAACCGTCCGCGCTAAATTGCTTCTGATGTAATGCCGGATAGGTTTTATACAGCTTGTTCAGTCCAGTAATCAATTTCTTGATTCCGTCGTGATAATCGTATTGTAGCAAATGCCAATCGAGACTGCCTTCGAAATTCCATTCAGCGCTTTGCCCGAATTCGGCGCCCATAAACAACAGTTTTGTTCCTGGATGCGTAAACATATAGCCGTAAAGCAATCGCAAATTGGCGAACTTCTGCCATTCATCGCCTGGCATTCTTCCCGCGATCGATTTTTTGCCGTAGACAACTTCATCGTGGGATAAAGGTAGCATGAAATTTTCGCTGAAGGCATAGGTCATTGAAAACGTCAAATCGTTTTGATGGTATTTCCGATAGACTGGTTCTTTCTGGAAATATTGCAGCGTATCGTGCATCCAGCCCATCATCCATTTCATCCCAAATCCGAGTCCGCCTGCAAATGTGGGCCGCGATACCATAGGAAACGACGTGCTTTCTTCGGCAATGGTTTGAACACCTTCAAAGGCCGAATACACCGCTTCGTTGAAATCCTTTAGGAAACTAATCGTATCGAGGTTTTCACGACCACCAAAAATGTTCGGTTCCCATTCACCATCATTCCGGGAATAATCCAAATATAGCATCGAAGCAACCGCGTCAACACGAAGTCCGTCGATATGATAATGCTGCAACCAGAAAATCGCGTTGCTGATTAAGAATGAGCGCACTTCATTGCGTCCGTAATTAAACACCAAACTTTTCCAGTCGGGATGGTAGCCTTTTCTTCTATCGGGATGTTCAAATAGATTCGAGCCATCGAAAAATCCGAGTCCGTGTGCATCATCCGGAAAATGCGAAGGCACCCAGTCGAGTATGACACCTATTCCGGCCTGATGCAATTTATCGACGAGGTACATGAAATCCTGCGGTTTTCCGAAACGCGAGGTCGGCGCAAAATAACCAACCAACTGGTATCCCCACGACGGATCGTAAGGATATTCCATAACCGGCATGAATTCTACATGGGTAAATCCGGTTTCTTTGACGTAATTCACCAAATCTTCAGCGAGTTCAAGATAAGTTAGGAATTTACCTTCGGCATTTCGTTTCCACGAACCGAGATGGACTTCGTAAACCGAATAAGGTTTGTCGAGCGCATTGGTTTCCTTGCGTGTTTCCATCCAATTGCTGTCTTTCCAACTGTAATCGAGATCCCAGACCACCGAAGCGGTATGCGGCGGATGTTCGCAAAATAAAGCAAACGGATCTGCTTTTTCGGTGATGATGCCGCCGTTGTTAGATTGGATTTTATATTTGTAGGTCGACCCTTTTTCAACACCCGGAATAAAACCTTCCCAGATCCCGGAAGCATCCCAACGTACTTGCAATTGGTGCTCCCCTTGTATCCAATAATTGAAATCGCCTACGACCGAAACCGATCTTGCGGATGGCGCCCATACGGCGAAATAAACTCCTTTGACGCCACCGACTTCCGTCAGATGCGCGCCCAGTTTTTCGTAGAGACGAAAGTGTTTTCCGGCTTTGAACAAATCGATATCGAAATCGGTGAACATAGAATGTGTAATGACTTTACTCATAATGGAATATTTTGTCTGACAAATAATTTAAACAAGATATAGGAAATCGCGATGATTCCCAAAACAATCAATAAACTGAACGTATCGCTGATGGCAAACCCGAGAAACAAAGCGATGGTTACCAATAATGCTAATACGGTCGAAAATGGATACGCCCAAGCTTTATATGGCCGGGGTAAATCGGGTTCTCTTTTTCGCAGGACAATCAGCGACGCGAACGCAAACCCTGTGACAATGGTCATCATAAAAGTTGCAAGTCCGAACAATTGCTCGAATGAACTTACTAAAATCAGGATGAAGGCAAATAAGTAGCAGATCACAAGAGAATAATATGGGGTGCCGCCTTCATTCACAATGGTGCTAAATTTAGGAAAGTATCCGTCGCGTCCCATTCCGTATAAAATCCGCGATGGAATCATCATATAGGCATTGAGGATGCTGACAAGCGAAAAAATAGCAACGGCCGTCATCAAAGTCCCGCCCCAATTTCCGAAGGCTATATTTGCGGCATCGGCTGCAGCCAATGGCGACTTTGCAATTTCCTGAGCAGGAAGTACGTATAAAATCGCAGCGTTGATAAGAATATAAAGCAAGGCTACGGTCAGCGCGCCAATCAAATACGATCGTGGAATATTTTTATTGGGATTGGTGTCTTCTTCGGCGAAAAACGACACCGACATCCAGCCATCGTATGTTCCCATGATGAGTTGCAGCGATTTGAACATCGCGATCCAGAAACTGCCTACAATTGCGTAACCTGGAAGATAGCCGGTTGGTTTGGGTTCGTGTACAAAGCATCCGATAATTAGGACAAGGAATAAAACAATTTTGATGGCGCTACTGACTTTCTGAGTGAAGCTGCCGCCTTTTACCCCAGGCAAATTAACGAGCATAAAGAACGTCAAAAAGAAAAGCGCAACCACAGTTTGGTAACTCGAAAGCGACGGATAAATCAACACCGAGTATTCGCCGAGGACGATACAGAAATACGCCGGCGCGATGGCGTTGCACAAAAAGTCGAACCAGCCATTGATAAATCCTGCGTAATTTCCGAATGCTCGTTTGATGTAATTATATGCGCCGCCTGCTTTTGGCATCATCGTGGTGAGTTCAGCGTAGGAACTTGCCGCTAGTAAAATGTACAATCCGATCGCAGTCCAGCAACCCATAATGAGCGTTGCGTCAGGAATCAACGCTGCGATACTTCCGGGCGTGCGCAGAATACCGCTGCCGATTGTACTTCCGGTAACCACGGCAAGTCCAAAGGCAATGCCGAGCACTTTCTTTAGATGATTGGGAACTGGAGGATTTTGCATTTGTAGCGACGGATTATTGGTTAAGATCGATATTTGGATTTTATAAATTTGATCGTTTGACTGTGGTCAACGGTTTTCTCATGATACTGAATTTAAATGTTCATTGTCAGCTGCTGGCCTAGCCCCGATTGCAGTGGAAATCCTGTCGTTGCCAAAAAAATATGTTCATTAAAAATAAATAAGATCCAAGCAACGGCAGATTGCAGCGGAAAGCGGGAAACAGCTCCTAATTCTTATCAAATTCCATTATACTCGCTATCCCAGTTAGCGGAATAACGGCCCACCGTGGGCGCGAATTGAGTTCGTAACCCAATTCATACACCGCTTTTTCCAAAATGCAATACTTGAGCAGGAAGTCGATTTCCTTGCGATAACCAATATTGAGATTTCCGGCCTGCGCGACTTCGGTATACGTCTGCAGAAATACGCCGACGAAATATTTGAAGAGAATTTCTCCCGCCTGGAAAAGCTCTTTTTGTTCATAAGGATATTTGTCCTTGTTGTTGAATATCGTCGCATAGATAGAATAATGGAACGAGCGAAACATACCAGCGACATCTTTCAGCGGCGGTTGCTTGACCTTGCGGTCGCGGATCGTACTTTCAGGCTCGCCTTCAAAATCTAGCAGGTAGAAATCGTCACCGTTAACGAGTACTTGTCCCAGATGGAAATCGCCGTGAATGCGAATGCGTTCCGATTTCATTTTCGTCCAATCGAAATCGAGGAACAGTTTTCTGATGTCCTTTTTATTATCGAGGAATTTGTTAGCCAGTTCTAATGCGAGTCCGTCGAGTTTGTGCAGGTTGTTTTCCAATATATTCAACCGGTTCTGGAATTGGTAAGTCAGCCTGTTTTTGAGCCAAACGGTATAATCTCCGTTATAGGTTGTTGGTGTAAAAGCGGTGTCGTGGATATCGCTTCCCAGTGCAATGTGCATTTCGGCGGTTCGCGTTGCCAGCGTGTGAATGCGCAGGAAAATACTGAGTCCGGCCCAATCGATGATTTCGTGCGGCACTTCATTAATTTTGAGTCGGCGAAACACTTCGATATCGGGAAGCTTATTGACTTTAATCTTTTTCGTCTGCAAATTTGCAAAAATGCGGTCGACTTCCTCGAGCATGAATTGCCACGCATCGCCTTGATTTGGCACGAGTTCCTGCATGAGCCCAAGGGTGATATTGCCTTCAGACAACACAACACTGATGCTTCCGGTATACGCCGGTGCACTTTTGAAATCCATTCTTTCGGTAAGAAAACGGCTGATTTCGTAATCGGGATTCATGCTGATGTAAATTCGCCTGAAAATTTTGAGCACGAGATTTCCGTTGTAAATAATTGAAGTGTTGCTTTGTTCGACGCCCATGAACTTCGAACTTACATATTCAGTATCGAGGAGTTTTTTTCCTTTATGGAATTTGACTTTCGTTTCGGCCTTTCCGCCTTGGCTCACGATCATGTCAAACATCAGCTTTCGGAAATCTTCCTGATGCAACGCATCGACGAGAAAGCCCTCTTGTCCGTTCATTTTTACGGGCGCGATAATGGTATTGGTATCGAGTTCGTCTTCCGACATAAAAGCGATCGGCATAAAATAATGCTGGTAAAATGCTTCTTTGAAATTGACTTCCAGCAGCACGCCATAATAAGTATTTTTTTTGGAAGTGATCTTGAAATAATCGACGACTTCGATATATTTGAGTGTACTCGCCTTCCCGCCATACCAGCGTTTATTGATGATATATTGCTCGAGGATATCCGAAGAAAATACCTTTACAAACTCCTGATCGTCAAACGCCATCTTCCAGTCGGTCTTAAAGACAAACGGATTTTTAAAAGCGTCCTCATTGATTTTGTGATCACCCATTATCGTTCGATTTTAAATAAATGAAAAGGCAATTCGGGCGGAAGTTCCACATAGTTATACTCCTTGTCCCAGTTATAACTGTTGCCCGTAATAAGGTCAGTGACTTTGACAGGCTGGTTTCCAATACTGGCGATTGGAAGCCTCACCATTGCTTGGCTTTTGTTGTAAGCATCGAGACTCACAACCATCAATGTTTCGTCCTGCCTGTCGTCGTCAAATTTGTAATACGCCATCACATTGTCGTTATTGGTATCACAGAAAACGATATTATTGGTTTGCTGCAGCGAAGCACGTTCTTTACGTAAATTGTTGATTCGGCTGATTAGCGTGGTCACTTTGTTTCGGATACTCCAGTCCCACTTTACAAATTCGTATTTTTCGGAATGCAGGTATTCCTCCTTTCCGGGTGCCATCGGTGCGCATACGCGGTATTCGAAAACAGGTCCGTAAATACCCACGCTAGAACTCAATGTTGCGGCGAGGAAATATTTCTGCAAGTAGACCGATTCGTTTCCACTTTGCAGCGAAAATGGGTTGATGTCGGGCGTATTGGGCCAAAAGTTAGGGCGGTAAAACTCCTTTTGTTCGGTTTGCGTGAGTTCGGTTACGTAGTCAGTCAGCTCCTTTTTGGAATCACGCCAGGTAAAATAAGTATAGGATTGGCTAAAACCTTGTTTGGCAAGTTCGTTCATGATTTTCGGACGCGTAAAAGCTTCTGCGAGAAACAAAACATCGGGGTGCTTTTTCTTGATTTCGCCAATCAGCCAGCCCCAAAAATAAAACGGCTTTGTATGCGGATTGTCTACCCGATATACTTTGATCCCGCACTCCTCGATCCAGAACAAAGCTACGTCCAGCAATTCTTGCCACAGATTTTTCCAGTCACCGCTTTCAAAGTAAATCGGCTGAATGTCTTGGTATTTTTTTGGTGGATTTTCAGCATACTGAACGGTTCCGTCTGGTCGCCATTTGAACCATTGTGGAAAATCCTTTACATATGGATGATCGGGCGCAGCTTGTAGTGCATAATCCATGGCAACTTCAATTCCCATCTCCTGCGCTTTTTTGACGAGCGATTTAAAATCGTCAATGGTTCCAAGTTCGGGATGCGTCGACTTGTGGCCGCCGAATCGTGATCCGATTCCCCAGGGCGAACCTACATCACCTTTTTCGCGACTGGTCGCATTGTTTTTTCCTTTGCGGTTCACTTCCCCAATAGGATGTATGGGTGGAAAATATAACGTATCAAACCCCATTTCGGCGACTCGTGGCAATAAATTTTCACAATCCTTGAACGTACCGTGTTGGTTTTCGATCTCAGAGGCGGAGCGCGGAAAAAACTCATACCACGTACTAAAAAGTGCTTTTTTTCTGTCGACGTATACGTACAGTTCAATTGATTTATTGGCAAATAGTCGGGCTGGATATTTTTTAAAGATGTCGGTTAGTTGCAGTGACATCGCTTCGTTTACTGCCTCGTCATAGTTGTTTTCAGATGCAAAAGATTTGGCAATAGTTTTCAAATATGCGGTTTCGGTTTTATCGGTAATTTTTACGATGGCATTTACATATTCCGCACCTTCCAGCAGTTCCGACTTTACCTGCTGATTGTCTTTAATTTTGCGTTCGGTACCGTGTTGCCAGTTCAACGCATAATCGACCCATCCTTCCACATAATAGGAATATGTTCCTTGCTTTTCAACTGAGAATGCTGCTGTCCACGAATCGTTTTCAGTAGGTGCCATTCTAACTTCCTGCCATTTTTTATCACTTTCATGCTTGAAAAGAACCGCACATTCGACCACATCATGACCATCTGCAAATACGTCGGCGGTTACAGTCACTTTTTGACCAATAATTCTTTTAATAGGAAAGGCTCCGCTGTCGAGTTGGGGTAAAACATTTTCAATTACGATTCGGGTTTGGTTCTGCATTTTAAGTTTTTTTTAAGACTTCTAAATTTAATAAAAATTACAGAATATAATAACTTGCATAAAAATTTATTGAAATGGCAAAGAATCCCGCGAAACCCAATAAATCATTGAAAATTCCTAGGATAATCGTGATTGCGGGTAAATTTTTGTCGCTTATTTCAACAAAATGGGCACTCGCCTTTGCAGCGCGACTATTTACAACTCCTATAAAACACAAGATTCCGAAACGCGAACTCGACATGGACCGCAAAACACGACAGGAAAGTGTTGCAATTGCTGCGATCGAAAAGCAAGTTGTGGTTTACCATTATGGCGAAAGCGGAAAAAAAATCCTTTTGGTTCACGGCTGGTCCGGGCGTGGCACACAACTCGTAAAATTTGCCGAAGAGCTGGTCAAATCGGGATATGCAACTATAAGTTTCGATGCGCCAGCGCACGGAAAATCTTCGGGCAAAACCACATTGCTGCCCGAGTTCATGGAAACAATTTTGGAAATGGAGAGGCGATTCGGACCATTTGAAGCTGCGATCGGACATTCGCTGGGCGGCATGGCTTTGCTCAATGCAGTTCGGAATAAAATGCAAATCAATCGGTTGGTAATCATCGGAAGTGGCGATATTATTCAGGATATATTGGATGACTTTGTCCGACAAATGGAATTGAAGCCGGAAATGAGCGATTTATTACGTCTGAATTTTGAACATAACCACCAACTGTCAATGGATAGTTTTTCTTCATGGCATTCCGCTAAAGTGATAGACATTCCGGTTTTGGTAATCCACGATGAAAATGATGAGGAAGTTCCGGTAAATTGCGCGATTCATATTCATGAAAACTTGAAAAACGGCGAGTTGGTACTGACCAAAAATCTAGGTCATCGAAAAATTCTAGGCAATCATAAGGTTATCGAAAATACAGTACAATTCATAAAAACATAGCGCCATGAAATATCCAGTAGAAAAATCAGAAGAACAATGGAAGGAAGAACTCGGCCTCGAACGCTTCCGAATCCTTCGGCAGAAAGGCACTGAGTTTGCGCATTCGGGAAAGTACAACCTCCATTTTGAAAAAGGAATATATTGCTGCGGTGCTTGTGGTGAACCTTTATTCGAAAGCAGTTCGAAATTTGATGCACATTGCGGTTGGCCGTCGTTTGACGAATCAGTCCCCGGAAAAGTCGAATATATCAACGATGCTTCCCACGGCATGAGCCGAACGGAAATTTTATGTGCGACTTGCGGCAGTCATCTCGGACATGTTTTTGAGGACGGTCCGACAGAAAGTGGACAACGTTATTGCGTGAATTCACTTTCGGTAGATTTTAAGAAATAAGGTAGATTTTCGATCGGTAATTTTTATAGTTTTATTAAAGGAGATTTATTTATGCAAGATACCAACTGGGCGAAAGCGTTAAAGCCGCTCGTGGCCAAATACAAGGACAACAAGCATCCACTCGATTACGTGAATTTGTACCAATTAATGGTTACGGTCGTTTTAGCGGCGCAGGATTCTGACGCGCATATCAATAAGCTTTCGCCCGCGTTATTTGAAAAATTCCCAACGCTGAAAACGCTTGCCAAAGCAGAAAAGGACGATTTGCACCCGCTCATTGGCAAGGTTCGCGGTTTCAATAAAAAAGCCGATTGGCTAATCGGAATCGCGCAGGAAGTTAAAGACGACAAGAATCTTCCAACCACTATGAAGGATTTGACCGCGCTCAAAGGAATCGGAAGAAAATCGGCCAACGTTATCATGCGCGAGGCAGAAGTCAAACCCGAAGGCATCATGGTCGATCTGCACGTATTGCGTGTCGTGCCGCGCCTTGGTATTTCGCAGGCCAAAACGGGTGACAAGATGGAAAAGGATTTGATGGCGGAATTGCCGCAAGAAATGTGGGGCGAAATCGGGATGGCAATTTCGTTTTTGGGGAGGGAAACGTGTCGGCCTACCAATCCGAAACACAGCGAATGTGTTTTAAATAAGGTTTGCGAATATTGTCAACTGCATAATAAATAGTTTACGGGCGTGCCGGCGCAATCAGCATAGCATTCCGTATTGGCATCTATCGGCGCCGTCGAGCTATCCACTCTCAATCTTTTGCGCCGAACCCCGGCTCAAAAGGATTTCCGCTACTATCCCTCACGCAGTTCATAGAATGAAGGTTAATCTCTCACACCACGAACAGACCAACTGCTAAATAAAAGTTTAATGTTTTAACAGTCTATGTAGGGTGTTTGTATTATTAGTGCCACTTGCCAAACCAGTGGTCGATTTTATTTTATTTCCGTTTCCACTAGCTAAAAAATTGGACAAGGTGTTCCTGGCATCATTCGGTAAAGTTTTCCATAAATAATACAATTGGCAGTGCTGTTTGCATAATAGCCTCACGGAACGGTAGTGCGGTTCACCCCTAAACTCGGCTCTTGCAGTACATGAATTATATTCCACCATCTCTTGTGTCAATTTTAATAGTGAAATTAAATTTGACACAAAAAGTGTGTGAAATTTTACAATTTAAAAAAAATCACACACCTCAAATAATATAAATACAAAAAGCCTGTCTTTTCAGACAGGCTTTTCAAAAGAAAGGCGACGACATACTCTCCCACATAACTGCAGTACCATCTGCGCAGGCGGGCTTAACTTCTCTGTTCGGGATGGGAAGAGGTGAGCCCCGCCGCAATAACCACCTTAGGTCTTTGGTTGTCGGTTGTTGGTTCTTGGTTGTTGGTGTTTCCATCAACTACCAACCATCAACTGTCAACCGCTCGCGTCGAGCAAATATCTTAACATACTGGGATAAAGAAAAAAACAATTACAGTACAGAAAGTTTCTTCCCCGCCCGAAGACGGGGAAAAGCGTACATAAGCTTACGGGTTATTAGTACTACTCGGCTATGACATTACTGCCTTTACACCTATAGCCTATCAACGTAGTCATCTCCTACGACCCTTAAAAGAAATCTCATCTTGTGGTGGGTTTC
>Ga0136636_10002167_pt1 | contig 11700 bp, 5 predicted proteins | sample AntDrymUQ8522106_2_FD_104653 | JGI IMG/M metagenome (GOLD analysis project Ga0136636, IMG submission 104653) | Polar desert sand microbial communities from Dry Valleys, Antarctica - metaG UQ852 (21.06) | ecosystem: Environmental > Terrestrial > Soil > Desert | place: Antarctica: Dry Valley... | reverse complement strand
TTTTTTTTACCATCAGTTGGACGAATACATGTTGTTTGAAAATAATTAAATCGCTTTTGTTGCTCATATTCAGGCATGCCTTTCCAATTACCAATCGCCACTATAAATTTTGAAGCACAACAAGGACGTTTTTCTCATTTCCCTTAGCAAGCATAACATCACTAATTACTCTTTGCAAGAAAACGCTGAATACTGCATTACACTCGTTTTTTTCTTGCCGACATTCGTATTTTTCATCGATCGATACGCTAATTTAAAATAATTTTAAATTAATACACTAGTTCACTTTTAACCTCTTTTTTGAACATCATATTTTATACGGCTTGTAAGTGTATTAAATACAATTTGACATTGAAATAATATCATTCAATTAAATCATTGTGTTTGAATATAAAATAAACAATTGTAATTTAGCAAAACAATTACTTAGTGTACAAACAACACATAATATCATGTCTGTAAAAGCTCCAATCATTAATTCATATATCTCGGTAGATTGCGTCGTATTTGGATTTGATGGTGAAAAACTAAATGTATTGCTGGTTGATCGAACCTTATTAGATAAATCAACCGGTGAATTACAATTTACAGATTTGACTCTTACGGGAAATCACATTTTCGAAAAAGAAGATATTAGTGAAGCAGCCAATCGAATACTTTTTGATTTAACAGGCTTAACAGGTATCTATCTTAATCAATTCAGCGTTTTTGCGCATCCCGACAGGCTTAAACACCCCAATGATACAAAATGGTTATTAGCTAATAATAGGGATCCTGATTCGAGAATTATTTCAATTGGATACTATTCACTACTCGCAAGCCAAAAAGTTAATTTAGAATGGAAGGGTCGTAATGTAAAATGGTATCCTGTATCCGAAATTGGAACTTTAGCATTCGACCATAATAAGATACTACTTGACGCACTGACATCTCTTAGATATAATCTTAAAAATGAACCTATTGGCTTTGAGCTGTTGCCCACTAAATTCACATTATCTCAACTTCAAAAAGTTTACGAAGTTATTTTAGGAACTACCCTTGATAAGCGTAATTTCAGAAAAAAAATTTCCCGAATGACCTACTTAATTCCTTTAGAAGAGAAGCAAAAAAGTGTTGCACATAAGCCTGCTAAACTTTTTTTATTTAGTAAGGATGTTTATGAAAAAACAAAAAAAGAACTATTCGATTTTTCAATCTAATTTTAATACAACGTGGAAAGAATAAAGCTTAAAGAAAAGATTGGTTATGCACTAGGTGATGGAGCAGCGAATATAGCATGGCGAGGTGTTTCAACTTTCCTATTCATATTTTATACTGATGTATTTGGAATAAATCCAGCAGCAGTGGGATTGCTTATGTTAATTACTCGATCGAGCGATGGAGTAAGTGATGTGCTTATGGGAATTATTGGCGATCGAACAAATACTAGATATGGTAAATTCCGTCCTTGGATTTTATGGTCTGCTATTCCTCTTGGTGTAATATTATCACTCTTATTTTTTGCTCCAGACCTCAGTTATTCAGGCAAAGTTATATACGCTTACACAACTTACATTTTATTCACACTAATTTATACTGCTAACAATATTCCTTATGGTGCATTAATGGCTGTAATGACAGGCGACGACAAAGAACGAACCAGTATAGGCTCTTACCGCATGGTAGGTGCATTTACTGGAGGTATGCTGGTTCAGGGTGCTTTATTATTTTTAGTTGCCTACTATGGGAATATTAAACCAACTATTCAAGTTAATAAGTTAGATACTTCAAAATATGAAATTACTGTATCTAGTGCAAAAGATGTAGAAAATGTAAACATCAAAACCGAAAATGGCATTGCCCTTTTCTCATGGGCTGACAGAACAATTGCCGATAGTTTGAACACGCCAACTCCAAGTAAAAGTTTTTCTATGAAAGCTGATACGCATTATTCCTTTCTTATTGAGGGAGAACCTAATATTGAAGCCACAAGTATTTCTATCATCGATCAAAAACGTGGTTATAGCCATTCGATATATTTGATGTCGGTAGTATTAGCAATAATAATGTTAATAACCTTTTATTCAACCAAGGAACGAATAAAACCCCCTAAAGCTCAACAACCCAATCTAAAACAAGATTTTAAAGACTTAATAGATAACCGTCCTTGGTTAATCTTATTGATAGTTGGACTGTTGTTTAATATATACAACGCCATTAAACAGGGTATTGTAGTAATATACTTTACACATTACTTACATAATCAATTGTTGGCCGGTTCGTTTATGGTTGGACTCATGTTAGCCTCCATTGCAGGTGCTATGATTACTGCTCCTTTAGGCAAACGATTAGGCAAACGCAAATTATTTATTTATGCACTCATATTCTCGGGTGTAGTAAATGCCCTATTTATTTTTTGCAAGCCCGACAATATCGGAGCCATATACTCTATTGGTATAATTTCGGAGTTTGGAGCGGCCATATTCCCTACCCTATTCTTTGCCATGTTAGGTGATGTGGCAGATTATTCCGAATTTAAAAATGGTCGTCGGGCAACAGGATTAATTTACTCAGCAGGATCTTTTGTCACCAAGTTTGGAGGCGGAGTGGCTGGTGCTATTATTGGTTTAGTTTTAGCCTCGTTTCACTATAATGGACAGGATGCTATTGCAATAAAAGGATCACTGCCAGGAATCGTGATGTTAATGAGCTGGATACCAGCCTTAATTGCTATTGCAGCTGCGGGAATAATGACTTTATATCCACTTAATCAACACAAATTGGATGATATAACAATTGAATTAAACAACCGAAGAATAAACGAAGCTGCAATTTCGTAACCATCTGATTCGTGATTAATACAATGAAACTGTAAAAAATAAACAATTAAATATTTTGACTTATGAAATTTGGATATTTTGATGATTTAAAGAGAGAATATGTGATAACAAATCCATCCACACCGTGGCCATGGATAAATTATTTGGGGAATCAAGATTTCTTTTCATTAATATCAAATACTGCAGGCGGATATTCATTTTATAAAGACGCGAAATTTCGTCGTCTCACCAGGTATCGATATAACAATGTTCCTATTGATATGGGTGGAAGATATTTTTATATCAAAGAAGGAAATACGATATGGAATCCGGGTTTTAAACCTACTCAAACATCGCTTGATAAATATGAATGTCGGCATGGCATGAGTTACACCCGAATTTTAAGCGAAAAAGATGGATTAGCAGCTGAAGTACTATTTTTTGTGCCAAATGATTTTTGGGGAGAAGTTCAAAAATTGAGTCTGAAAAACAATACAGACCAACCCAAGTCATTTAAACTATTCTCCTTTGCCGAATGGGCTTTATGGAATGCTGAAGATGACATGACTAATTTTCAACGAAATTTCTCAACAGGTGAAGTTGAAGTTGAAGGATCGGTTATCTACCATAAAACCGAATACAAAGAGAGACGAAATCATTTCGCATTTTACTCGGTTAATCAGCCCATTCAAGGATTTGATACCGATAGAGAATCATTTATTGGACTACACAATGGATTTCAAAATCCAGAAGCTGTTATTGATGGACAACCCAAGAATAGCGAAGCTCATGGATGGTCTCCTATTGCATCTCACTATTTTGAGATTGAATTAAATCCAGGCGAGGAAAAAGAACTGGTTTTTGTTCTTGGATATGTCGAAAACGATGAGGATAAAAAATGGCAATCAAAAGGCATTATCAATAAAGAGAAAGCCTATGGCATGATTGAAAAATTCAATACGCCGGAAAAAGTAAATAATTCGCTACTCGAATTGAAACATTTTTGGGATAAACTACTAAATGTTTACAACCTCAAAAGCGGTGATGAAAAGCTCGACCGTATGGTAAATGTTTGGAATCAATATCAATGCATGGTCACATTTAATATGTCCCGAAGTGCTAGTTTTTTTGAGAGTGGTATTGGTCGTGGTATGGGCTTTAGGGATTCCAATCAAGATATAATTGGTTTTGTGCATCAAATACCCCAAAAAGCAAAAGAACGAATTTTAGATATTGCTGCTACTCAGTTCGAAGATGGAGGGTGTTATCATCAATATCAGCCTTTAACAAAAAAAGGAAATAATGTTGTTGGAGGAAATTTTAATGATGATCCTCTTTGGCTAATTCTCTCAACCACAACCTATATCAAAGAGACTGGTGACTTCTCTATTTTAGATGAGCAAGTGCCATTTGACAATGATGAAACCAAGGCCAAGAGTTTATTTGAACATTTAAAAGTATCGTTTTATCATGTGGTTAATAATTTAGGTCCTCATGGTCTTCCTCTGATAGGCCGCGCAGATTGGAATGATTGCTTAAACTTAAATTGTTTTTCGTCTAATCCAAACGAATCATTTCAAACAACTGAAAATAAAAAAGGTGGAACAGCAGAATCACTTATGATTGCAGGATTATTTGTTGTTTATGGCCGTGAATTCGCCAAACTCTGCTTGCGTATAAAAAAGAATCATGAAGCTGGGCAAATCCACGATCATGTTGAAAAAATGGTTACTATTATTAAGCAACATGGCTGGGATGGCAATTGGTTCTTAAGAGCGTATGATTTTTATGGGAAAAAAGTTGGATCGAAGGAAAATGATGAAGGTAAAATATTTATTGAATCACAAGGCTGGTGTTCAATGGCCGAAATTGGACTAGAAGAGGGCATGGTGAAGAAGTCGCTCGATTCAGTAAAAGAACACTTAGATTGCAAATATGGTATAGTACTAAATAATCCAGCATTTACAAAATACTATATCGAATATGGTGAAATATCAACTTATCCTGCTGGATATAAAGAAAATGCAGGGATTTTCACTCACAATAATCCTTGGATAATTATTGGAGAAACTATCCTTGGACGTGGCAATGAAGCTTGGGATTATTATCAAAAGATCTGCCCTGCTTATTTGGAAGAAATTAGTGATTTACATAAAGTTGAACCTTATGTGTACTGTCAAATGATAGCCGGAAAGGATGCTTTTAAACCCGGAGAAGGCAAAAATAGTTGGTTAACTGGTACTGCAGCATGGAATTACTATGCAATAACACAGTATATTCTTGGTATTAAACCCGATTATGATGGATTAATAATCGATCCTTGTATTCCAAATACCATGGGTAATTATACTGTTACTCGCCAATTTAGGGGTGCTACATATATAATCGAAATTAATAATCCCAACAAAATATCAAAAGGAATTAAATCTATTAAAGTCAATGGAGAAGAAATAAAAGGTAATATAATTCCCATCCTTGCATCGGGGAACCATTCAATAATTGTAGAGATGGGACTTTAAATCAACTTTATTAATAATATCAAAAGACATTATTATGATGACTTTGACTAATACAATGATCTGAAATGCCATTTTGAAAACAATGATGACCTTGCTCATATAGCCAATTCTATGCATTTTGCAATAATGGAAGTTGGGTGTGCTGATACAAACCCAATTGCGACACATAGTGATATAATTCTCATTAATCAACTAGTGTTGTGTTAACTTGAAATTGACGGATAAAGTCTTTTAAGCAAACACAACACTAGGTGATGGACAGCGAATAAAACATAGCAAGGTGTTTTCGACTTTCCTATTTAAATTAGACACTGATGTATCTGGAATAAATCCAGCAGCAGTGGAATTGCTTATGCTATTTTGTCGATCGAACGACGGAGTAAGTGATGTGCTTATGGGAATTATTGGCGATCGAACAAATACTAAATTATCTAAATTGGCACTATTCATTTTCTCTTGTTCGTATTTTCACTATTTTTGATTTCCAACTAAAAAAATCTGGCGTGCTTTTACATTCTTTCAGGGTAAGAAATATAAAAATCATTCTCATTGAGATTTTTTGCTTTTTTTCATTTTATGCTCCAGCGCAAAACGCTATTCGCTTCGATCGGTTTTCAACCCTTGATGGTTTAGGGAGCAATACGATATTTGACATTGTTCAAGATGACAAAGGGTTCTTGTGGTTTGCCACTTACGATGGCCTATCGAGGTACAATGGTTATGACTTTGAAAATTTCAAGCCTGACCAGAATAATCATGGTCTAATTGGTTCCAATATCATTAATGTGCTTGAACTTGATTCGTTGGGCCAAATATGGTATGGCACTACTGGTACAGGCTTATCAGTTTTTAATCCAGTTACAGGTTATTTTAAAAATTATCAAGCCAAAATTGATAACTCAAATGGCTTATCCGACAATAACGTGTTTGCCATTTGTCATATTGGTAAAAAAGTATGGATAGGCACAACCGTTGGACTCGATATTCTGGATTTGGAAACAGATTCAATTTCATCCTATTCACTAATTGATTTTGGTGTTTCAAACAATATAAAAGCAATTATAAAAGATACAGGTAATTGCGTTTGGGTAGGTACTACTCGAGGTGCAGTACTATTAAAAGGTAATGATACCGGATTATCTATAGGGCACTCTTTTTTGCTTAATCAATCTATATTTAGCGGAAACATCAACAAGCTTCATATCGATGGGTTAAGCAATTTATGGACGGTGACTGCCAATAAAATTAGATCTATCCATTATGAGCCAGCATCTGGTTTTAAGGAAATAATTTCATTGGATGTCGAAGAAGTCTTTAAGAAAACAGGTATTCGAACCATTTTTAATACACTAAATAGCTACACTACAAATAACTTCTGGGTGGGTACTGAAAATGGATTATTTAATTTTGATACGGAAAATAATTCAATTATTTGGTCGCAGAACGAACGCTTTAATAGTGAAAGCTTGTCGGGGAACCGTGTTTTGAGTTTATTAAAAGACAGGGAAGGTCTTTTATGGGTTGGAACGCGCTTGAATGGAGTCAATAAGATTGATCCATACACACAGCCTTTTGCAAGGTTCATGGAGCATTTGAGTGATTCATTGGGTATGATGAGTAACGATGTGCGGACCATTGCCAAAGATAGCAAGGGAAACCTTTGGATAGGTTATCGAAATGAGGGACTGGATTGCTATAAAATTAACCAGAATAAATATGTTCATTTTAAGCATATCACCGAAAAGAAGGAAAGCTTGCCGTCAAACATTGTGAGATGCGTTTATGAGGATCGAAAAGGACGTTTATGGTTGGGGACTTCAGCTGGTTTATCACAAATTATTCCGAATGGAACTTCCTTTCGATTTAAGAGTTATTCCGAAAAATTAGCCCAGCATATAGAGGATCTTGGAGTGGTTTATGAAATTATGCAGGATTCCAAAGATTGTTTGTGGCTAGGTACCACAAGAGGTTTAATTCATTACGACATTGATAGAAACTCAGCCACAGCTTACCTTCAGGAAAATAGCAAGATGATTGGGAATAGGAATTTTATTCGTTCGATAGCAGAAGATCAAAAAGGCCATTTATGGGTAGCCACCGATGGAGGTGGTATTGCAAAGCTTAATCCTGAATCGGAACAATTTATAAATTACCAATCCTGTCTGACAGATGAAGGTAGCTTGTCTCACAATAAAGTGTATTGCCTATTGTTCGATTCTCAAAACCATTTATGGGCTGGCACTCACAGTGGTTTAAACCGGATGAATGAAGATGGTAGTTTTACGGTTTTTGATGAAACAATGGGTTTGGCCAATAATTTGGTGTACAGCATTCTGGAAGATGAAAAAGGAGATTTTTGGATCTCTACAGCCAATGGTCTTTCGCGTTTTAATCCCAAGAAAGGCGTGTTTAATAATTACTTGCAAGGTTTCGAATTTTCAGACGATGCATGGTGGCAGAGCACTAACGGAGAGATTTATATGGGGGGATTGAATGGCTTTTTTAAATTCTATCCCAATCAAATAAAGGACAACCTTGTGCCACCAATCGTATCAATAGTTGGAATGAGCTTGCAGAACAAAAAATTAAATGTTGGTGAGGATATTGATGGGGGTGGCATCATTTTAAGTAAGCCAATTTCTGAAACTAAGCAATTGGATTTGGCCCATAATCAAAACTTTTTTTCTTTCGATTTATTGGCCATATCATTATCAAAGCCTAATCAAGTAAAGTATCAATATCAATTAGAGGGTTTTAATGCTAGTTGGGTCGATGTGGATCCGAGTGTAAGATCGGCCGTGTTTACGAATGTGCCATATGGAAAATACCGTTTCAAGGTACATGCCGCAAATGCCGATGGCATTTGGAGTGATGAGAAATATTTAACCATTTTCATTCGCCCAGCCTATTACCAAACGGCCTTGTTTAAGCTGGCTACGGCTTTCATAATTATTTTGCTCATTTTTATTGGTTATCGGTTGAGATTAAGGAATTTAATGTTGCAGAAAAAACGATTAATTGTAGAGGTTGAGGAGAAAACAAAAGCATTACGTCTTAAAAAAGAAGCCATAGAAAAGCAAAACCTACTTTTAAAGACTCAAAAAATAGAGATTGAAAACCAGCGCGATAAAGTGTTGGAAATGACAGGTAAGATACATGCTGCTGACGAACAGAAAATGTGGTTTTTCACGAATATATCCCACGAAATACGAACTCCTCTGACTCTAATCGCTGGTCCGGTTGAGCAAATTATGGAATCGATGACCGAAACAGATAGCCATTTTGAAAAGCTACTATTGGTAAAGAAAAATACGCAACGGCTATTGAAATTGGTTAATCAGTTATTGGATTTTCGTAAAATTGATACCGGTCACATGCCAGTTCAAAAGTCAATAGGCGATTTGAAGAGTTTTATTGTAGAGCTGTTTAAAGCCTTTGTTAACCAAGCTCAAAGTAAGAAGATAAACTATTTATTGGAGATTGAAGACGTAAATTTTATGACTTTTTTTGATGCGGATGTATTGGAGAAAATTGTGACCAACCTCTTGAGTAATGCCATAAAATATACGCCTATCGAAGGCGAGGTGCGACTGGTTTTGAAAAAGGGACTCGATAAGTCAGTACTTATTCAAATAAAAGATACAGGACCAGGTATCAATCCAGATCAGCGTCAAAAAGTGTTCGAAAGGTTTTATCGCGATAAAAAGCTGCAAAATGGAGTGCCTGGGGTTGGAATTGGATTGTCGTTGGTTAAAGAATTAGTTGAATTACATGGTGGCAGTATTAGTGTAGAGAATAATCATGAAGGTGGAAGCTGTTTCTGCGTTCAATTTACTTTTGTGGATGCAGACATTTTATTGAATCATTCTGCTTTAGAAGTTGTTTTACCTGATCAGATTGATAATCAGATGCCTATTGTTTCGAATGACTATACGGTTCTTATCATTGAAGATAATGACGATTTGAGAAGCTTTATCAAAAATTCCATCACGGCCGAAGAAATATTCGAAGCCAAAGAAGGTGATGAAGGCATCCGTATGGCTTTGGATAAGCTACCTGATATAATCATCTCAGATGTGCTGATGCCAGGCAAAAATGGATTCGATGTTTGCCGTTTCCTCAAAGCGAATTCGTTAACCAATCACATTCCTATTTTTTTATTAACAGCTTTAGCAAACGAAGAAAATCAAGAAGAAGGAATTGGTTGCGGAGCCGATGATTACATCTTCAAACCTTTTAATCATCGAATTTTAAATGGTAAAATTCGAAATGTTATGTTGGCTCGTCACCGATTTAAGCTACTACTTGAAAAAGAACTGACAAATGTGTCCAGTTATGCATCTCAGGAATGGAAAGGGAATTTTTCACCTTTTATTTGCAAAATAATAGAGGCAATAGAAGTGCAAATGGCAAATAGTTCTTTTGGTGTTGAGGAACTTGGAAAGCAAATGGGTATGAGCCGAACTACACTGTACCGTAAACTAAAGGCCGTGACCGATAAAAATGCGGTGGAGTTTATTCGGGAAGTCCGTATACGAAAATCATTAGAGTTACTACAAGTCGAACCACATTTGTTAGTAGCCGAATTAGCTTTTAAAGTCGGTTTTGAAGATGTTGATTATTTTCGCCAGTGCTTTAAAAAGCAGTTTGGGAAAACCCCTAAAGAAATAGTACATAATTAGTCAATCAACCATATTTAGGGTATGATTTATTTTTTTCTGAGGATTCGTTTTTGGAGTCATTTCTTAAAACAAAGCAAATTATACAGATTAGTTTATTTATAAGACCATATGGGAATTTAACCAGTCAATTCTGACAAATTTGGTGCAAATGAATCATCTATCGGGTAACTATGCAACAATTGTCGCGTACCTTATCTTTTAATATCCTTTATCTTGCAAAACATTAAATCTAAAAAACACAAATCAATGAAACAATTATTTATTGGGAGTATTTTCATGAGTTTTACTTTTATGATGTGTGCTCAGTCAGAAGCGAAATGGACAAAACTTTTTAACGGAAAAAATCTTGAGGGCTGGAGTGTAATTAATGGCGCAGCCGAATACAAAGTGGTTGATGGGGTGATTATCGGAACTAGCAAAACCAATACGCCCAATACATTTCTTCGAACCAATGAAAACTATGGTGATTTCATATTGGAGTACGATATGAAAATGGATAATGATATTAATTCAGGAGTTCAGATACGCAGTCACAGTAGGCCTGAGTACCAATCGGGAAGGGTTCATGGATATCAGATAGAATGTGACGATTCAGAAAGAGCTTGGTCGGCAGGTATTTATGATGAAGGGCGTAATGGTTGGTTATACAGCTTGGAATACAATCCATCAGCTAAAAAAGCATATAAAAGAGCCGATTGGAATAATTATCGTGTGGAGGCTTTGGGCAATCGTATCCGTACATTTTTAAATGGCATTCCAGTTACTGACCTTCTGGTTGATTACGATTCAGAGGGTTTCATTGGACTTCAGGTACATTCCATCGGTAGCGATGAACAACATTCTGGTAAAAATATTAGTTGGAAAAACATCCGGATCCTAACAAATGCAGTGGCGAAAAATATATTGCCCGAAACAGGTATTCGGCAGGTAAACTATTTATTAAATACTCTATCAGCCAGCGAAAAAGCCGATGGTTGGCAGTTACTTTGGGATGGCAAAACCAAAGATGGATGGAAATCGGCCAAAGGTGAGGCTTTTCCCGAAAAGGGTTGGGCCATTAAAGATGGTATCCTCTCTGTTGAAAATTCAAATGGCGGAGAGTCAGCCAATGGCGGCGATATTATTACCGCTAAGAAATATCGTAATTTTATTCTCGAAGCGGATTTTAACCTAACCGAAGGTGCTAATTCGGGCATAAAGTATTTTGTAAACCCCGAACTCAATAAAGGCGAAGGATCGGCCATTGGTTGCGAGTTTCAAATATTAGATGATAAAGTTCATCCTGACGCAAAGTTGGGAGTGAATGGGAATCGAACACTGGCCTCATTGTATGATTTGATACCGGCTAACGGACAGGATTTTAATCTCAACTTGCAAAAGAAGCGATTTAATGGTATTGGCACATGGAATAGAGCGCGCATTGAAGTAAGAGGTTCAACTGTGACTCATTTTCTTAATGGCACTAAGGTTGTTGAATACGACAGAGGGACACAAATTTGGAGAGCATTAGTTGCGTGTAGTAAATATGCTAAATGGCCTAATTTTGGAGAATTCGAAGAGGGAAACATTCTTCTGCAAGATCATGGTGATGCGGTTTCTTTTCGCAATATAAAAATCAAATCACTTTAATTAAATCTCTATGGATAATACAACGCATAATAATAGTCGAAGAGATTTCTTGAGGAAAGCCGGTTTGGGTGT
>Ga0136636_10002166_pt1 | contig 11702 bp, 9 predicted proteins | sample AntDrymUQ8522106_2_FD_104653 | JGI IMG/M metagenome (GOLD analysis project Ga0136636, IMG submission 104653) | Polar desert sand microbial communities from Dry Valleys, Antarctica - metaG UQ852 (21.06) | ecosystem: Environmental > Terrestrial > Soil > Desert | place: Antarctica: Dry Valley... | reverse complement strand
TTTCATCCAATACCACTTTACGCATCCTGATAAAGTTGGGCGTTACCTCAATACATTCATCCTGCTGAATGTATTCCATACATTCTTCCAGCGTCAACAATGTTTTTGGTGTAATGCTGGTTGCAGCATCACTTCCGCTTGCCCGGTGGTTGGTGAGTTTTTTGCCTTCATTGGGGTTAACCACCAAGTCGCCTGGCTTATTATTTTCGCCAATTACCATGCCGGAATATACATCTTCACCCGGATCTACAAAGAAGAATCCGCGATCCTGTAATTTATCAAGGGAGTAACCTGTAGTGCTTCCTGGATCCTTTGCCATTAATACCCCATTTATACGGCCAGGAATAAATCCCTTCCAAGGCTTGTATTCGGTAAAGCGGTGAGCCATTACAGCTTCTCCGGCAGTTTGGGTAAGCATATTGGTACGCAGACCAATCAATCCCCGGCTCGGAATTTCAAATTCAAGGTGTTGCATGTCGCCCTTAGTTTCCATCACGAGCATTTCGCCCTTTCGACGGCTAACGAGGTCAATCACCTTACTTGCAAATTCTTCAGGTACATCTACCACGAGGTTTTCAAAAGGCTCGTTCTTATGCCCGTTTATTTCTTTTACCAGTACTCTTGGCTGTCCTACGGTCAGTTCATATCCTTCGCGGCGCATGGTTTCAATCAATACACCTAAATGCAGGATACCCCTTCCAAAAACCAGGAATGAATCGGCACTATCAGTATCTTCTACCTTTAGGGCAAGGTTCTTTTCAGTTTCCTTCATCAGGCGATCACGCAGGTGGCGGCTCGTAACAAACTTGCCATCTTTACCAAAGAAAGGGGAGTTGTTGATGCTGAACATCATACTCATGGTTGGCTCATCCACACTAATAATAGGAAGTGCTTCCATATTTTCAGGATCGCAGATGGTATCTCCAATATTGAAACCTTCAATACCAACAACAGCACAAATATCTCCGGCTACCACTTCGGTAACTTTCCTTTTACCCATGCCTTCAAAAATATAAAGCTCTTTTACCCGCTGCTTTTTTACCGTTCCATCGGCTTGCATCAGCGCAATTGACTGGTTTTCTTTGATGGCTCCTCTTGCTACCTTACCTACAGCTATCCTGCCCAAAAAGGAGGAATAATCCAGAGAGGTAATCTGCATTTGTAATGCTCCCGGAGTGTTTTTTGCAGGAGGTACATGCTTAATAATACCATCCATCAGAGGAATAATATCTTCAGTTTGAGTCAGACTATCATTGAACCAGCCATTTTTACCACTACCATAATAGGTCGGAAAATTCAATTGATCTTCGGTAGCATCAAGGTTGAAGAATAACTCGAAAATGGCATCATGCACTTCATCGGGGCGACAATTTGGTTTGTCAACCTTATTGATGATAACGATAGGATGAAGGTTGAGTTGTAGTGCTTTTTGCAGTACAAAACGGGTTTGAGGCATGGGTCCTTCAAAGGCATCCACCAACAGGATAACACCATCTGCCATCTTGAGTACTCTCTCTACTTCACCGCCAAAGTCAGCGTGACCCGGTGTGTCTATTACATTGATTTTTACATCATTGTACACCACACTCATATTTTTAGAGAAAATAGTTATTCCCCGTTCTTTTTCCAGATCATTACTGTCCATAATCAGTTCTCCGGTATCCTGATTGTCGCGGAATACCTTGGTACTGCGGATAATGTTGTCAACGAGGGTTGTTTTACCATGGTCAACGTGTGCGATGATCGCAATATTTCTTATTTCCATAATGTTTCGAAGTCGGAAGGGCTATTTTATGAATGATTAGCCATTTTAATAAAGCGAAATGCCCTTCTGTTGTGCTTAAATTCTTTTCCGGTGGTTTTTACTCTTTATTAACCTAAATACGCAACAAAAAGTTTGCAAAAGTAATGGTTTTAACCATTCAAGCCTTAATTCATACGATTTTGTTCCATTTGGCAACAATATCTTAACATTATCTCACACCCGTTTCGGATGTTTATTGTTTGTCAATGCCTTAATATCGTTGATTGGTTTTTATAACTTTCTCAACCTTATTTGCTTACAATACAAACCACGTTTGATGCTTTAGTTGCTTCAATCAGCAAGGCCCTCCCTCTATACCCATTGCGTATTGCCCATTGCCTATGGCCTGATGTATTCTTTGTTTATTATTTGTAATCCCGGTTCACTGCGTATTTGTTATTTGTTTAGGTACCGCCTTGAAATCCCGCATTAGGTAGGGCAGGTGTGGAATAAGTCTGCCAACAGGCAGGTTTAATTATCTGGAATTTTAGAATTCTATACTTTTACGCTAAATAATTCAACCGGAAATAAAGCTGATGAGTGCCAAAAGCGCAATTAAAATAATAAAAATGAATATGAAACGGTCAACCAAATACTTTCGATGGCTAGGCGTTGTTGCTGTCGTGCTTTCTATAGCTTACCTGCTGGGTCCAAAGCCCAATAAGCCGGCATATTCTCTTAAAATGGATCCTATACCCGAGCAAAGCGATTCCCTCCAGGCATTTGTAGAAGCCGCAGAAGCCCGGCTCCATATAAAGCCCGATAATGAAGCCAGAATCATCTGGCAAAATGAATCGTTGAAAGAAAAAACAGAATACGCAATTGTGTATTTACATGGCTTTTCCGCCAGCCAGGTAGAAGGCGATCCGGTTCACCGTACTCTTGCCAGAACCTTTGGGTGTAATTTATTTCTCAGCCGGCTTTCTATGCATGGGATAGATACCACCGAGCAACTACTAGGTATTACCGCCGATAACTATTGGGAGAGTGCCCGGCAGGCATTAAATATTGGAAAGCAACTAGGAAAAAAAGTTATTTTAATGGGTACCTCAACGGGAGGAACCCAAGCCCTGCAACTGGCAGCGGCATATCCCCATGAAGTGGCGGCAATTATTTTAATGTCGCCCAATATTGAAATTAATGATCCTGCTGCCTGGCTGCTAAACAATCCCTGGGGTTTACAAATAGCCCGCATGGTTATTGGCGGTAGCTATATTGTACCTAAAGATACACGGCCGGTTTATAAAAATTATTGGAGCAGTCCTTACCGGTTGGAGGCAGCCGTAGAGTTACAGGAAATGCTTGAAACGAGCATGAAGGCTGTTACTTTTCAACGGGTTTCCCAACCCTTACTGCTTATGTATTATTATAAAGATGAAGCAAATCAGGACCCTGTTGTAAAAGTATCTGCAATGCGCATGATGTTCGAAAAAATTTCAACCCCTATGAGTTTTAAAAAAGAAGTATCTATTCCCAATGCGGGCGATCATGTAATTGGTTCCTACCTTAAAAGCGGAGATGTCGCCTCTGTTATTCAAGCTTCAACTGAATTTATGCAGCAAATATTGAAAATTCCGGTGGCGGACAGCAACCAATTGGCTGCTTATGCTTCCATCAAACGATGATCACATCCTGTAGAAGTCCGGTTTAGTATCAAGAGGATTGTTGCATTTGCAGCCTTTAAAAAAAGCTTTTCCAAACTTACCTTACCTTATTAAGGCACTACACCTGCTAATAACTGCGAGAGGTTGCATATTTATGTTTGATGAAATTGGTACTATCTGATTTTCCATAAACACAACCAACTGCTTTATTTTATTTTCTAAAAGCTTCAATGGCAACGGTGGCTAAGTCTGTTTGCAGTAACTGTATCCTAAAACCTGTCTCTGCTGCCTTTAGATTTGTGAATACATATTGGGTTGGTGACAACTTAAAGAATATAATTTTCTATTCAGGCTTTGCTACGGGTTGTAACAAAAGAAAGCTCCTAAGCCTGTAATTTCTGGTTCGGGCTGGAATGTTTAATGTTTGAAGAATCATTAAATTGAAAAACAACCTGCTAAAAGATCGTTAATTGCCAACACAAGGCGACCATACTTCAAATTGTAAATTATTTATAGCCACCATGTTGTTTAATCCATATTTATCGTAATATTGCAATATTAAATTATTGAAATGGGAGCAACTAAAACAGAACATTTTACCAATACTCAAAACGAAATTGCAATACTTGCCAAAGCATTAGGGCATCCTGCCCGTATTGCCATCATGGAGTATTTATTGAAGGTTGACACTTGTATTTGTGGCGACATCGTAAACGAATTGCCTTTGGCACAGCCTACTGTTTCTCAACACCTCAAGGAATTAAAAAATGCAAGACTTATAAAAGGCGATATTGATGGAAACTCAATTTGTTACTGCATTGAAGAAGATGCTTTGATCAAACTACAGGCTTATTTCGGGAACATTTCCACCAAATTGGAAATGAAAAAAAATAATTGTTGTTAATCATTAAAAAATAATCAATATGAAATTATCAGAAATAAAAAAACACCTTGCAACATCTGAATCCGTAAATTTTAAATTACCGACAGGTGCTTATGTTCCAGAACATTTTCACGTTTCAGAAGTTGGATTGGTTACAAAGCACTTTATTGATTGTGGCGGTGTTGAACGTTTAGAAAAAGTTGTAAATTTTCAACTTTGGGATGCCAACGACTTTGAACACCGTTTAAAACCATATAGATTATCTAATATTATTGCATTATCTGAAACCAAATTAGGCATTGGCGATTTGGAAATTGAAGTAGAATACCAATCCGATACAATCGGAAAGTATGGTTTGCATTTCAACGGAAAAGATTTTGTACTTGTTCCTAAACAAACAGCTTGCCTGGCAAGTGCTGCTTGTGGTATTCCATCAGCAAAGGAAAAGGTACAATTTGGCGAAATTCAACCAGCTTCAATAAACAATTGTACCCCAAAAGGCGGTTGTTGCTAATATGTAAAAGATAATATTAAAAAGATAAAGACAAAATGAAAATTGCATTATTCAGCGACATTCATGCAAACCTTCTTGCCTTACAAGCATTTTTAAAAGATGCTGATAGTCGCGACCCAGATGCTATGTATTGCTTAGGAGATTTGGTAGGCTACAACATTTGGCCAAACGAAGTAGTAAACGAAATTAGAAATCGTAAAATTCCCACCATTGCAGGTAATTATGATTTTGGCATTGGGCGTATGAGTAATGAATGTGGTTGTGCTTACAAAACAGATGAGGAAAAAGAAAACGGTAAAATTTCTATCGCTTTTACCAACTCAATTATAAAGGACGACGAAAGGGCTTATTTGCGCACACTTCCTGCACATATTAAAATTGAGTTTCAACTCGATAAAGATAAATTGAATTTGCTTTTGGTACATGGCAGCCCACGAAAAATAAACGAATATCTTTTTGAAGACAGAGAAGAAAAAAGTATGCTTTGTATTATGCAAGATGCCCATGCAGATATAATGTGTTTTGGGCATACACACAAGCCATATCATCGAATTTTAAATTCAGAAGTTGATGGACAAAACCATTTTCGCCATGCTATTAATATTGGTTCGGTGGGCAAACCAAAAGACAGAAACCCACAAGGGGGGTATGTGATGCTTACCATTAATGACAACAGTTCTATACTTAACAAAGACAGCATCAAAGTAGAATTTATCCGCTTTAATTACGATATAGAAACAGCCGCCAAGGCTCTTGAAGACAGTCCTTTGCCGAATGTATTTGCAGAAATGTTACGAAACGGATCTTAATATGAAAGAAATTTCAATAATTGCTTCCTCAACATTTGGATGAAGTAAAGACAATTTTTGAAAAAGGCATTACCATAGGGAATGCTACTTTTCAAATTGCCGCTGCAAATTGGCAGAAGTGCGACAATACTCATGTAAAAAATTGCAGAATTATTGCAACAGAAAATTGATACGTGTACAGTTGTGCTGCTCTCACAACAATTTCAAGCAGGTGTGTGTATCCAGGTGTTGTAGATGTAAGTGTGCAGGTAGCCACAAATGTAAGAGACGAAAAATTGGTTCGCTACTGCTTCATAAATTGATATACCAAAGTGAAATTTATAAAAAGAAAATAGTTGTATTTATGACTTGAATCCTGCTTCCAAAATAGGGGCGGGCATAATTCTTAATTAGTGCACTTTGGCAAGCATTACTCGTTAGGAAGATTGATCTTCATAATTTTATTAATGTAGAATATTTAATGAATGTTACACTATTTCCAAATGGTTGGCAAATTATTAACCCATCCTATGAAATTGTAAAAAAATCATCTGTAGATAATATTTTACACGAATATCTTGTAATTATCAAACAAGCCATTTTATTGCACTTCCATTTGGACTTATCAGGGGCTTTTGGGGTTCCGGTGCATTGGTAGCCTGTCAAGCCATGTCACTGTACTTTCATTTGGCCGGTTCAGAAAGTATGGCCGATAAAAGAAGATTTTATAACTCCTATGAATCGTACCAGACTTCCTTTTTATATCAACTTAAAACTTTTTGTACCGCTCCCAGGCTGCTTTTTCCAAAAACTCCCTATCGTCAGGGTGTGCAATGGAAATAAGTTCCCGGCTACGTTGCCGAAGGTTTTTTCCATAGAGGTAAGCAATACCGTACTCCGTTACCACATGATGCACATGCCCTCGTGTAGTAACCACGCCGGCACCGGGTAGTAAAAATGGTACTATACGGGGAAGTCCCCGGTTGGTGCGGCTTGTGATGGCAATGATAGGCTTGCCATCTTCGCTTAATGCTGCACCGCGCATAAAATCCATCTGTCCACCAATGCCACTGAACTGCCTTGTGCCAATGCTATCCGCACATACCTGCCCGGTTATATCTATCTCAATAGCACTGTTGATGGCTACCACTTTAGGATTGCGCCGTATGGTATGCGGATCATTTACATAGTCAATATCTAAAAAAGCAAACGAAGGATTATCATGTACATAAGAATAAAGCGCCTGCGTGCCCACTGCGAACCCGGTTACAATTTTATGCGGATGGATTCTTTTTTTTGTGTTATTAATCACGTCTTTTTCAAACAGATCTATGATACCATCGCTTACCATTTCGCTGTGTACACCAAGATCTTTGTGGTTACCAAGGCATTTTAAAACCGCATCAGGAATGGTACCAATTCCCATTTGCAGTGTACTGCCATCCTCTATCATACCGGCTATCAATTCCCCGATTCTTTTTTCGGCGGCACCGGTTTTAGCACCATAATCTACCTGCGGTAGTGGGGCTTCATGAAAAACGAGGCTGTTAAACCTGCTCATGTGCATGAGCCCATCTCCATGTGTACGGGGTACCTTGGGGTTCACCTGTGCAATCACGTGGGTAGCTTTGTCCACCGCACTACGGGCAATATCTACCGAAACCCCAAGACTACAATAGCCATGCGCATCGGGTGGTGATACCTGTACAATGGCCACATCAATCGGTAGAATATTACTTTTAAAAAGATCGGGAATATCGCTCAGAAATATTGGCATAAAATCACCCCGACCTTCATTTACGGCCTGCCGTACCGATTCACTTACAAACATACAGTTGATGCGGAAATGACCTTCGTATTCAGGTTTGTCCACTACAATATCCCCCATCACAGTAATAAATACGAACTCCACATCTTTTAATCGGTCTTTTTGCCGTGCCAGTTCCTGCAACATATAAATGGGGGTTTGGGCACTGCCATGTAAAAAAACCCGATTCCCGCTTTTAATTACTCTCAGAGCTTCTTCTGCCGTTTTGTATTCAATGTTTTGTAGCATCCTTTCTATATTTTATTATTATTTTTTTTCTTGTATCTGTATTATTCTTTGCCAGTATGGTTTTCACCCTAAAGCATTTTCTGTTAATCACTCATTGTCAGGTTGGAGGCTCAAGATAGATTATATGGAAAATCTCCATCGCTTTCCTGTTTCCACAGAAATGTTCTATAATGATATCGCTCATTTTTATGACTATTATAAGGCAAATTTTGTTCCATACCCTTCATTAAGTAAATTTTCTATTCAAAGTTGCGGGCAATTACCTTTGCCCAAAATGATGAATATCATGATTGGTAAAAAAATTGGATTGATTTTGATGTTTTGTTGGTTTAGTACTGTTTCTCAGGCACAATTGCCTGCGGCAGACAAGTCACCTATGGATATGAGTTATGCTCCCCATAATTATCCCATTCTTAAATTTCAGGACAAAACAACCTCACAACCTCTTGCCAGAGTTATTTACAGTAGGCCACAAAAAAATGGTAGGGAGCTTTTTGGCAAAGAACTTAAATATGGTACTTTGTGGCGGGTAGGCGCCAACGAAGCCACAGAGATATCCTTTTATTCAAATGCCATTTTTGGGGGTAAAAAAGTAGCTAAAGGTCGTTACACGCTTTTTTGTATTCCCAATGAAAATAACTGGATTTTGATACTGAATAAAGATACTGACAGTTGGGGTGGTTTCAGCTACAAACAAAGTAATGATGTGCTGCGGATTACAGTACCCGTTACCAGCATACAGGGCTATTCAGTGGAGCATCTTACTATATATTTTAATGCAGCCAATAATTTGATAGTAGCATGGGACAATGTACAGGTTACAGTACCTATTAGTTTTACTTCCACCCGGTAACCTATCTTTACTTTATGTGTGGAATAGCAGGGATTTTAGTAGCGCATCCGGCCATCATCCGGCATGGTCAGCTCCATGCCATGCAGGACGCCCTTGCGCACAGAGGCCCCGATGAGGCGGGTAGCTGGGTGCATCCCAACAAAACCTTACATCTGCTGCATCGTCGGCTGCGTATCCTCGACCTAAGCGATCAGGCAGCACAACCCCTGCATTACCTGCATTATACGCTCGTATTCAACGGCGAAATATATAATTACACCGAACTGAAAACTATCCTTGCATTACATGGCTATTCTTTTTATTCCACCGGCGATACAGAAGTAATTGCCGCCGCATACGATTATTGGGGTCTTGCATTTTTGCATCAGTTGGAAGGGATGTTTGCTTTTGCTCTATATGATAACCAACAGAAAAAGCTTTTGATTGCCCGGGACAGAATGGGGGAAAAGCCACTCTATTTTTTTGCCCGCTATGCCCTTGCAGGCAAACTGGAGCAACTCCTTTTTGCCAGCGAAATAAAATCTTTACTGGCAGGAGGAATCCCTGCTGTGCCAAACCCTTCCATGCTGCTTAATTATCTTAGCCTTGGTTATGTGCAGAATCCGGTAGTAAAAACAGATACTTTTTACAAGGAAATATTAAACCTGCCACCAGGGTACTTACTCGATATTGATACGGCGGCCTTACGGTTTACTATGAAGCGCTGGTATGAACCATTTAAAAGTATAGGACATCTTGCTAAGGCTGATTGGCAAAACGAGGAGGCGGTAACCGAGAAATTCTACAACCTGCTTTTACAGTCTGTCAGGCGGCAATTGCGTAGCGATGTATCGGTGGGTACAAGTTTGAGCGGAGGCATTGACAGCAGCAGTATAGTAGCACTCATTGATGCATTAAAAAAACAGCACACACCAACCGGTGGCTGGGCCAATGTTTGTTTTAGTGCTGTTTTTCCGGGTTTTGCACAAGACGAATCTGCCTGGAGTGAAAAAGTAGCCGACCAATTTGGTATTAAAAGGTACACCGTAACACCCGATTTGGAAAACCTGCCAAACGATCTGGAACAAATGTTTTTTTACCAGGACGAACCGGTGGAAAGCAGCAGTGTACTCAGCCAGTATCAGGTGTACAAGGCTGCTAAAGATATGGAAATACAGGTGCTGCTAGACGGACAGGGCGCCGACGAAATACTGGCTGGGTATAAAAAATACAGCCATTGGTACCTGCAGCAATTGCTCAGGCAAAACCATAAAGCCATGCAGGTGGAAAAAAGCCTTTTACAACAAAATGGGATGCTCCAAAAATGGGGATGGCAAAATTACCTCGCGGCTTATTTGCCCTGGCAAACAGCTCAGGCTTTGCAGCAAAAAACGCGCAGGGAACAAGATGCAGCTCCTTTGCAAAAAGAATGGATGAACCAACACCGCGACCCGGCCACTTTTTTTAAGTGCGAAGTGCGGCAACTTGAAGATATTTTGTATTTCAATACCTTTAATTTTGGACTGGAAGCCCTCTTGCGATACGCAGACAGAAACAGCATGGCGCATAGCAGGGAAGTAAGGTTGCCTTTTCTGAATCATGAATTGGTGGCCTTTGTTTTTTCACTGCCGGCTCATTTTAAAATCAGACAAGGTTTCGGTAAATGGATTCTGCGTAAAGCAATGGAAAAGCTGCTGCCCCAAGAAATAGCCTGGCGCAAAGGAAAAGTTGGTTTTGAGCCTCCGCAAAAACAATGGATGCAGAATAGTGGTATCCATGAGAAAATTATGGATGCACGTAGTTTACTCATCCACAAGGGGATTCTTGATGCAGGATACGGTAACCAACCTGTAAACGATGCTGGTGCGCATGCCAGCGGCAATTACGATTGGCGGATACTTTGTGCTGCCCATTTGCTCAGCCGTTAGGCAGGCATTTCATCCCAGCTACCTTTTGCTCCATTCCAGATGGCTTTACGGTTTACCACCATGCAGGGCAGATTACCGGCATCTAAATGAAGAAAAAGCACACCCAGTCCAAAAATGTGTTGAACAGAAGGATTGGATTTTTGAAGCAGTAAAAGAATCCTTTCGTCAATGGCTTCATATATTACCCGGGTAGCTTCCACTTCGGGAAATATAGCTTGTAAAATCCTTTCTTTTTGTCGGAAAAGAATCCGTTTTAAGGTATCTTCTTCAAAATCTAATTCATCTTGTTGACCTGCTTGTAAGGTCCCGTCTTTCAGCAACCGGAGTGCTGCTATTGCTGCACCGCAACAGGGTGAGGCGTACTTTTGCCCGGTACGCAATACCATACCTATTACCCCATCTTCCGTAAAGCCAAGGTGCGGCCCATATACCAGCGTTAAGGCACCATTTTTGGGTACATGCGCTTCAAAAGCTTTTATTCCAGAAAGCCCTGCAAAAGGAAATCCGTTTAGTCCCCCCAATTGAAAAGGTCCCAGCATTTCGCGGGTCACTTCGGGAAATTCCATGGCTACAATATCATCGCTGCAAAGAGAGGTGCCAAGCAATAACTGATTTGCCTCGTAGCCAAAATGAATTCCTATCTCATCCATCCAGCGGGCAAGGGTAACAGATGCCGGAAGCGCAGTTGGTAAAACAGTTTTCAGATAATGGGGGATTTCTGTACGGTACATAATTTTCAAAAATTAATTAATCATTGTTTTACAAAAATAGATAAAAGGTATTTTTCTATTAATCAAATTTAATAAAGACCTGTATGTGTGGCTTTATGGTTTTGTAGCATATTCCCACAGCTAAGTTTTTTTTATTAACGGGATAGCTATGCTTTTGGAGGTTACCTTGTATCAGCAAAAATTTCAAAAAAATGAGCAGTTTGATTTGGTTTGAAACCAGTTTCAAAATGAATATAACAGTAAATGGCCTGTATGGAAAATATTGGAAAATTTTATCGTTAAACTGTCCGGAAAATCTGTAATCGGGTTCTGTGAAATTCGAAATATATGACAAAATTTTAGCCATCCGAAACACAAATTTTACAGGTTTGCTCTATCCAAAACTGAATGGACAAAGGGCAATGGAAAATACTGTTCTTACGCTTTCGTTAAGCGGAAATTCCCTTCCTCAACAAGGGTCTTTCATTTACCCGGGTATCACAATATTTCAGATAGTAAAGAAAAAAGCAGTTTCCTTGCTTAAAAGATGGTTCCCCGCTGAATGCCTTGTGGCATCATGCAT
>Ga0136636_10002165_pt1 | contig 11703 bp, 11 predicted proteins | sample AntDrymUQ8522106_2_FD_104653 | JGI IMG/M metagenome (GOLD analysis project Ga0136636, IMG submission 104653) | Polar desert sand microbial communities from Dry Valleys, Antarctica - metaG UQ852 (21.06) | ecosystem: Environmental > Terrestrial > Soil > Desert | place: Antarctica: Dry Valley... | reverse complement strand
TCGCTGACATCGATCACCGCCAACCCGGCCGCGCGCAGTTGGCGCGCGGTGCCACCGGTCGACCACAGTTCCACGCCAAGCGCGGCGAGCGCACGCGCCAGCGCGACAATGCCGTGTTTGTCGGAGACGCTGAGCAGGGCGCGGCGGGGCGAATAAAGCTCGGACACGGTCAGTACAGCCGGCGCAAAACGCGCAGTGTAGGCCGCCACGGCGGGCGGTTCGGCGAGCCGCGGGTGCCCAGTAAAACCGCCGGTGCGTGCGCGGCAGTGCCTCCGCCTCCGCCGTTCAAGCGAGTTTTAGCGCCAGCAGCTTTTTGCGCAAAGTGCCGCGGCTCAAACCGAGCAGGGACGCGGCCCTGCTTTGATTGCCGCGGCAGTGCTTGAGCACTTCGGCCAGCAGCGCGGTCTCGACGTCGACCATGAGCAACTGGTGCAAATCGGTGCGACCCACGCCATTGCCGTTGGCCAGCAAGCTGCGCACCGCGCGGGTTACCGCCTCGCGTACGCACTCATCGGCGGCGGCGGGCCGGCGGATTTCAGTAGGCAACGAAAGCTGCGGGTGGGTGCGCACGGCAACAACGGCATTCATCGGTTCGGCTAGTCCACGAGCAGGTAAGGGAGGCGCGCATGAAACCCGCAATCGCGCGAGGTCGAAACGTTACGTCGGCGGTCAACTGCTGACAAGACCTTGCCCAATCCGGCAACCCGCTGCCGGTTCACTGCGACCCGCGAAAAACGCGGGAAATCGATTTTTCGCAAATGCTTGCCGGGTGCGCGATCGGCATGAAAACATCCGGCCACGCTAACCGTGTGGTGTCGTCCGATGCTCTGGCTCAAAGCCTTCCATGTGATTTTCGTCGTGACCTGGTTCGCCGGGCTGTTCTATCTGCCGCGCTTGTTCATCTATCACGCGCAGAGCACCGATGCACTATCGATCGCGCGCTTCAAGATCATGCAGCGACGACTGCTGGCGATCACCCACATCGGCGGCCTGCTCGCGTTATTTTTTGGCCTGGCCTTGTTGTGGTGGTGGATCGTCCACGCGCCGGACTATCTGCGCCAAGGCTGGTTGCACGCCAAGCTGGCGCTGGTTGTGTTGCTGATCGGCTTCCACGTCTCATTGATTGTCCACGTGCGGCGCTTCGCGCAGGATCGCAATCGCCGCAGCGTCGGCTGGTTTCGCTGGTACAACGAAGTGCCATCGCTGCTGCTGGTGGCGATCGTGATTGCGGCCGTGGTCAAGCCCTTTTGAGCGACGCGCCGGGTCGGCGACCGGCGGCGCGCTTGCTATAGTCAGCGGCCGATTGGCGCCCAAGCTTTGCTGTGGCGCCGCACCGCAGGCCGGGTCCGGCGCAAAGCCCCCAGACCGCTTGGAATGGAGTGATCGATGCAGCCAGATGATGCCGCGCACGCCGCCATAGTCGACCAGACGCAAAAGCGCGTCTGCGCCCGGCTGCTCGACCGCGTCGACTATTTGTGCCAGCAGCATTGGGACATCAACCTTGCGTTGCTGTGTCAAAGCGACGCCCGCGCAATCGCCGAGCTCCCGCAAAGTGGCGCGATCGCGGGGCTGGCCGAGGGGTTCAATGCGCTCGCCGACTTGCTCGCCGGTGATCCGTCGTTGCAGCCTGCGGTGATTGCCGAGCTTGCCGCGAGCGCCCAACAGCTGCGCGACTCGTTGCCGGCGTCTTGGTCTATAACCACCCCGCCCGAGATCGCCGATGAGCTGGCGCAGCTTGATCCCGGCGCGGCTTTTGACGGCAGCGATGACTTTGCCAACTACAACGGTTTCGATACCGATTCGGCATTGGTGCTCGATCATTTCTCTCCACTTGATGGCGCGGCCTTGAATCTTGCCGATCCAGATCCGGCGCCGACCAGCAGCATGGATCATCCGCAAGGGTCGGCCAGTGCGCCGCAGGCCTTCGATCAGGCGCCGGCGTGGGAGCTGAATTTGGAAGACGGCGGCCACATGGCGTCCTCGAAGCGAGGCGCGACCGAGCTGGTTGAATCGCGGCGCTTCGATACGGCCAGTGGCGGCGGCAGCGAGCGAATCACGCCGGCGCTCGAGGAGCCCTTGGAGTTCGAGCTGTCCGGGATTGAGTTCGCAGCGGCGCGCGGCGCTCCGGCCTACGCCAGTCCGGCGTCGGCGCCGACGCGCTCTGCTTATCTTTTGTGCGTCGATCAGGCGATATCGCGCAGCTACTCGAGCGCGCTTGCCGCTGCGGGCTTTGAAGTGCACGATTTTGATCAGGCCGAGGAGCTGATCGAGACCATCGGCGCGCTCGTTCCGGAGCTGGTGTTGATCGCAGCCGACGGCTTTACCCATCTTGATGCGGTGGCCGCGGCGGTTGCGCGCGCGCGCCGTCGCGCCAACGCCCCGATCCTTTTGCTCACGGTCTGTGGCGACGGCGCTATTGCCCATCGGCTGGCCGCGATGCGCGCCGGTGCCGACGCATTTTTCGCCGAGCCGGTCGCGCCGACCACCGTGGTCGAGCGACTCGCCGATCTGCAGGGCGCCGACAATTCCGATCCCTATCGGGTGCTTATCGTCGAGGACGAACGTTCGCAGGCGCTGTTCGCCGAGTCGATCCTGCGCAAGGCCGGGATGCAATCGCAGGTGGTCCACGAGGCGCTCGCCGCACTCGACGCGCTTGAATCCTTCAGGCCAGACTTGGTGTTGATGGACCTGCGCATGCCCGGTTGCAATGGCATCGAGTTGACCACCTTAATCCGCGAGCGCGAACAGTTCATCGACGTGCCGATCGTGTTTTTAAGCGGTGAGATGGACGCCGAGCGCCGCTTCGAGGCGCTGGCGGTGGGTGGCGACGATTTTTTGGAAAAACCGATCAAACCGCGATACCTGTTGTCGGCGGTGAGCAACCGCGTGCGCCGCGCGCGCGCGCTGGCGCGCCGCGCCCGCCCGACGACCGCTCTGGCGCCGGCCGCGCGCCTGAGCGATCGCGAGCGGTTTATCGAGCGGATCGGCGAAAGCCTCGGCCAAGGCACACCCGAGACGCCAGGCGGATTGCTGTTCGTCACTGTCGATGGCAAGCGTTTGATTCGTGAACGGCTGGGCTTGATTGCGTTTGATCAAGCGATGCAGCAGGTCGGCAGGATGTTGGCTGAAGCGCTGCCCGACGGCACCAGCGCCGCGCGATTTGGCGACACCAGTTTTGCGGTGTTGGCGCCGAACCTTGATGCGACCGAGCTTGACGCGCTGGCGCAGCGCATCGAAGGCTTGTTCACCGCCAACCTGATCGACTCGCCCGGCGGCAGTCTGGCCCTGGTGCCGCTGATCGGCGGCGCCCGCTTTGCCCAAGGCTGGCGCGATGCGGCGGCGATCCTCAACGGGGTTGAGCGCACCGCGGCACTGGCGCGCGACGAGCGCGGTGCGCGCTGGCGTATGAGTGCTGGCCCGAGTGGGGCGCAGGCTGCCGATCCCGATGTCGAGATCCGCAACACCGTGCGCGCGGCGCTCGATGCCGGCGGCATGCAGCTCTTGTTTCAGCCGATCGTTTCGCTCAAGGGCGAACGCCAGCCGATCTATCAGGTGCTGCTGCGCATCAAAGACAGCCAAGGGCGGCGTCTGGCTGCCGCCGAGATTATTCCGATGGCCGAGCGCCATAACCTGGTTCACGAAATCGACCGCGCGGTGGTCTTGCGTGCGCTCGATGCGCTGGCTGCGGTGCGTGAACAGCAGCCGGACACGGTGCTGCTGCTGAGCCAATCGGCGCATGCCATCAAAGACCCCGAGCGCATCGATTGGATCGCCAGCCAGGCCGATGCACGCGGCGTTCCGCGCGCGTCGGTAGCGCTGGAGTTCCGCCATGACGATGTGTTTGCCCGCGTGCGCGAGGCGCGGGTCTGGTTCGAGGCGGTGCGCGCCGCGCAACTACGTTCGGCCCTGAGTGCGTTTGAGCCCAGCGCCACCGCGTTCGACTCGTTGCCGCATCTGCCGCTCGATTTTTTGCGGGTCAGCGGCGCCTTCGTGATGCGCCTGAACGCCGAACGGATCAAACTGCTTAGCGAGCTGGCCGACGCCGCTCATCGCCAGCAGATGCGCCTGGTTGCACCGATGGTCGAGGACGCGCGCACCGCGGCGCTGGTGTGGGGCACCGGGGTTGACTATGTGCAAGGGGACTTCATCCACAGCGCCACTGCGGAGATGAATTTCGATTTTCGCGCCGCAGCTTTTTAGGCCAAGTCGATGCGGCAAGCAGGGGGTTTTATCGATCGCGCGGTGTTGTTGCTGCTGATCGCGCTGGCGTTTGCGATGGCAGCATTGGCATTGGTTGCTCTTGCGCTGTTGCCGATCGATCCGGTGCTGCCCAGCGCCGCGGCTATCGCCGCCAGTACCGGGCTTGCGATTTGGGCAGTGATTGCTCGGCGCGGCAGCAGCCGGGCGGCCGCTATCGCGCCGCGCGGCCAGCCGATCGCCAGCTCGCCGCTGGCGCTCGAAGAGCTGCGCGGTGAAGTCGAGCGCTATCGAGCGCTGGAAAAACAGTTGACCCAAGCCAAGCAGCAGGCCGAGGCCGCGGCGATGGCGAAGAGCGAATTCCTGGCCACCATGAGCCACGAGATTCGCACCCCGCTCAACGGCATCGTTCCGATACTCGATCTGCTGCGCGACACCCGTCTCGACGCCGAACAGTCCGAGTTGCTCGGCTCGGTACAGCAGTCGGCCAAGCAACTGATGGCGATCGTCGACGACATCCTCGATTACTCCAAGATCGAGGCCAACAAGCTCGAGTTGGAAACGGTCGACCTCGACCCGGTGCAAATCGTCGAGCAAGTCGCGCGGATGATGGCGCCGGTGGCGGCGGCCAAAGGGTTGCGCTTGCAAACCGAGATCGAGCCTGCGGCGCGAGTGCGCCTGCGTGGCGATCCGGTGCGCTTGCGTCAGGTGCTCACCAACCTCGTCAGCAATGCGATCAAGTTCACCGAGACGGGCAGCGTGGCGGTCGAACTCAAGCGCTCGGCAGAAAGCCGGCGCCGCGTCGAGCTGCAATTTGCAGTCAAAGATACCGGCATCGGCATTTCAGCGACGGCGCAGCAGCGCCTGTTTCAGTCGTTCAGTCAGGCCGATGCCTCGACCACGCGCCTGCACGGCGGCACGGGCCTTGGTCTGGCGATCTGTCGGCGCCTGATCGAGCTGATGGAAGGGCAGATCGGCGTGCGTTCGGAGCCGGGACGGGGGTCGGTGTTCTGGTTTCGCGTGCGGCTGGCTAAAGGCGACGCGGCCGGTCAAAAGCGGGTAGAACTCGACGGCTTGCGGGCGATGATCGTTTCGCCCGAGCCGATGTTTGTGCGCCGGATGGAGCGCCAGCTGAGCTTGCTCGGGCTCACGGTCATGACCCACGCGGGCGGCCCTGATCTGCTTGCCAGTCTGCGCGGTGCGGCGACCATGGGCCAGAACTGGCTGGTTGATTTTCTGCTGCTGGATGCTGCCGCGCTCGGCATGCAGGCCCAGGCCATCGCCAGCATGGTGCTCAAAGACAAGGCACTGGGCGCGACCGCCGTAGTGCGGGTCGGTGGCGATGCCGCGCGCCGCACGGCGTTGGTCGATCCGCGGTTGCGCGCGATCACCGACGGGATCGGCGAGCGCGCGCTGCGCGACATCCTGTTGCGCTTGCTTGACAGTGACGATGAGCCACTGCGCCCGGCGCCGACGTCCGCTGCCGGCGCTGCGCCGGTGTGGGTCAGTGAAGTCCAAGTGACCAAAGATGCGAGCGTGGCCCGAAACGCGGCGCCACTCAAGCAGCCGGGGGCCGCCACCGGCCACCCGGCCAGCGCGGCGGCGTCAGCGCCTGCGGCAAGCAACGGCGCCAAGCTTTTGCTGGTCGAGGACAACCCAGTCAATCGGCTGCTGGCGGAAAAGCTGCTCCGGCTCGATGGCTATCAGGTCGAGACTGCGGTCAATGGCCAGCTCGCCGTCGAGGCCCTGCAACGCGCTCGCTTCGATCTGGTGATCATGGACTGCCAGATGCCGGTGCTCGATGGCTACCAAGCGACCCGGCGGATTCGGCAAATGCAAAAGCAGGGGCTGATTCAACCGCAGTTGCCGATCGTGGCGATGACCGCCAACGCGATGCTCGGTGACCGCGAGAAGTGTCTGGCCGCCGGCATGGATGACTATCTGACCAAGCCGCTCGACCGCGCCTTGTTGAGACAGCGTGTCAGCCATCACCTGCAGCGCGTGCCCGGCGCCGGATCGGCGGCATTGGCGTCGGGGCAAAGCGCTGTGGCCGCCGTCACGCCGCCGCCGAAACGCTCTGAACTGCGCGCCGAAGCGGTCGATCAAGAAGTGCTGCGGGAGCTGATCGAGGTGATGGGCCACGCGCTGACCGATCTGGTCAAGCTGTATCTGGAGGACGCCCCCGCGTTGATTGCGAAACTACGCCAGGCGGCGCTGCGGGAAGATGTCGAGGGCATGGCCGGCCCGGCCCACTCGCTGAAGTCCGCCAGCGCCAATCTGGGCGCGATCAAGCTGTCGGACTATACGCGCCTGATCGAGCACGGCGCGCGCTTGAAGACCTTGAGTCCGCCGCTGTTGCCGATCGTCGAGCAGGTCGAGCGCGAGTTCGCACTTGTGGCGCTTGAACTCAAGCTGCTGCTGGACCAGCCGGCCTAGGCCGGCTGGTTGCATCCGCTTACCCGGCGAGCTGGCCCATTTTGGTTTGCAAGTAGGGACCTTCGCCGAGCCGCGCGATCAGCGCCAATTGGGTCTCGATCCAATCGATGTGGTCTTCTTCGGCAGTCAGGATTGAAGCGAACAGATCGCGGCTGACGAAGTCGGCGACGGTTTCGGCGTGGGCCACCGCGAGCTTGAGATCGGCCACCGCGACGTGCTCCAGTTTAAGGTCGCACTCCAGAACTTCTTTGGGCGACTCACCGATCATCAGCTTGCCGAGGTTCTGCAGATTCGGCAGGCCGTCGAGAAATAAAATTCGTTCGATCAGGGTGTCGGCGTGCTTCATCTCGTCGATCGACTCGTGGTGCTCGTAGTCGGCAAGATCCTTAAAGCCCCAGTTCTTGAACATCTTGGCGTGCAAGAAGTACTGATTGATCGCGGTCAACTCGTTGTAGAGGATGCGATTGAGGTGTTCGATGACTTTGGCGTCGCCGCGCATGGCGTTGCTCCTGGAACTATGGGGTGTCCGCAGGGTAGCGACCGGCCGCCGCAGGTGTCGGAATAAGAATCAGCAAGCCCGAGTGCGCACCTTCGGAGCAGGCGAGGGCGCTTTTAGATCAGGCGGCGACCGCCGTACTGGCGAAGATGTCGCCAACCGCGCTGCGCTGACTGTCGCCGAGCAGATCGGCCGCCATCGAGATGCAGCAGCCACAACTGGTGCCGCAGCCGGTTTCCGCGCCGAGCTGCTCGACGCAGCGGATGCCGCGCTCGCGGGCATCGCGGATGGTGCGTTCGGTGACTCCGTGACAAAGGCAGACGTACATGTTGAGCGGCCCACAAGCAATGCGACGCCGCTAGTTGAATACGAATGCGAATGATTGTCAATAGCCTGACGGGCCGGCGCGATCGGTGCGGCAGCGTCGCGCGCGTCGTCATTGCGCGTTGACGGTTTCGCTCAAGGCGTTGGGGTCGAGCCCGAGCCGGTCGATCGCGAGCGGCTCCAGATGTCGCAGCGCGCGCTGATACACCCCGCGCTTGAACGCCACCACGTTGTCGAGCGGGTACCAGAAATCGACCCACGACCAATGATCAAACTCCGGTCGCTCGGTCGAGTCCAGTCGAACATCGGCATCGCTCCCGGTCAGCCGCAGTAAAAACCAGACCTGCTTCTGGCCCACGCAGATCGGCCGATCGCGGCGCCGGCGAAAACGGTTCGGCAACTGATAGCGCAGCCAGCCCGGGGTCGCACCGAGCACCTCGACATGCTGCGGCTCAAGCCCGGTTTCTTCGAACAACTCGCGATACATGGCCTCGATCGGCGTCTCGTCGGTGTTCATCCCACCTTGAGGAAACTGCCAGCCGTCACGACCCACGCGCCGCGCCCAGAACACCCGCCCGCCTTCCTTGGCCAGGATGATGCCGACGTTCGGTCTGTAGCCGTCGGGATCGATCATTTAGGACCCCGCAAATAAATTCACTGGGGCGATTCAACCACAGGCGCCGAAAAATCGACAGGCGCGGCGCGTTGACAGCCGGCTTTTCGTTGCGCGGCAGGGCGCGATCTCACGCTGGCGGGAGGTTCGGGTTCTTGACATGTTGGCGTTCAACGCCGACCATTACCGGCTCGGTCGTGCGGCTACGTAGCTCAGCCGGTTAGAGCGCGGCACTCATAATGCTGAGGTCGGTGGTTCGAGTCCACCCGTAGCCACCAACTGCAAACACGCCGGCTCGCGGTCCTCGCCTTTGGGCGTGACGCCGACCTTCGGCCTTCGGGTGGCGCAGCGTAAGCGCAGCGATATGGGCTTTTGCGATCACCGCTGCGGTCCCGCTTTTTACCCGGGCAACGCTTGGCACGCCGCCCCGAGCGCCGCGGCTGCACGCTGGGTCAGGCCGCAAACTGATGCTAACGTAATCAGCGCATTGCCACTGCGCGCCGCATTCGTTTGCAGGCGCCGTGCGGCAACTGCGGCGCGACCCGTTCCGCCTACCCAACGCTTGCAAGGAGCACGCCATGAGCGACCCACGTAATGAAGAACTGCTGCGCGATCTTGATCGTCTGGTCGAAGAGGTCAATCGACTGAAAGAGGAAAGTCACGAATCGCCGGCCAAACTCGCCAAGTTCAAGGCCGAGGTCGACGCGCGGCTCGAGCGCTTGCGCGACAAAGTCGGCAACGCTGCTCGCGACGCGCGCGCCGAGTTGGAGCGCCGCGCCAAGGCAACTGACGAATACGTCCAAGAGCACCCGTGGGAAAGCGCCGGGGTTGGCGTGGCGATCGGTGCCGGGCTGGGCTTTTTGCTCGGCATGTTGGTCTCCCGGCGCTAGTCGGCGCCACGCTTGAGCGGCCCCGCGCCCGCGTCGCCTGACTCTGGCGGCAGCACTGGTGTGCTGCGCAACGCCGTGCGCGGCTTGCTGGGCGAAAGCCACGCGCTGGCGCAGGCTCGGTTGGAGCTGTTCAAGCTCGACGGCGAGGATCTGCTCTGGCGGGTGATTTGGGTGTCGGTGCTGGCGGCGTTGCTGGTGGCGCTGGTGTTTTTCGGCTTGCTGGCCGCGCTGGCCGCGCTGATCTTCATCGTCGGGGTCGAGCACGGCGCTTGGATCACGGGCAGCGCCGCACTGATCGCGTTAATTGTTGCGGCGGCTCTCGCTTGGCAGTGCCGCCGGCTCTTACGTCCAGCGCGCGGATTTTTCGGCGCAAGCCTGGCGCAGTTCGCGCGCGATGGCGAAGCGCTAAAAGCCAAGGAGCCGCATGGGCCGGTTGGGTGAAATCGAGCGGCGCCGCGCCGCGCTAGACCGAGACATCGCGCAGATCCGCGAACGCATCGCGGTGCGCTCGCAGATGGTCGAGCTGAGCTTAAAGCTCAAAACCGAGCGCGGCGGTCTGGCACGCTGGTTGCGGCGCGGTCACTGGTTGCTACCGATCGTTGCCAGCGTCGCGCTGGCCAAGGGGCGTCCAACAAACCCGCGCGGCCCGGGTCTCGGCACGACCCAAACTCGGCCCGGTGCCGGGCGTATGGGTCGCTTGCTGCTTGGCGCGCTGCCGATCGTGCTCAGGCTCTGGCAGCGCCGCTGAAACCGCCACGGCGCTGCCGTGATGCAGTGCAATAAAAATCCCACTAGCAAGAAGTCGCACACTGCTTGACCCAAGTTAAATCCTGACTTAAGGCGCCCGGACCAAGTTTGTTGCGCTGCAACATTTCCGCTGCTAGGCTACGCCCACTTTCCGCATATCAGCACACCTAGGAGCCCCACATGTACGAGCAACTCAACACCCAACAATTCGTCGCCTGGTCGAAGCAGTGGTCGAATGCCACGCTCAAGGCCAATCAGATCGCCGTCGCCGGCATGGAGCGCGCGGTCGACATGCAGCTCAAGGCATTCGAGCAGCAGGCCAAGCTGACCAGCAGCTTTTTTGCCGATCTCAGTGAAGTGCGCGACGCCGAAGCGATGCAATCGCTGATGCCCAAGAGCGCCGAGATGGTCAAACAGTCGACCGATCACGCCGTCAGCGTGGGCCAGGCCCTGATCGACAACATGCTCAAGACCAACGAGCAGATTGGCGAAGTCGTGCGCGGCGAAGTCGAGCACGTACAAAACCATGTAGCCAAAGCCGCGCCGGTCAGCAAGAAGACCAACGCGCGCTGAGAAACCAAGCGCGCACGGCTAGATTCGCGCGCTGGTTGTAAGTTTTGGACGATCGAGCCGGCGGCTTATCCCGCCGGTTTTTTTATGCGCTGCCTCGGGCCTCTGCGCTGCATCGGGCCTCCGCGCTGCATCGGGCCTCTGCGCTGCATCGGGCCTCTGCGCTGCATCGGGCCTCTGCGCTGCCTCGGGCCGCTGCGCTGCCTCGGGCCTCTGCGCTGCCTCGGGCCACTGTGCTGCATCAGCTATCCCTATGGCATCGGCCATCCATGAAGCCCGAAGCGCAGTCGCGCCGCACGCTCTAAAGCGGCACCACCTTGATCCGCCCGTAGAGCGACGCGGCAGTCTCAGGTCGCGTAAGCCGCCCGCACCGCCGTCACTGCGAGGAGCCCGCAGGGCGACGCGGCAGTCTCAGGTCGCGTCAGCCGCCCGCACTGGCGTCACTGCGAGGAGCCCGCAGGGCGAGGCGGCAGTCTCAGGCCGCGATAGTGCTCCACTGGCGGCCCGGCGGTTGCGTTTCGCGTCGGGCAGGCTTTTACAGCTTGGCTTGCCGATAAACTGGCGTTTCAGTTATCGGGCGGAGTAGGCGATGGCAATCAAAGTGGGCATCAACGGCTACGGCCGAATCGGGCGCAACATTCTGCGCGCCCTGTACGAATCCAAGCGCCAACAGGAGATTCAGATTGTTGCGATCAACGATTTGGGTGATGCGCAGACCAACGCCCACCTGACCCGCTTTGATACCGCGCATGGGCGCTTTCCGTTTGAGGTCGGGGTTGATGGCGATCATCTGATCGTCGATGGCGACCGAATAAAGGTCCACGCCATTCGCAATCCGGCCGACATTCCGTGGTCCGAGCAGGGCGTTGATGTGGTGCTCGAATGCACCGGCCTGTTCAACTCGAAGGCCAAGGCTGGCGCGCATTTGAGGGCCGGGGCGAAGAAGGTGATCATCTCGGCACCGGGCGACAAAGATGTCGACGCCACGATCGTGATGGGGGTCAATCAGGATGTTCTCAAAGCCAGCCATCAGGTGATCTCCAACGCCTCGTGCACGACCAATTGCCTGGCGCCGCTGGCCAAGGTGTTGAACGATAAAATTGGGATCGTCCACGGCTTGATGACCACGATCCATGCCTACACCAACGATCAGGTATTGACCGACGTGTTTCACAGCGATCTGCGCCGCGCGCGTTCGGCCACGATGTCGCAGATCCCGACCAAGACCGGTGCCGCCGCCGCAGTGGGTCTGGTGCTGCCGGAGCTCAACGGCAAGCTCGATGGCTTTGCGATCCGGATTCCGACGATCAATGTGTCGCTGGTGGACTTGAGTTTTGTCGCCGCGCGCGCGACCACAGTCGAGGAGATCGACGCGGCCGTCGAGCAGGCCGCCAACGGTGCGCTCAAGGGCATCCTCGGAATCAATCGCG
>Ga0136636_10002164_pt1 | contig 11705 bp, 13 predicted proteins | sample AntDrymUQ8522106_2_FD_104653 | JGI IMG/M metagenome (GOLD analysis project Ga0136636, IMG submission 104653) | Polar desert sand microbial communities from Dry Valleys, Antarctica - metaG UQ852 (21.06) | ecosystem: Environmental > Terrestrial > Soil > Desert | place: Antarctica: Dry Valley... | reverse complement strand
TGCGCCTTGATGGTGATGCCGCGCTCTTTTTCGATGTCCATCGAGTCGAGCACCTGGGCTTCCATTTCGCGTTCTTGCAGGCCGCCACAACGCTGGATCAGACGGTCAGCGAGGGTCGACTTGCCGTGGTCAATGTGGGCAATGATCGAAAAATTTCTGATGTGATTCATCAAGGGAAACCGAATTAGTAAATTAAAGAAATCAAAAAGGCGCAAGCAGAAAAAAGGGCGCGGTCAAAAGAGACGCGCCCTGAACCAACCTGATTGGCAACTGCAGAAGTTGGAAGTGTATTGTAGGCAAATCAGCTTGTGATTGCATCCCAAACAGTGACCTCGAACCTTTCAGGTGTGAATGAACCTATTTTATACACAGGTTATCAACAATCTTTAAAAATCAAGGCTACACCTCAACGATTAGGCCGGATCACCGTGTATTGAGCCCATTCGCCACGCCTGAACAGCACGTTGATGGGTTTGGCTTTGTCCAACTTGAGCAACACGGCGTCAAGTTCTTTGACATTGCTCACCGACACATTCGCCACAGCCATGATCACATCGCCTTCACGCAGACCCGCGCGCGCTGCAGCTTCTGCAGTCGCGTCGACTTGCACACCCCCCTTTACACCCAATTCTTTTTTGGCGGCATCCGTCAGGTCGCTCACACTCAAGCCAAGTCCCTGCGCGGCCGAAGAGTCTTTGGGTTTGACGGACTTGTCGGTTGTCTTCTGGACTGGCTTGTCGGCTTCAATTTCAGCAATGGTGACCGTCAGGTCCTTGGTGGCGCCACGACGAAATACGGTCAAGGTGCTTTTGGTGCCAGGCTTGGTGCTGCCCACCATGCGCGGCAAATCACTTGATTTGTCCACCGGTTTGCCATCAAACTTGATGATGATGTCGCCCGCTTCCACACCGGCCTTGTCCGCTGGTGCACCCGTTTCGACCCCACGCACCAATGCGCCACGCGGCTTACCCAAACCAATCGACTCAGCGACCTCTTTGGGCACCTGTTCAATTTGCACGCCAATGCGTCCACGTGTGACACGTCCGGTCGCACGAAGTTGTTCGCTCACGCGCACCGCTTCGTCCATCGGGATCGAGAACGAAATCCCCATGGAGCCGCCCGAGCGTGAGTAAATCTGACTATTGATGCCCACCACCTCGCCGCGCATGTTGATCAACGGGCCACCGGAGTTGCCTGGATTGATCGCCACATCGGTTTGAATGAAGGGCAAATAGTCACCGGTGTCGCGCTGCTTGGCGCTCACAATGCCCGCAGTGACACTGTTTTCCAGCCCAAACGGCGAACCAATGGCCATCACCCATTCGCCCACTTTGAGGCGACCCACATCACCCACCTTGACGGCAGGCAGGCCGGTTGCGTCAATCTTGACCACGGCCACATCGCTGCGCTTGTCGGTGCCGATGATCTTGGCTTTGTATTCACGTTTATCGGTGAGGGTGACCAAGACCTCATCCGCACCGTCAACCACATGGGCATTGGTCATGATCATGCCGTCAGACGTCAAGATAAAGCCGGAACCCACACCACGCGGCTGATCTTCATCCTGCGGCTGGCCATGGTTGGGCAGTGGCGACTGGCGCGGTCCGTTGGGCATGTTCGGAATGGGCAAACCGAAACGTTTGAAAAATTCAAGCATATTCTGGTCCATGCCGCCACCTTCACCCTGGCGCGCACTGGCTTTCTCAAGTGTACGAATATTCACCACAGAGGGGCCCACTTGCTCGACCAAATCCGTGAAATCCGGCAACGCCCGCACCTGGGCGACGGCGGTCGCCACGGGCAAGGCAACGGTTGACGCCGTCGCCACCAACACACCACTGAGCGCGTAAGAACACAAGCTCTTCCAATTGAATCGCATCATTTTTCGCCTTTAAAAAACAAACAGACAAACACGCCAAAACTCATTTTTTTCTTTCCAGACTCTGAGCAAATTTTTGCAAGGTTTGTTGCGGCACCTCACCCACCACCGTGATCCACCAGTCGCCCAAACGGCGCATATGCATGTGCGTGGCACCCATGGCAAACTGTTCATGAGTCCGGGGTTTGCGGTGGGTTGCTGTGTCCAATGCCTCAATAAAGATTGACACGGAAGCCAGGCCGTCTGAAAACACACATTGCAGCGGGCCGCGGCTGACAATCGACCCGCCATCTTGTCGCCTTTGGCAACTCAGGGGCTTAAACCCGGGCACCGTTGCCTTCAATTGCCATCCCTCTTGGTCTGCGGCAGTGGCAATAAGTTCCGGCTTCTTGACAAGATAGCCTTCCGTGTTGTCCATCATGGCGCTAAGTTTGGCCCAGCTGATAGGCTGCGCCATTCGCAATTCAGTGAAAACCGCCTGCTCCAGTACCAACTGCAACGGGTCAAGTGTTTGCAGCTTGACCACCAGACCTGTTGTCTTCTCTGTCCATATCCGATATCCAAAACGCCAGCCATCCCGCGGCACAAGCTGGACCACGTCAGCCGGAAAACCCGCCACCTGGTCATGACCCATGGACTTCAGTTGGTAAAACTGCGCAATCGATGGGTCAGCACGGCTCAGTACGTCGGAAAAAATACCCAGTGATTCACGCTTTTCAACAATGGCCGTGCTGCTAGCCGGCAAATAAGTGACCACCTGGTCATTGCGACGGTAGGTAGACCGGGGCACGCCCGTCAGTGCCTCGACCCGCTCCATCTGTTGCTCACCGTCGTGCACATGCCAAATGCGTGCGGACGACATGTAGTTCCCCGTGGTCACGACGAACGTGCCCACATAAGCCCGCTTACGCGCCACCTCGTGCAAACGCATCAGCCATTGGTCAACGCTTTGCGGACCCGCAGCGGCAACCAGGCTGACGCCAAGGGTCGGCGCCGCCACTTGTGCCTGCGCCAAGCCCATCCACACCCACGCCACCAGCCAAACTGCTTGACGCTTCAACGCGGACCCGCTTCAAACGTGGCATTGCGCAAAAATCCAGCCGGCATCTGCAGCGCCGAAGTGCCACCAAACTGGCGATGCGCCGCCAAGAGCGCATCAAGCTGCGGGTCACGGATTATCACCGGCGCCTCGGAAGACATGGCCAACGCCGAGGTGCCGTCGCTGCGAATCAACGCCTGTCCGGCTGTGGCGGGGCTCAAGTCCGCCAAGGCCACAGGCGATGCTGCCGACACTGCTGGCGCTGCATTTTGTTGCGCCAGTTGTGGCACAGCTGATGTATCCGCGAAGTTGGCCCGATACAGCCCTTGCCACGCCAACACACCCACCAACGCGACCGACGCAAGACCAGCAAAGCGTCGCCAGGAGCCATCATTGGCGCTGATCATTTTTGACTGTTTTTGGCCTTCAGACCTTATCTCTTCAGCATGTATAGCTACCATTTCAATAGCGTCCATCACCATGCGTTGACGCAGCCTCAGTACAAAATCGGCATCGTGTGCACGCACTTGGCCTTCACTGGAGCGCATCACTTCGCCCAGCAAGTGGTAGGTGTCCCAATTTGAACGTGCCTCACTGCTCGATGCCAGGTCAGCCAGAGCTTGTACAAACTCGTCACCCTGCAATTGCCCGTCGACCAGCGCGGAAACCAGTTCAGCGCTTTCAATAGATTGATCAACCATGCGTTACCTTCATTGCAATCAGCCCCTCGTAGTGGCTAAAAACCATCTGTGAACTCTTCATGCACCCTGCCATGCGCTACCAGCGTTTGCCGGTTTGCTTTTCAAGCATTGGCCGCACCTTTGCAGACACAGCCTCGCGCGCCCTGAAAATCCGCGAACGCACCGTGCCCATCGGACACTTCATCAATTCGGCGATGTCTTCATAGCTCATGCCATCTATTTCCCGCAACGTCAATGCCTGCTTCAAATCGTCCGGCAAGGCTTCCAGTGCCGCATTGACCGCCAAGGCAATTTCCTTAGCTGCCAATACAGATTCCGGCGTCTCGTACGTTATTGATTCATTTCTGGGGTAAAAAGTTTCATCTTCATCATCACTGGACGGCATGGCGGCCTGGGTGATGGTGGGATCGCGCTTGAGTTCCAGTAAAAACTTCTTGGCCGTGTTCACCGCAATGCGGTAAAGCCAGGTGTAAAACTGGGCATCGCCGCGAAACTGGTGCAACGCCCGGTAAGCACGAATGAAAGTTTCCTGGGCAATGTCTTCCACCAGGTCCACGTCACGCACCATGCGACCAATCAGCCGCTCAACGCGCCGCTGGTACTTGATCACCAACAACTCGAACGCAGCTTGATCACCTGCCACTGTGCGCGCCACCAGCAAGGCATCACTGTTGTCAACCGCTGGTGGAGACTTAGGTAGCTCAGGGGGATTCATCTCACACGCCTTGACGCAACATCTGGAGGACCCAGCGCATCGACCGTGTCGACGCCACTGCTTCTGGCGCGGGCATAGATCGCGCGGCGCAACGCCACCCAACGCAGCGGGTTCAACGCCTGGTCCAGCCAAACCCAGGTGACGCGAGCATCTGCCGGGGAACGAAGCCGCAACAACACAAGCTGCTGAAGATCCATCACAACCTCAGGCGCAACCATCAATGATTGCGTCTTCACTGCCCAGTACCAGGCAGCACCGTCCCAAGTCAGACTTCCTTTGGGGGTGTGCCACCAATGCCACGCGGCCATCCATGCCGTCATCAGCCAAAACGCGACCGCCAGCCAGTGGCGCCAACCCAAGGCATCTACCTGCAAGCACCAGATGGACACAACCAAGAATCCACACAGAATCACTGACCCGGTCAACCAAGCTTCAAAACGCGAACGCCCCACCGGAAAACTTACCGCTGGGGCGCTATGCATGGCAAAAAGCTGTGACTGAAACTGTCGGTATGCAGCGGGGAGAGGTCAAGGTGCGCGTTTGAACACAAGTGACCCGTTGGTGCCACCAAAACCAAAGTTGTTTTTGACAGCCACGTCCATCTTCATGTCTCGTGCCGTATTGGCACAGTAGTCCAGGTCACATTCGGCATCCTGATTAAAGATATTGGTGGTTGGCGGACTCTTCTGGTGGTGCAGCGCCAACACGGTTATCACCGACTCCAGGCCCCCCGCGCCACCCAACAAATGACCGGTCATCGACTTGGTAGAGTTCACCACCACTTTTTTAGCGTGGTCGCCGAGCGCCGCCTTGATGGCATTGGACTCGTTGATGTCACCCAGCGGGGTGGATGTGCCATGCGCATTGACATAGTTCACCTGATCGGCGTTGACGCCTGCATTGCGCAAGGCACTGACGATGGCACGGCGCGGGCCATCCAGGTTAGGCGCAGTCATGTGGCCAGCGTCTGCGCTCATGCCAAAACCTGCCAACTCGGCATAAATTTTTGCACCACGCGCCTTGGCGTGTTCATATTCCTCAAGCACCATCACACCAGCGCCCTCGCCCAGCACAAAACCGTCGCGGTCTTTGTCCCATGGGCGGGAAGCAGTCGTGGGGTCATCATTGCGGGTGCTGAGGGCGCGCATGGAAGCAAAACCACCGACACCCAGCACCGACACAGACGCTTCTGATCCACCAGCAACCACCACGTCGGCATCACCGTATTCGATCATGCGCCCAGCCTGGCCAATGCAGTGCAAGCCAGTGGTGCAGGCGGTTACGATGGCCAAGTTCGGGCCTTTGAAACCAAATCGAATCGACACATGGCCAGCGATCATGTTGATGATCGTCGACGGCACGAAAAAGGGCGAAATACGACGCGCACCACGTTCTAAAAACTCAGTGTGCACGCTTTCAATCATCGGCAAACCGCCAATACCGGAACCGATCACACAGCCAATGCGCGTGGCCAGTTCTTCGCTCAAGGCAGCGCCCGTGGGAAGACCAGAATCCACCACAGCCTGAGCAGCCGCTGCAACACCGTAGTGGATAAAGGTGTCCATGGTGCGCGCCTCTTTGGCACTCATGTAGGACTCGATGTCAAAGCCCTTGACTTCAGCTGCAATTTTGCAATTGAAGGTGGACGCATCAAACTTGGTGATCAGGCCGACGCCCGACTGGCCGGCGAGCAAATTTGCCCAAGCGGTGTCGACCGTATTGCCCACGGGACTGACACAACCTAAACCGGTAACAACGACACGACGACGGGACATAGGGATCAACAGTCAGTGGTTTGTCAGAAATAGACTACGCTCAAAATTGAGCGTAGCTGAGAATTTGGTTAGTCAGCGAAGGCGAACTGCTGAAGGGCAGAACGACCTGCTGACACGCACAGCTCTCACGAGGAGAACCGTGAGTGAAGGCTTATGCCTTCTTGTGGGTATTGGCGTAATCGATGGCGTTTTGTACCGTGGTGATTTTCTCAGCATCTTCGTCAGGGATTTCGATGCCAAATTCATCTTCCAATGCCATCACCAGTTCCACTGTGTCCAGGGAGTCTGCGCCCAGATCAGCCACAAAGGCCTTTTCGTTGGTGACTTGGGACTCTTCAACACCGAGTTGTTCGGCAATGATTTTCTTAACGCGTGCTTCGATATCGCTCATGGATTCCCTCTGAGGGTTGTAAAAAGATTTATGATTTTAGCCGGGCTTGAAAGCTGTGCCTCAAGCTGGCCACGAACTCGAAAGATTACTCTGTTTATATACGATGACGCTTACATGTACATGCCACCATTGACATGCAGTTCCTGCCCCGTCACGTAAGCCGCCTGGGGTGAGGCAAGGTAGGCTACGGCGTGCGCAATGTCAGAGGGCTTACCCAAATGTCCAAGCGGAATTTGCGACAACAATCCTTTTTGTTGCTCATCGGACAGCTGCGCAGTCATGTCAGTTTCAATGAAACCAGGTGCGACACAATTCACAGTGATGTTGCGCGAGCCCAACTCACGGGACAGCGCGCGGGTCATGCCCGCCACCCCCGCCTTGGCGGCAGCGTAGTTGGCCTGTCCCGGGTTACCAGAGGCGCCCACCACCGAAGTGATGCTGATGATGCGGCCATAACGCTGCTTCATCATGGTGCGCATCACAGCGCGGCTCATGCGAAACACCGCCTTCAGGTTGGTGTCAAGCACGGCATCCCACTCATCGTCTTTCATGCGCATGGCGAGGTTGTCACGCGTGATACCTGCGTTGTTTACCAAAATTTGCAGGCCACCGTGTTCTTTGACCACGCTGTCGATCAACGCATCCACCCCAGCCGCATCGTTGACGTTGAGCGTTTTACCGCTGCAGCCAGGGTAAGCTGAGAGCGCTTCCGACACCTTGATGGCGCCATCTTCCGTGGTGGCGGTGCCAATGACCTTCAAGCCACGCTTGGCAAGCTCCAACGCAATGGCCGCACCAATGCCGCGAGAGGCCCCAGTGACCAAGGCGACCTGGCCTTCAAATTTGATCTCATTCATGAACTTATGCTTCCAGAACACATGTTTTAACTTCAGCCAGGCTGGCGGTATCCAACAACGCCATGCCTTGCATCTCCGGGTTGATACGTTTGGTCATGCCAGCAAGGACTTTGCCCGGGCCACATTCCACCAAAGTCGTCAAACCTCGCGCACCCAGGGCCTGCACACATTCCACCCAGCGCACCGGTCCGAAAGCCTGCCGATACAGCGCGTCACGGATCCTGTCGGGGTCAGACTCAACCGCCACATCAATGTTGTTGACCACCGGGATTTGAGGCACTGCAAACGCCGTGGCTTGCAGCTTTTCCAAGAGCTTAAGAGCGGCAGGCTTCATCAAGCTGGAGTGAAATGGCGCCGACACCGGCAATGGCAAGGCCCGTTTGGCTCCCAGTAATTTCAGCGCCACACAAGCCTGCTCGACGGCTGCCTTGGACCCGGCGATCACCGTCTGCCCAGGGTCATTGAAGTTCACCGCTTCCACAATCTCACTTGAACCCTGACCGTAAGTCGCCGTCACTTCAGCACAACCTGCAATCACTTTGGCCGCATCGAGTCCCAAAATCGCGGCCATGGCCCCTTGCCCCACCGGCACCGCTTCCTGCATCGCCTGCGCCCGAAAACGCACCAACGGTGCCGCTTGGGACAGGGTGAGCACTTCAGAAGCAACCAAGGCAGCGTACTCACCCAGCGAATGTCCAGCCACGGCCTGTGGCGCCAGGCCAACCTCAGCCATCCAGACCCGATAAGCCGCGACCCCTGCGACCAACATCACAGGCTGGGTGTTGGTGGTGAGTGCCAGCGCCTCCTTGGGCCCGTCTTTGATCAGGCGACCAATGTCTTCACCCAGCGCGTCGGATGCCTCGGCGACCGCCTGGCGAACTTGCACATGCTCACCCCAGCCATCCAGCATGCCAACCGACTGTGAACCTTGACCCGGAAAAACAAAAGCGAACGGTTTCATGATTTTAATAAATTTATAATAAATCAGGCTCTAGCCCTTATATCCATTACGCAAGAAGCTATAAATTAAGCAGCACTGCACCCCAGGTAAAACCACCACCCACAGCCTCGAGCAAAAGCGTTTGCCCGGGTTTCACCTGCCCGCTGCGCACCGCGGTGTCCAGCGCCAAGGGAATCGATGCCGCAGAAGTGTTGCCATGCTGGTCAACGGTCACAACCACTTTATCCATAGACAATTTGAGTTTGCGTGCAGTGCTCTGCATGATGCGAATGTTGGCTTGGTGCGGAATCAGCCAATCCACGTCAGCTTCTGTTTTACCAGCCTTGGTAAGCACGGCCCGAGCTGCTTCATCGAGCACCCCCACGGCCAGTTTGAACACGGCCTGACCATCCATGCGGAGCAACGGATCGCCGAGCACCTGACCGCCGCACACATGGCCCGGCACACACAGAATGTCGGAGTAGCCGCCATCCGCGTGGATGTCTGTGGCCAGAATGCCGGGCGTGTCAGACGCCTCCAGCACCACAGCACCGGCGCCATCGCCAAACAGCACGCAGGTGGTGCGATCCTTGAAATCCAGAATACGCGAAAACACCTCGGCACCGACCACCAAAGCTTTTTTGGCAGTGCCTGACCGGATCAGTGAATCTGCCAAAGTCAGCGCGTAAATGAAGCCGCTGCAGACCGCTTGCACATCAAATGCCGGCCCGCCCTTGACCCCCAACTTGCTCTGCAAAATACAGGCGGTAGAGGGAAACACCATGTCTGGCGTGGAGGTTGCCACAATGATCAAGTCAATGTCCTTGGCATCGACGCCTGCAGCTTGCAACGCACCAAGCGAAGCCTGCAACGCCAGGTCGCTGCTATTGACACCCGCGTCCACGAAGTGTCGTGCACGAATGCCAGTGCGCTCCACAATCCATTCATCGCTTGACTCTACGCCCTGAATGGCGAGTTCAGCCACCAAATCGGCATTGGTCAAACGGCGCGGCGGCAAATAGCTGCCAGTACCAGTGATACGAGAGTAAGTTTTCATGGTTTAGACGGGCAGAACCGACTCCGGCGTGGCTGGCACGGGAGCGCCCTCAAAAAGAGGGGCCGCGTGCGCAATCCTGACCCGAACCCTGTCCAGTAAATTATTGCGGGCTGCATCATACGCCCGGCCTAAGGCGTACCCAAAAGCCAACTCGTCCGCCGAGCCATGGCTTTTGAACACCAGGCCACGCAGGCCCAGCAATGCACCGCCGTTGTAACGACGATGATCCATACGTTTTTTAAGCGCAGATATCACCGGGTAAGCAGTTAATGCAGCAATTTTGGTAAAGATGTTGCGTGAAAACTCTCTTTTCAGAAAATCGACAATCATTCCTGCCAAACCTTCACTGGCCTTCAGCGCCACATTGCCGACAAACCCGTCACACACCACGATGTCGGCAGTGCCTTTGAAAATGTCGTTGCCTTCAACATTGCCGTAAAAATTCAAATCGCCAGCTTTAGAAGCCGTTCGCAGCAATTCGCCCGCTTTTTTGATGACTTCATTGCCTTTGATCGCCTCTTCACCAATATTGAGCAGGCCCACCGTGGGATTTTCTTCGCCACTGAGAACGGATACCAACGCTGAGCCCATGACTGCAAACTGCAGCAAATGCTCAGCCGAGCAATCCACATTGGCCCCCATGTCCAGCACCGTGGTGGCCAGCCCTTTGGCATTTGGGATTTGTCCAGCAATCGCTGGCCGGTCGATACCATCAAGCGTTTTAAGAAGATAACGCGAAATCGCCATCAAAGCACCAGTGTTACCCGCAGATACTGCAGCCTGTGCGGCACCCTCTTTTACTTGCATGATCGCAATCCGCATCGACGAGTCTTTTTTGCGGCGCAGGGCCACTTCCAGCGGATCGTCCATGGCAACCACCTCACTCGCCAGCAGCACCGTGGCGCGAACGTGTGCATAGCCTTTCATGCTTTGTGGCAAACCTACCAAAATCAGTTGCACATCGGCATGCTGATCCAGAAAACGTGTACAAGCAGGCAATGTGACACGGGGCCCGTGGTCACCGCCCATGCAGTCAACAGCAATAGTGATCATGAATAACAGGTTGCCCAACAAACAACAATGACGAGTTCAAATACGCTCGACTTTAGAAATCGAAGCCACAAAAGCAAAGGCCCGGGGCTACACGCGTGGTAGCCCCGGGCCTTGGGTGTCTAGCTTAATTAGGCTTCAGACTTGTTCTTGAGCACCTGACGGCCACGGTAAAAACCGTTCGGGCTGATGTGATGGCGCAGGTGCGTCTCACCTGTGGTGGATTCCACAGCAATGCCGGGAACAACCAAAGCGTTGTGTGAGCGGTGCATACCGCGCTTCGAAGGGGACTTTTTGTTTTGTTGGACGGCCATGTTCCGCTCCTTAAGGCTATGCGCTGCAGGAAATCGCAGCAACTAGTGATTGTTAAACAGCGCACAGCAGCCATGCGCAAAAGCTGCAGAGTATAACCCAAGACAGCCGGACTTCAAAGAGTCAACGCTTACGCGAGTCCTTCAGACCGACCAACACCGCAAACGGGTTGGGCTTGACAGGGGCGTCTTCAAAGTCAGCGTCTGTGGCCATCAGCTTGATGGCCACCGGGCAGGTTTCATGGCGTGGCACCACTGGCAAATCCATCAACACCTCGTCTTCGATCAAGCTCATGAGGTCAAAGTCATGGCTCAGCACCAGCACATCTTCGGATGACTCGTCGTCCTCAAGCTCAGCCTGCGCTTCACTATCCACAAACCTGAAAGACCGATTGATCTCCACCGGCACATCCACAGCACCCAGGCAACGTTGGCAAGTCAAGGGCAAAGTCACACTGGCCGTCAAATGCAACCACACCTGCAGTTGACCCGTAGGGCCGGACTCGAGTTCGCCGCGCACTGACCAGTTCAACGCATTTTGAGCGCCTAGCCCTTGCGTTTCCTGCATCAATCGCTCGTAATTTGATAGTAAATCTTGTCCGGAAAGATGCATGGCTAATTGCCCAGCCTGCTTCACATCCAGTTTCGGGGGGGATACGTGTTCACTCATGGGTGCAGTGTAAGAGAATCACGCCATGACTGAATTCCCCCAACGCCAGCTGATTCTGGCCTCCACCTCTGTTTATCGCCGCCAATTGCTGGATCGGCTGCGCCTGCCGTTCACCGTGATCGCGTCCAACGTTGATGAAGTTGCGCAGCCGAACGAGCCCCCGGGGCAGCTGGCCTGCAGGCTGGCGCGGTCCAAAGCACAAGTGGTCGCCACACAGCACCCCGACAGCGTGGTCATCGGTTCAGATCAGGTGGCAGACTTGAATGGTGAAGCGCTGGGAAAGCCTGAAACACATGCGCGAGCTGTGGCCCAACTGCAGC
>Ga0136636_10002163_pt1 | contig 11705 bp, 9 predicted proteins | sample AntDrymUQ8522106_2_FD_104653 | JGI IMG/M metagenome (GOLD analysis project Ga0136636, IMG submission 104653) | Polar desert sand microbial communities from Dry Valleys, Antarctica - metaG UQ852 (21.06) | ecosystem: Environmental > Terrestrial > Soil > Desert | place: Antarctica: Dry Valley... | reverse complement strand
GTCCGAGGCGCTGATTAAGCAGCGATCTGAGCATGCGTGCGTGCGACCTACAGGCAATGGGGGCGCCTGAGGGTGCATTTTAACACACGCGATGGGACGGTGGACGGTGGACGGTGAACGGTGGACGGTGAACGGTGGACGGTGAACGGTGGACGGTGAACGGTGGACGGTGGACAGGAAGATCTAAAGGCAAGGGTGCAGATTGAGGGTTCGTGAGCAACGCTCTAGCGCAGCCTGGCGAAGAGTCGCACAGGTTGAACCACGAAGGCCACGAAGCGCACGAAGGCCAACCTCCAATTAATCTGCAAGGGAACCGGAAGAAATAAAGCAGCCCGACTTTCAAGCTCTACCGCAGCAGTATGCGCTAAGGCCGAAGCTATACGGTATGTCGGGATGGATAAGTATTTCCGGTTCCCCAACTACAGAGCCAGCGTCGAAGTGCGTTGAATTCATCCCTTGACAGGGCGTGATATTTTTGATAATATAGGATCAGTCCTATATATGATCAGTCCTATAGTTTAGAGAAACTATGTCCCTCGAACATGCCATACTTGGCTTTCTTAACTACAGCCCCCTTTCAGGCTACGACCTGAAAAAAACCTTTGACAATTCCGTCCAGCATTTTTGGCCCGCCGACCAGAGTCAAATCTACCGCACGTTGACTCGGCTTACCGAACACGGCTGGGCGGAGATGGAAGTGATGAAGCAATCTGAACGCCCTGAGCGCAAGGTGTATCAAATCACCAAGAACGGACGCACCGAACTCTTGCGCTGGCTGGCAGAACCCGCACCCGAACAAGCCTCACGCAGCGCGGCTTTGGTCCAGGTTTTCTTCTTCGGGCAAATGACCGATACGATCATCCTGGAAAAATTCGAGACCTACGCCCAAACCATCCGCGCCGTTTTGCACATGTACGAGCAATTAAGCGGGACACTGATCACCAGCTTGCCTAAAAACTGTCTGCCTCGCGAACAATTCTTTTGGATGTCCACCCTTGATCTTGGAATTCGCACCATGCAGGCGAATCTCGATTGGGTAGAGGATATGATCAACCAGTTGAAGAAGGGGAAGGTGCCACAATGAACACTACTTGGAAATGGGCAAAACGCATCGTAGCTGGGTTTTTGGTTTTGATGCTCGTACTAATGGCATTGACCTTCACTGCGGGCGCTTCCGCAAAGTCGCAACTTGCCCGCGAGAATCCGCCGCCAGGAAAATTGGTGGAGGTGGGCGGTTACAAAATGCACTTGTACTGTACGGGTGAAGGCAGTCCGACCGTGATACTGGAAGCGGGCATGAACGACTTTTATGTCTCGTGGGCTAAGGTTCAACCCGAAGTTGCTAAAGCGACGCGCGTCTGCTCGTATGACCGAGCAGGCTTGGGATGGAGCGAAGCGAGTCCGCGTCCACGCACGAACGAAGTCATGGCAGAGGAACTTCATACTCTATTGAAAAATGCAGGCATAGAAAGTCCCTATATTGTGGTTGGACATTCCTTCGGCGGGATCAACGTGCGGATGTTCGCGCGGCAATACCCCGATGAAGTGGCTGGAATGGTTCTGGTGGATTCAGCGCATGAAGAGCAAGGTGCGCGCCTGCCGTTCCTGAAAGAAGCGAGTGATAAGTTTGTCGGTCAATTCCGCACGTTCTCGTTTATAAGTTCATTCGGATTGATGGCGTTATCGCCTGAGACGATCCCAAATCGCGGATTCGCCGATGAGGCTTACAAACAATATCAAGCAGTACTGGCAACGACAACCTATTTCGACGGCGCTACTGCGGAGTCGTTGGCTTTTTATTCCAGCGCACCTTCATTGAAGGTCGCAAGTCTGGGCGATTTACCCCTGATCGTATTGAGTCACGGACTCCCCGATCTGTCCATTGGACTCACGGATGAGCAACAAAACCAGTTTGAGCAGGAATGGACGAACATGCAAAAAGAGTTGGTTGGCTTATCGTCGAAGGGCAAACAGGTCATCGCAGAAAAGAGCGCACACTACATCCAACTCGATCAGCCTGATCTTGTCATTGAGTCAATTCTTGAACTCGTGCGGGCGAGTCGTGAGAAATAAAAAGGGTGTAGAACGTCCCGAAGGTTTTCTTGAGAGACTTTGACCATTTTGAAACCTTCAGGACGGTTGCTTCAACTGAAATGAACGCACCCCACGAAAAGCTGTCAGCTGCGCCGCTGGCAGGCCTGTGAAGCGCAGTGGACGACGGCAGGCGGCAGGTGCATGAAGCGCGCCTAGCCCACGCACCGCGCCAGCGGGGTCCGCTGCACCGCCTGGTTAGAAGGCCGGGGGCATGGCAGGACGTACGCCATCCGGCAGGCACGCCCCGCCGTGTTTCGGACTCACGGGCACGGGACTCGCGGGCACGCCCCGCTAGTTGCGTAGGAGGGGCAAGAAGAGTCGCAGCTCAGTCCCAGCCGGCAGCGTGCTGGTGGGCGTGTTGGTAGGCGGCCCGCCGGTGGGCGTGTTGGTAGGCGGCCCGCCGGTGGGCGTGTTGGAGGGCGTAAGCGTAGGCGGCACATTGATCAGGCCCGCGTCGTGGATCGTGGTCGAGATCACGTTGGAGGCGATGGTGAAGGGGTCGGTGAAGCCGAAATTCGACACGAAGAGTAGGCGATTGATGTCGCTGTCCTTCTGGTCGTCAGCGCCCTGGTTCTTGGGTGAGAAGCTCGCGCCCGTCGGCAGCAGCACCCGCACCGTGTAGTCGCCTGAGACAGGCGCAACAACGGTGTAGCTGCCCAGGGGCGTGGTGGTGCTCTGGTCGATCAGCGCGGTGCGGTCGCTGTTCCAAAGCTGCACGCTTACTCCGCCAAGGCCGGGCTCGCCCGCGTCCTGGATGCCGTCGGCGTCGAGATCGACCCAGACGAAGTTGCCGATGTTGATCGGCGTGGGCGTGCGTGTGGCTGTGGGGAGGCGAAATACAATGATTCCGGCGTCGTAGATTGTGGTCGAGATCACGTTGGAGGCAATATTGAACGGGTCGGTGAAGCCGTCGGCGGGGCTGATGTCGCTATCCTTCAGATCGTCGCCGCCCGCCTGATCCTTGGGCGAGAACTGGTCCGCTGGCGCTGGCAAAAGCACGCGGATACGGTAGTCGCCCGGCAGCGGCGCCACCACCGTGTAGCTTCCGTTGGCGTCGCTGGTGTCGCTGGCGAGCAGCAGGGTTTTGCTGCTGTTCCAGAGCTGCACCGTGACACCCGCCAAACCCGGCTCGCCTACGTCCTGGCGCCCGTCTGCGTCCAGGTCGTCCCAGACGAAGTTGCCGATGTTGATCGGCGTGGGCGTGCGCGTAGGGGTATTGACCAAGGGGCCAACAGGCGCGAGCGGCCCCGCCTCAGCGGATGGATCTGGCGTTGCCTCAATCGGCTGCGCTTGCGCGAACGTGTTGGGGACAAGTGGCGCGCTGGGCGGGGTTGGCGCGCCTACCTGAGCACGGCTGGCCTCGGGCCGAGCCTGACCCGCCAGGAGCATGCCCGCGATGGCAGAGCTGAGCAGGGCGGGCGCGAACAGATAGCGAATGGGTCGTCGTTGCTTCGCCATAGCTTCCTCCTGGTTGGACACGCTGGTGCGACGTGGGAGATGCATTATACGGCTGCGGTCAAGCGGTGCGACGCTTACTCGTTGCGCAGCGCCCTAATCGGGTCGAGGCGAGCGGCGCGCAGGGCCGGGAAGAGCCCAAAGAAGATGCCCACGCCCGCCGAGATCGAGGTGGCTAAGATGATCGAGAAGAGCGACACGTTAGCGCGGATGTTTGGGTCCTGTGAGATGCTGTAGAGTAGAAACGTCCCGCCGAACGAGAGCAGGTAGCCGAGGCCGATCCCGATCAGGCCGCCAAGCAGGCAGAGTACCACAGCCTCGATCAGGAACTGCCACATGATGTCGCGCTGCTTCGCACCCACGGCCTTGCGCAGCCCGATCTCCCTGGTGCGCTGGGCCACGCTCACCAGCATGATGTTCATAATACCGATCCCGCCCACCAGCAGCGAGATGCCGCCGATGGTGCCGAGGAAGGCGCTGAAGCCCACGGTGATGGCGCGGAACTGGTCGGCGAGCTGCGAGGGGTTGGTGATCGAGAAGTCGTTGGGCTGATACGTCAGCCGATGCTCCGCGCGCAGCAGCTCCGTCACCTGGCGGATGGCCTCGTCGATCTGCTGCGGGTCGCGGGCCTTCACGGTGAGGCTAGAGAGATCGACGCGCGTGTCGATCTCGTTGCGGAAGAGCCGGTCGCGCGCGCTGCTGTAGGGCAGATAGAGCTGCTCGCCGGGGTCGCCGAAGCGGCCAACGGCGCCGGCCACCTGGCTCTGCTTGGCCACGGACACGCCGATCACATCGAACGGAACGCCGTTGATACTCACGCGCTGGCCCACGGCGCCCTCGATGCCGCCAAACAGCGTCTCGGCCACGATGCGGCCGATCACGGCCACGCGCGCGCCCGACTGCTCCTCGTCGTCGGTGAAGAAGCGCCCATCGCCCAGCTCTTGGTCGCCGATGTTGAAGTAGCCGGGGGTGACGCCCTTGACGCCGAAGATGAAACGCTCGCCACCCGCGCTCACGACGCCGCTGCGGGTAAGCTCGATCACCACCGACTCGACGGCAGGCGCGCGGCCAGGGGCCAGGATCGCGGCGGCATCAGCCGAAGTAAGCCGGGGGAGCAGGGTCTCGTCCTGGTCGTCGCTATCGACCTGCGGGTTGACGTAGAAATTGCCGACGCCCAGCTCGGTGAACTCGGAGTCGATCCAGCGCGAGTAGCCCTCGCCGATGGCGAGCATGCCCACCACGGCGCCCACGCCGATAATGATGCCGAGCATGGTGAGCAGGGCGCGCAGCTTGTGGGTGAGCATGGCGCCCCAGGCGACGCGGAAGGCCTCGGTGATGGACATCCTGCTACTCCGTTCTCAGGGCGTCGATCGGGTTCAGGCGCGAGGCCTGCATGGCCGGGAAGAAGCCGAAGAAGATGCCGATGGCGGCGGCGATGCCGGTGGCGAGCAGCACGTTGGAGAGGCTGACCGTGGCAACGGCGCCCTCGGCTTGGAAGAGCGTTACGAGGATGAAGGTGCTGGCAAAGGCGAGCAGGTAGCCGAGGGCGATGCCGATCAGGCCGCCCACGAGGCAGAGCACTAGCGCCTCGATCAGGAACTGCATCAGGATGTCGCGGCGCTTGGCACCCACAGCTTTGCGCAGGCCGATCTCCCTGGTGCGCTCGGTGACGCTCACCAGCATAATATTCATGATCCCGATCCCGCCGACGATCAGGGAGATGCCGGCCACCAGCCCCAGGAAGGCGTTGAAGCCGCCGATCACCACGTTGAGCTGGGCGGCGATCTGCTCGGGGTTGATGATCGTAAAGTCGTTATCCTGGTAGGTGAGGCGATGCTCGTCGCGCAGCACTGCGGTGGCCTGGCGGATCGCCTCGTCTACCTCGGAGATACTGCGGGCCTTGACGGTCATGATCGAGACATCGATGCCGTCGGCGGTCTGGTTGCGGAAGAGCCTGGCGAGGCCGGTGTTGTAGGGGATGAAGATCGCCTCGGCGGGGTCGGCGCCCACGCTAAACGAGCCAGGCGCGGTGAGCACCACGCCGATCACCTGGAAGCCGACGCCGTTGAGGTTGAGGCGCTGGCCGACGGCAGACTCCGGGGTGCCGAAAAACTTCTCGGCGACGGAGCGCCCGATCACAGCCACGCGCGCGCGCTCCTGATCATCCTGGTCGCTGAACAGGCGGCCCGGCCCTGGGTCCTGGGGTGTGACGTTGAACCAGTCGGCGTTCACGGCGCGCACCGAGTAGGTGAGGCGCTGGCCGGCAGCCTGGGCCTGGACATCGCCGCTCCACTCGATCGCCACGCCGCCCACGGCGGGGGCGCGGCCGGGGGCGAGGATGGCGGTGGCGTCGCTGGCGGTGAGGCGAGCGGCGGTCACGACATCGAGCTTGTTGCTGTCTACAAACGGCGCGATGTAGAAGTTACCGGCGCCGAGTTGGGCGAACTGGCCGTTGAGGAAGCTCTGGAAACCGTTGCCCATGGCCAGCATGCCGATCACCGAGCCCACGCCGATCACGATGCCGAGCATGGTGAGCAGGGCGCGCAGCTTGTTGCTGAACAGGGCGCGGAAGGCGATGCGGATCGACTCGATGATGTTCATATCACGGGCCTTTATCGTCCGCAGATTACGCAGATTACGCAGATAGCGAGCGTCCGCACCCCATCGGAAATCTGCGCAATCTGCGTAATCTGCGGATAACGTTAGACCGGCACGGCGTCGGCGATGATGCGATCCTTGACGGGCTCGTCGCCGGCGATCACGCCGTCGCGCACGCTGATGATGCGCTGGGCATGCTGGGCCACATCGCTCTCGTGGGTGACGAGGATCACGGTGATGCCCTGCTCGCGGTTCAGGCGCTGGAAGATCGCCATGATCTCCTCGCCGGTGCGGGTGTCCAAGGCGCCTGTGGGCTCGTCGGCCATAATGATGCGCGGCTCGTTCACGAGGGCGCGCGCGATCGCCACGCGCTGCTGCTGGCCGCCGGAGAGCTCGTTGGGCTTGTGGTGCGTGCGGTCGGCCATGCCCACCGCCGCCAGAGCCGCCTTGGCGCGCTCGCTGCGGCTGCCGCCCTTGCCGCCGTAGAGCATGGGCAGCTCCACGTTGCGCAGGGCCGAGGTGCGCTGGAGCAGCATGTACTGCTGGAACACGAAGCCGATTTTCTCGTTGCGGATCGCGGCCAGCTGGTTGTCATCAAGGTCGGCGACGTTCACGCCGTCCAGCAGATACTCGCCGCCGGAGGGCTGGTCGAGGCAGCCGATCACGTTCATCAGGGTGCTCTTGCCGCTGCCCGATGGCCCCATAATCGCGACCATCTCGCCCTCGCGAATGGTGAGCGAGACGCCCTGGAGCGCGCGCACCTCCATGTCGCCCATCGTGTAGACTTTGGTGAGGTCTGTAACGGTGATGAGATCACTCATTATTTTTTGCGTTGTGGCCTTGTAGCGGGCGGGCTCGGCCTTGTAGCGGGCGGGCTCGGCCTTGTAGCGGGCGGGCACGAGGCCCGCCCCTACTGCGGCGGGCCGCCGCCTGGGTTAAGGGTGCTGACGACATCCTGGACGAGCACTTCGTCGCCGACGCTGAGTCCGCTGAGGATCTCGACGAACTCGGCGTTGCTGAGGCCGATCTGCACCTCGCGCCGGTCGCCGGGGGGCGGCGCCGTCTGGCCGGGGATGGCGGGCTGCGGCGCGAGGCTCGGGTTGGGCACGTAGACGTAGCTCTTGCCGCCCTCGGCGCGCACGGCGCGGCGCGGCACCAGCACCACGTCGGGCTTCTCCTGGGTGATGATCTCGACCACGGCGGTCATGCCGGGGCGCACACCGGCGCTGTCCTCGTCGAGCGTCACGGTTACCTCGTAGGTCGTGGTGCCCTGCTCGCTGCGCGTGGCCTGGGGGGCGATGCGCGTCACCGCGCCGCCAACCTCGGCGCTGGGCAGCGCGTCCAGCGTGATCGTCACGCGCTGGCCGGGCTGCACGCTGGCGATGTCGAGCTCGTCTACCGGCACGTCCACATGGAAGCTGCTTAAGTCTACCACAGCGATGTTTGCGGTGGCGTCGGCGGGCTCGCCGATCTGCATGTTCAGCGCGGCGATGGTGGCGGGGAAAGGCGCCTTGAGCGTGGCCATGGTCAGGTTGCGCTCGGCCGACTTGAGGGCCACCTCGGCGCGAGCCACTGCTGCCTCGCGGCTCACCAGATTGCTGGCGGACGGGTCGGCCAGGAGCTTGTCGAGGGCGGCCTGGGCGATCTCGATGTTGGCCTGCTGGGCGGCGAGGTCGCTAGAGCGATTGGCGCCGGTCAGCTGGGTGAGCTTGGCCTGGGCGCGCTGCACCTCGGCGCGGGCGCTGGCAAGATCCTCGCTCTGGCTGCCGGCCACCACCTTGGCGCGGGCGGCGATGGCGCTGTCGAGCTCGGCCTGGCGCGTGGCGAGCGTGTTGCGTTCGGCATCTTTCGACTGGTCGTAGGCGATCTGGGCGTTCTGGAGCGCGGCCTCGGCGGCCTTCACGGCGCGGTCGGCGGCGGCCTCCTGGTCGCGCCGCTCGCGCGGCAGGTCACCGGGCAGGCTCTCTAGCTGGCGGTTATCCCAGTAGATACGGCTGAACTCATCCTGGGCGTTGCGCAGCGCGTTGGCGCTGGTCTCCACGTCGAGGCGGGCGCGCTCCTTGTCGGCAGACAGCGTGGTGCGGGCCTGGTCAAGGTTCGACTGGGCCGTCTGCACGCGCTCCGTGCCGCTGGCGAGCTCGTCGCTGGCAGGGCCGGCCTCCAGACGCACCAGGCGGGCGCGGGCGCTCTCCAGGTCGGCGCGGGCGGCGGCGATGTCGGCGGAGCTGACGCTGCTCTGGGCCTGGGTGTACTGGCTGCGGGCCTGCCCCACGCGGGCGCGGGCCTCGGCGAGATCCTGCTCGGTGGCGCCGCCCGTAAGCGTCTCGAGGTCGGCCTGGGCCTGGCGCAGATCGGCCTGGGCCTGCTCAACGCTCAGCGCGAGGCCAGAGGCGTCGATGCGGGCGAGCGGCTGATCGGTCTCAACTGCGTCGCCGGGGGCAACCAGGAGCTCGCGGATCGTACCGCTGGCCTCGAAGCGCAGCGCAGCCTCGGCGGCGGGCTCCACGTTGCCGGTGGCGCTCACAGTGGCAGAGATCGAGCCGCTGGTGGCGGGCGCCTTGGTCCAGCCCTCGGGGAGGGTGCCGGGGGCGGCGGGGCGCGGGGCGAGCACAGCGACGCTGGCGCCGATGATCACGACGGCGAGGATCACCGCGCCGATGATCCACCAGAGGCGTCGTCCGTTGCGGTTGCGCTTACGGGAGGAAGGGGCCGCGGAAGCCATTGTTTCGCACTCCTTGAGGGGATCAGTTCGCAGGTCCAGCACTCAGCACTTCTTATTATCGCAGATGTGACGCCAAGGCGCATCGGGCGGTTGCACGAAGCGGGAGGCGTGGTCTGCTAAAGCAGGCTCGTACTTTGGTAGGATACGCGCATATTGTGCTTTCTGCGCAGCAATGCTGCGGGGCACGCAATGTGGTATCCTCTGCGCTGGCACCGCGAGCTTTGACGAGTCCACCAAATGGCCCAGCAGCGACCCCTAGCGGCGTTCCAATCGCGTGACTTTTCGCTGCTCTGGCTCGGCAACCTTGTGTCGCTCACCGGCAGCGAGATGAGCCGGGCGGCGGTGGCGTGGCAGATCTACCAGCTGACGGGCAGCGTGCTGGCGCTCGGCATGATCGGCGCGGCCCGCCTGATCCCGCTGGTGCTGCTGGCGCTTGGCGCGGGCGTGCTGGCCGACGCCTTCGACCGGCGCAAGCTGATGATCGGCGCCCAGGTGGCGATGCTGCTCTGCTCGCTTACCCTGGCATGCTTCACGGCTATCGGCGCGACAACGCTCTGGATCATCTACGGCATCACCGCGCTTGCGTCCGCAGCCAACACGGTGGGCCTCCCGGCCCGGCAGGCGCTCATCCCGTCGCTGGTGCCGCGCGAGCACCTGGCGGGCGCGCTGAGCATGAACATCACCGCGTGGCAGTTGGCCACAGTGCTCGGCCCCACGGTGGGCGGCCTGCTGATCGCCAGCGCTGGCGTGGGCATTGTCTACTGGATCGACGCGGCGAGCTTCCTGGTGATTATCAGCGCGCTGCTGCTGATGCGCTCGCGCCATGTGCCGGGCGAGCGGCGCGACGTGAGCCTGCGGGCGGCCCTGGAAGGGCTGCGCTTTGTGCGGGGCAACAAGCTGATCTGGAGCACGATGCTGCTGGATTTTCTGGCGACCTTCTTTAGCGCCGCCACGACGCTGCTGCCGATCTTCGCCGACAAGATCCTGGAGGTGGGGCCACGCGGGCTGGGGCTGCTCTACGCGGCGCCCTCGGTCGGCGCCGTGATCGCCAGCCTCGTCACCTCGTGGATGGGCGCGGGCCGCCGCCAGGGGCCGCTGCTGCTCTGGGCCGTGATGCTCTTCGGGCTGAGCACGGTGATCTTTGGGCTCTCCACCTCGTTCTGGCTCTCGCTGCTGATGCTGGCGGTAAACGGCGCGGCCGACACGCTGAGCATGGTGGTGCGCGGCACGATCCGCAACCTGGAGACGCCCGACGAGCTGCGCGGGCGCATGGTGGCGGTGAACATGCTCTTCTTCGCCGGCGGGCCGCAGCTGGGCGAGATCGAGGCCGGCGTGGCGGCGCGGCTGCTCGGCACGCCGCTCTCGGTGGCGGTCGGCGGCCTTGCGTGTATGCTTATGTCTGGTGGGGTGGCTGCGGCAACGCCCGAGCTGCGCCGCTACACGGACGGCAGCCAGCTGCGGCGCCCCGAGCGCGTAACCCAGGCGGCGGACTGATGACTAGACGGTGGAAAGATGAAGGAGTGCGTGATGGCAGAGCGTGTCGCGATTGTGACGGGCGGGGCGAGCGGGATCGGGCGGGCCGTGGTGGAGCGGTTGGCGGCAGAGGGCTACAAGCTGGCCGTGATAGATCGGCCGGGCGGCGATGGTCAGGCGGTGGCGGATGCTGTGAGCGGACTGTTTGTGGCGGCTGATCTGGCGCAGCGCGCGGCGTGTCGCCATGTGGTGGATGCTACGCTGGAGCGCTTCGGGCGCGTGGACGTGCTCGTGAATAACGCGGGCTACCAGCATATCGACCCCATCGAGCGCTTCGATGAAGATCGCTGGGACGACATGCTCGCGGTGATGCTCACGGCGCCTTTCCTGCTCACACGCTACGTCTGGCCGAGCATGAAGGCAAGCGGCTGGGGCCGCGTGATCAACCTCGGTTCGATCCACAGCCTGCGGGCATCGCCCTTCAAAAGCGCATATGTGGCCGCAAAGCATGGGCTGCTGGGCCTTACACGCACGGCGGCCCTGGAAGGCGGTGCGCAGGGCATTACGGTGAACCTGATCGCGCCGGCCTACGTGCGGACGCCCCTGGTGGAGCAGCAGATCGCCGACCAGGCGCGCACACGCGGCATTCCAGCCGAGCATGTGATCACGCAGGTGATGCTGGAGCCCGCCGCGATCAAGCGGCTGATTGAGCCCGCCGAGGTAGCCGAGCTGGTGCGCTTCCTCTGCTCCGACGCCGCCTCTAGCATGACTGGCTCGGTCTACGAGATGGCGCTAGGCTGGACGGCACGCTAGTGCCCGTCGGCGGAAGGTGACCCAGAGGGTTCGGAAGGGCTTGAGCCCGCCACAATGCGGCGTTCGCCGTAGGCGAACGTACGCTTTAGCGTACTCGGGCAGTGTGATACCGATGCGCAACGCACCACCAATTTGGATTGCTGATTTGGATGGTCGTTGGCCGCATCAGATTAGCGCTGCGCTACAGGCCGGCCATGCGTGCGAGCAGCGGGGCCGTGTTCGCGATCAGGCGCTCGACGCTGCCAGTGATGGAGCCAAAGAGCAGGTTGGGGAAGAGCCCGCCGAGCACCACGGCGGCGGCGAGCGTGCCGAGCAGCAGGCGCTCGCGGCGATCCAGGTCGGGGAGCTCGCCGCTTTGCGTAGCCTCGCCCATGAAGCCGATGCGGAACCAGCGCAGGCTGTAGACGGCGGCGAGGATCACGCCCACGGCGGCGCCGGCGGCGAAGGGCCAGCCGAGCACAGCCGAGCTGAACACGCCCTGCATGAGCGTGAACTCGCCGATGAAGCTGATCAGGCCGGGCAGGCCCGCAGTCGCCAGCAGCGCCAGCAG
>Ga0136636_10002162_pt1 | contig 11706 bp, 11 predicted proteins | sample AntDrymUQ8522106_2_FD_104653 | JGI IMG/M metagenome (GOLD analysis project Ga0136636, IMG submission 104653) | Polar desert sand microbial communities from Dry Valleys, Antarctica - metaG UQ852 (21.06) | ecosystem: Environmental > Terrestrial > Soil > Desert | place: Antarctica: Dry Valley... | reverse complement strand
CGGTATTTAGAAACGCAGCGCAGTGCCAAACTTTGGTTGGCGCTCGGACTCATGCTCTTGTCCTGTTTGTCCAAGGGTGTTGCAGTGGTTTTTCCACTCGTGTGTCTACTACTTGATTATTGGCATGGGCAGTCCCGAGAACTCGGGAAAGCGAAAGTATGGCTCGAAAAAATTCCCTTGTTTGCGGTTTCCCTGCTCTTTGGCCTCATCGCGCTGGATGTACAAAAAGGTGGAGATTTCCATGGATTACTGACGCTTTCTACCGAAAAAGCCAAGGCCCTTTCCAGCGTTTTTGGCTTCGACCAGAAACTGCTTTTTGCAGGCTACGGTTACATGATGTACTTCTTAAAAACCTTTGTCCCGCTCGATTTGTGCACGTTTTATCCCTACCCTACCGAGGTTCAATTGCGCGGCGGCATCTATCTTGGCGGAGCGGTTTTCATGCTGACTACCATCGCTCTTGCAGTTTGGAGTATTTTCCGGCTGAAACCTGCCCCCCAAGACTCCGCAGGCGAAGAGGAGCATGGGCAACCGAAGTCAAGCGTCCTGGGCTTCGGTTTTGGATGGGTAATGGCTACCGTTTTGCTCGTGTTGCAATTCATTTCGGTAGGTGTGGTCATCATGGCCGACCGATATTTTTACCTACCCTCTGCTGGCGTTTTCTTCATGCTGACTTATGCGGCGGAAGTATATTTTTTGAAAAACAAACCCGAATTGCGCAAAGTTTGGTGGGCTATCATTGGCCTGTTTGCGATCTGGTGTCTTTGGTTGAGTCGCGAACAAACCAAGACCTGGCAGAATTCTGAAACCCTCTGGCAACAGGTGCTGCGTTATTACCCTGCCGAAGACCAGGCCCTCGAATCGCTGGCCAACTGGTATGGCAAAATGAACCGAGTGCCTGAAGCCGAACAAATGCTCGAACGTGCCGTGCAGGATGGCTGTACGCGCGCCAACGTATTCAGCGCGCTGGCAAACTGTATTGCGATCAAAGCCAACACGGCCAAAGATCCAGCCGCACAGCAAACCCTTCGCGACCGGGCGTTTTCGCTGTACGCCCAATCTATCGCACTAAATCCGAACAATGCTGACACCTATTTCAATCGGGCTTTCACCGCGCTTACGATCTATCCCGAACGCGCCATCGCTGACCTTGACACCGCTGCGATGCTTGCCCCACACAAAGCCTTGCAATTCAAACAAATGCGAGGCACCACACTGAACAACCTCAAACGTTTCGCTGAGGCCGAACGAACGTTGACCGAAGTCATCGAAACGATGGAAAAATCGCCGCAGACGCTTAAAATAGCTGAAGAAAAACAGCGTTACTCAGATGCCTATCTGGAACGAGCGGTATCGCGGTTCAACAACAACAATCGGGCAGGCGGATTGGCGGATGCGGAAAAGTCAGTGAGCATCACGCCTCAAAATCAACGAGCCACAAATCTGCTGGCAAGGATGCGCGAGATTGCGGGGCAGTAAGTACCGTTGAAAAGCATTTTTCACAAATAAAACGCTCATAACATGCGCACGGCTTACAATACCAAATCGGAATAGCAGTTCAGCGGCAACAATATTTTGAAAGGTGGTTGATGCATTATCCCAGACAATAAGTTGAGTCGGAACATAGGCTAAACTGAAAATTCCAGTTAGTACAACCACGAGATATAGCGCTCCGGCTATTGTAGCGTTTTTTTGTTTGAAATTATTACTTCTGTATTCGACATTTTTTCATTTATATTTTCGATACCTGTTTAGGCCACTTCCAGGCATACCAAACAATTTGCAGGGTAACTAAACTTTCAACAATTGCTAGAAATACATAAAAAGTATACCAAGACTTGGTATTTGTACAAGCAATTAATACCATAATGCCCGTGAAAAATATCCCAAAAATAATATTTAACCACCTGCTTATTTTAGGCTTCAAAAGCAAGGATAGCATAACCATTAAAGCAGGAATTGCCAATAATACTGATGCCCCAAATAGTTTAGTTGGGTTATCCAATAAATTTTCTCCGTTAATTAATCCTTCAATTTTTTGAGGGACATACAATTCAAAATAGTCGCCATATAAATAGCAAAGCGTCACTGACGTCCAGAGTACTGAAAGTTTGGTTTTGGTGTTCACTTTAAAATCTTCAAGTTCGCCCATGTTAGTCTTTTTTGAATTAAAATTGTTTGAATGAATGCGTTTTTTTGAGACTTAAGTACCTGATATTCAAATACATATATCACTACAACCCCCAATATAGTTCATACATAATACTTCATAGTTCATAGTTCATACATCATACTTCATACTTCATACTTACTCATAGCGCAACGACTCAATCGGATCCAGACGCGCCGCTTTCATAGCTGGATAAAAACCCGATACCATGCCCACAATCATGCAAAGGGAGAAACCAAGCAACATCCAAAGCCATGGAATCAGGAAGGTTCCGCCAAGTACAACAGTCATGATGTTGCCAATTAGGATGCCCAGAAAAATGCCGACCAATCCGCCAATTTGACAAATGGCAATGGCCTCGGTAAGGAATTGGAGCATGATACTTCGGCGGGTGGCGCCAAGCGCTTTGGAAATGCCGATTTCACGGGTGCGCTCCGTCACACTAACCAGCATAATATTCATTAGACCGATGGCTGCACCAAGTAGGGTCATCAGGCCAATAGCTACCGCGGCAAGGCGTAGCGTTACCGTGTTTTCTTTAAGGATGGCCACGATGCCGTCGCTCGCAAAAAGCTCAAAATCATCCTCTTCACCAGGTCTTAGGCCACGAATTTGGCGAAAAAGACCTGTAGCTTCTGATTGCGCCCCATCCATGACTGTCGCGTCTTGCACGGCCACCATGAGGAAATAATCCCGGTCGTCGCCAGCGCCAAAAAGCGCTTTCACATTGACGAGCGGGGCGTACACTTTTCGGTCGCTTGATTCATTCATTGAAGAACCTTTGGAGGCCATAACTCCCACTACTCGGTAGCGGTGTGCGTTTACGGAAATGATTTGATCCAAGGCCTTTTCGTTTTTGCTGTCGAAAAGGATTTTCACGATATCTGACCCAATGACCGCTACTGGCGCGCCGCTTTCGACTTCTATCTTTGAAAAATTGCGCCCAGAAGCGATTTCCACTCCTTTTACATCCATAAAATTCTCGTCTGCGCCGTTGAAAATCACATTCGGGTTTGTCTTCTTTTCGCCAAATTTGACCGTTGCGCTACCCGTGCCGTAGCATCCCACAGCGACTTTTGCAGGGTAATCAAAACGCTCTTTGAATTCCATGGATTGTTTGTACGTCACAGGTTCAGACGCTTTTTGCTGTCTACCATGACGATTACTTTTCACATCACTGTCCTTCCGTTCGATGCTAAAAGAGTTCGCCCCAAGATTCGAGAGGTTATCGCTGAGTGAAAATGCAATGGCGTCAATGGCCGTCAGAATTCCTACCAGCGCCATGATCCCAAATGCAATGATGAGCAAGGTGAGCACCGAGCGCAACATATTGGCTCTGATGTTTTTAAGGGCCATGCTGAGTATTTCTGAATAAGGCATATTTTTAAATTTAAAATGTGGCAAACTCCACCTGAGTCTTAAAGCTTTGGCGTTCCAAAAGTAGCACACGATATGCCGCTATTTTTTGCTAATAGAGACAAGGTTTTTAAAATTCGATAAAGTGCAGCCTTTAGAGGGTCTAAAAAATGTAGGGAGCAATTTTGGCTAAAACACGCCACCCGACTTTTGTGTTCTTTTGTGGTTCAATCAAACTGATGGCCTTTTGGAAAAAACGCACCTCTCGCCCGCCATTTTCGCCCAATTTCCGAATATCGCGGCGGCACAAAGCACCCGTCATGGCGGTATCAGCCCTCTACCCTACCAATCGCTGAATCTGGGCAAAAGCACTGCCGATGACCCTGCCAATATAGCCGAAAACCGTCAACGATTTTGTGCCGAACTGGGTTTTCAGCCTGCGCAAATGGCCTGGGCCAGGCAAGTGCATGGAGACCAAATTCGGCAAGCTACTGCGTCCGGCGGAAGCGAGGGTTTTGATGCACTGGTGACAAATGTGCCAGGCATATTGCTGGCGGTTTCGATAGCGGATTGTACGCCGATTTTAGTGTACGATGCCCGACAGCAGGCAGTGGCTGCCATTCATGCTGGATGGCGCGGTACAGTGGCTGAGATTGTGACTAAAACCATGAATTATATGGAACAAAGCTTCGGAACGCAGGGCATAGATTGCTTTGCCTACATCGGCGCCTGCATTGATGAATGCTCTTTCGAAGTTGGCAATGAGGTGGCGGAGGAATTCACGGAGTCCTTCAAACGCTTTGATGTCGAGCGCGGTAAGTTTTTTGTCGATTTGAAAAAAGCCAATGCTGCGCAGTTGCATGGGTTTGGTATTCCGCAAAATCAAGTTGAAATCTCGCCTTATTGCACAGTGGTACATCATACGGACTTTTTCTCGCACCGAAAAGATGCCGGGGTTACGGGTCGGGGAATGGGAGTGATTGGATTGCGGGGGTAGGGAAGCAGGATAGCGCGGCATCAGCACAGGGCCAACTGGTGTTTCCGGCACAAGATTTTGCGGGATTATTTGGTGAAGCACTATGATAATCCGGGGCTTGGCTTCAAGCGGTGAGCTAAGTTTTGCGCAAAATCCTTACTTTTGTTCTCAAATAAAAAATTATGCAAGCCTATCGCACACATTCGGTTGTCCACAATGGTCAGGTGACGGTTCAACTGCCAGAGGGTTTCGAGAATACGGATGTCGAAATCATCGTGTTGAAAGCCTCGGCTACAAGCGTTGCGAAACCGGATAAAAAAGGGAAATTCAAAAAGTATCGTGGAATTCTAAAAACGGGATTAACGATAGAAGAGATTGATGCTCAACTTAAAGCCTTACGTGAAGAATGGGAACGACCTATCTTTTAGATACTAATACGGTCATCTACTTTCTTGATAGTCTTTTGACGGAAAAGTCACTTGACTTCATTGAGAAATGCCTTGATAATCAAGCAGTAGCCATTTCAGTTATCAGCAAAATTGAACTATTGGGATGGCGAGAGGGCTCTCCCAAACAACTGCAAAATGTGACTGATTTCATCCAAGAAATTGAGGTATTGGCGCTCACAGATGCTATAGTTGGCGGAACAATTGAAATTAGGCGCAGCCAAAAAATTAAACTTCCTGACGCGGTCATTGCTGCCACGGCAATTGTCCATGACCTGACCCTCATTTCTCGCAATGACTATGATTTTCGCAAGGTTCCGGAGCTGAAGTACCTCAATCCATTCACGGATATTTGAAGAGAGGCCGTAGCCATCTGGAGTTTCCCACACAAGATTATGGAGGATTATTTTGCAGGGTTAGGGGGTGAATCCTATAAGGTTTTTAAAAAACCTTATAGGATTGTGTAATATGGCAAATTCGTACTAGAGTAAGTTTCAATTCTGGACTTTGACTACCCCGTCATCCTTTCTAAAAGCAGGGAAAACCCTTACCCAATTCCGGCTAAAATTGCAGTGAATACCCCCAATTTGCTGCCCCAACCAAAATAGGCGGCGCTCAAAGCCGTTCCTTGTACTCATTCTTTAACCGATTTAATTTTTTACGTCATGACAATCTCCCGTTTTCTCTTCGCAGCAGTTGCATTGGTTCTTTGTATAGAATCTTGCAAAAAGGACACCGACCAAACCACCCTCAATATCCGTCTCACTGATGGCCCCGGCGACTTTCAGCAAGTCAACGTGGACATCCGCGAAATCAGGGTCAAAACCTCCAACGATACAGCTCAATGGATTCTACTCCAAACCAATGCAGGCATTTACAACCTGCTCGATTTTCAAAATGGTATTGACACCTTGCTCGCTGTCGGCCCTGTACCGATGGCGACACTGAAAGAAATCCGGTTCATTTTGGGCCCGGATAATTCCGTGATGGTGGATAATGTTCTGTATCCACTCACCACCCCCAGTGCCCAGGAATCTGGACTTAAAGTAAAGATTGACAAGGATTTGGCACTCGACATCAATACGTTCGTGCTTGATTTTGATGCCGCCCAATCCGTAAAGATGCAAGGCAACGGTATGTACAAATTACAACCTGTGATTAGGCTGAAATAAACCTCCCCTTTTTTCAGATTTTTTAACCGCTTTTATGATCTCATGTCATAAAAGCGGTTTTTTTTAAAACAAAAAATAGTATTTTGCGCTACCTTTACCCGCCGTAGCTTTACCGAAGGCGGGTCGCCATGCCTTTATTCAATATATGGCGATTAGAAATGACGCAATGACCCTTCCTCTGCTCCTGCCGCCTAGACTTGGTAGGGCCAGGAGACTACAGTGAAGTAAATATGACGAAAAAACTCTTCCTCTTAGACGGACACGCACTAATCTACCGCGCCCATTTCGCGTTCATCGCCCGCCCGCTTATGAACTCCAAAGGCTGGAATGTCTCCGCCGTGCAGGGTTTCATGCGCACCATGTGGGAATTGATACAAAACGAAAAACCTACACACATCGCCGTGGTGTTCGACCCCAAGGGTGGTTCTTTTCGCAACGAAAAATTCGAGGCTTACAAAGCCAATCGGGAGGCGCAACCCGAAGACATCACCTTTGCCCTGCCTTGGGTCAATAAGATTGTGCGCGCCATGAACATCCCAGTGGTCATTGTGCCCAACTACGAAGCTGATGACGTAATCGGTACGCTGGCCAAACAGGCCGAAAAGGAAGGATATACAACCTACATGGTTACTCCAGATAAAGATTTTGGGCAATTGGTATCCGATAATATCCAGATTTACAAACCCAGCAAAGGCGGTGAACCCGCAGAAATATTGGGGCCCAAAGAAGTCTGCGAACGTTGGGGCATCAAGCGTGTGGACCAGGTGATCGATATTTTAGGGCTCATGGGAGATGCGGTGGATAATATCCCAGGACTGCCTGGTATCGGTGAAAAAACAGCGACCAAGCTGCTCGAAGAATACGACAACATCGAGAACCTGCTCGCCAACACCGAAAAACTAAAAGGAAAACAAAAGGAAATCGTAGAAACACATCATGAAAAAGCTACCCTTTCCAAATGGCTGGCTACAATTGATATTAATTCGCCGGTGCAATTCCACGAGAAAGACTACGAAATCGAGCCGTTCAACCGGGGTGAATTGCTAGAGATATTTAAAGAATTGGAGTTTAAGACTTTGGCGGATGCGATATTGCGCAGTCCCTGGGGGGGGGCGGCTGTACCTGCGGCCTTAGCCGCAGGAGGGTCGGGTTCAAATCCGGCGGCTAAAAAGACAGCGACTAAAGTCGCCGCTACTGGCGCAGGCACCCAAGGCAATTTGTTTGGCGAAACCGAGATGGAATCGCAATCGACCGCCTCGCCATTCGAGCTGCATGAGGGCACTTTTCATACCCGGGGAACCCACAACATCGAAAATACCGAGCACGTATACCACCTGGCAGATACGCCAGAAACACGCGCCAAACTTATCGCGCTTTTGCTGAAATCAAAGGCCATTTCTTACGACTCGGAGACTACTGCCCTCGAAGCCCCACAGGCAGATTTAGTCGGCTTTTCCTTTGCAGTCAAAACTTTTGAAGCTTGGTATGTACCCATTCCAGCCGACCAGGCAGAAGCACAAAAAATAGTGGAAGAATTCCGGCCAGTCTTTGAGGATGAAAAGATTGTAAAAGTCGGGCAAAACCTGAAATACGACGCCATCGTCCTATTAAACTACCACTGCGAGCTCCGCGGGCCATACTGGGATACCATGCTCGCGCACTACCTGCTCGAACCCGAACTCCGCCACAACATGAACTACATGGCGGAAACGCTGCTCAATTATGCGCCCGTAAAAATCGAAGACCTCATCGGGAAGAAAAAAGCAGGCACCAAACAGGGCACGATGCGCGACGTACCCATTGAAATCATCAAAGATTACGCCGCCGAAGATGCCGACGTGACCTTACGCCTGCGGGATGTGTTGAAGCCAAAACTTGAACAAGGTGGTGCTGTGCTGGTCAAACTTTTTGAGGAAGTAGAAACGCCGCTAGTGAAAGTTTTGACCGATATCGAACATGCTGGCGTTCGGATTGACCCTGATTTTTTGAAGGAATATTCTGGCGAACTCGCAGTGCTGATCGTGGCCCTGGAAGAAAAAATATTGCAACAAGCAGGGTTCAATTTCAATATAGCCAGTCCAAAACAGGTAGGCGAAATGCTTTTCGACCAATTAAAGCTACCTTACCCTGGTAAAAAAATGAAGTCGGGACAATATTCCACCGACGAGGAAATTTTGTCAGAATTGGCCATAAACAACCCAATCTGCGCAGATATTCTGACTCACCGCGGACTAATGAAATTGAAATCCACCTATGTGGACGCTTTGCCGGCCTTGGTGAATCCGCGCACAGGCCGCGTACATTCCTCGTTCAATCAGGCCCTTGTCGCTTCTGGCCGACTCAGCAGCCAGAACCCCAACCTGCAAAACATCCCGATCCGCACAGCCGAAGGTCGTAAAGTCCGGGAAGCGTTTGTCCCACGCGATGCCGATCACCTGATTGTGAGTGCTGACTATTCACAAATCGAACTTCGCCTCATTGCCGAAATCAGTGGCGACACGGCCATGCTGGAGGCTTTCCAAAACAACCTTGATATCCACACCGCCACAGCAGCCGGAGTATACGGGGTTGCACTCGATCAAGTGACCAGCGATCAGCGGCGTGCGGCCAAAACCGTCAATTTTAGCATCATTTATGGCGCAGGTGCTAGTAATTTGAGTCAACAACTCGGCATCAAGCGCACGGAGGCCAAGGAATTGATTGAGAATTATTTCCGTCAATATTCCGGGCTTCGTGGCTACATGACCAGCATCGTGGAATTTGCCCGTGCAAACGGATATGTTGAAACCATGCTTGGCCGCCGCCGATACCTCCGCGACATCAATTCCGGCAACGGCATGATGCGCTCGATGAGCGAGCGTGTGGCGATCAATACCCCAATTCAAGGCTCCGCTGCAGATCTGATTAAAGTGGCGATGATCAATATTCGTCAGGCCATGCGCGAAGGCGGCCTCAAATCACAGATGATCTTGCAAGTGCATGACGAATTGGTGTTCGACGTTCGCAAAGACGAGCTGGAGCGGATGAAGCCTTTGATTTTAGATAAAATGACCACCGCGATGCCGAATTTGAAAGTGCCTATTTTGGTGGAAATTGGGGTTGGGGAGAATTGGTTGGAAGCGCATTGATTGAACAAAAACCATTAACTTGCGCTCAAATTCGACCTTATGTCTGACTTGCAACTTTCTTCTAAAATCGAATCTACGCCAGGCCTTGTTGGAGGCCAACCTCATATAGTAGGCACTCGATTCACGGTAAAACAAATTGCCGTTTGGCACGAATTTATGGGCTTGGGTGCTGACCAAATTGCCACGGAATACGGCCTTTCGCTGGCGGATATCTACGCTGCGCTTTCCTACTTTTTTGACCATCAGACAGAAATCACAGAGGCAATTCAAGCAGAAGAGGATCTGGTCAATCAGATGAAAAAACGCTTTCCTTCCAAGTTAGCCGTAGCCCATGCCTAAGCTCAGGTTTCTGGTTGATGTACAATGTACACAGTGCTATCACAGCTGGGCTACGTCGGCGAGGAGTTGAAGTGCTGACCTGTCAAGAAGCTGGTTTGGCCAGAACTTCGGACGAAGAAATACTTGCGTTTGCAACCGGAAACAACGGGGTAGTCTTTTCTCAAGACGATGATTTCCTGAAAATTTGTGCTTGGGGGGAAATATCTCACAAAGGTTTGGTTTATAGTTACAAGCGTAACTCCATAGGTCGAATCATCGCCGGGCTAATGCTTATACATGAAATTTTAGAAGCTGAAGACATGGAGAATCATGTAGAATTTGTTTGACCAAAATAGCAATTTTAGTCGAGATTGGGGTGGTGGAAAATTGGCTGGAGGCGCATTAATGTGTCCACCTCAATTCCGCTTATTCTTCTTCCGATGCGCAGCCTTCCAAGCTTCCGCCTGCTCAATTTCCAACATCACCGCTTTCCATTTGTCCGGCTCTTCTTTGGTGAGTACCAGCGTCTCGGAATATTCGGTTTTGTTTAGTTTCAAGACCTGGATAGATTTTTCCAGAAATGCCTCAATGGCATCCAGCATTTCCTTTTCCTCTGGGCTACAAAAGGACACCGCCAGACCTTTTTTGTCGCCGCGACCTGTACGACCTACGCGGTGGACATAGTTTTCGGTTATATCGGGGATATCGTAGTTCACCACATAATCTACGTCGGGAATGTCAATGCCGCGCGCACTCACGTCGGTAGCCACCATTACTTTTACCGCGCCGCTTCTAAATTGAGTCATCACAGTTAAACGGTCCTTTTGTTCCTTGTCGCCATGAATGGTTATGCTTTCTATGCCGACGCGTTCCATGGCCTTCATCACCCGTTCTGCACGGACTTTGGTGCGCACGAATACCAGGATTTTTTTGTCTGGGTTTTCGCTGATGAGTCGTTCAAGGAAAAATCGCTTGTCATCCATATCCACAAAAGCGACGGAGTGGTTGATGTTTTTAGCCACCGGATCTTTGGGGGAAACCTGAATTCGAATAGCGCGCGTAACCAGCGAATAGGCAAGTTCTTTGATGGTTTCATTGATCGTGGCAGAGAAAAACAGCGTTTGTCGCTTGCGCGGGAGATACCGCATCAAATCACGGATGTCGCGGATAAACCCAAGATCCAGCATGTGATCAGCTTCATCGAGTACCAGTATTTCTACTCGTTCTAGTCGGATATGGCCTTGACTCACCAGGTCAAACATACGCCCGGGTGTGGTGACAAGAATATCAATCCCTTTTTCCAGGCGTTCAATTTGCGGCCCCTGCTCCACCCCGCCGAAGACGCAAAATGTTTTCACCCGGGTATGCCGACCCAGTTTTTCAAAGACTTCGGTGATCTGCATAGCCAATTCGCGGGTTGGTACCATCACCACGCACTTGATCCCTTCGGAGCGTCCGGAAATTTTTCGATCGTGCAACAAATGAATAATCGGGATAGCAAATGCCGCAGTTTTGCCTGTGCCTGTTTGAGCGATGGCCAGCACATCCTCCCCTTTCAAGATCGGTGGAATGGCCTTGTATTGGATATCCGTTGGTCGTCGGAACTGCATTTCCTCTAGATTTCGCTTAATTTCTGTGGCAATGTGGTATTCTTCGAACTTCATGGTTGGTGGTAACTGGTTTACTGATAATTAGCTTATTGGATTTCTCCCCCCTGTTGATCTGGCGGAGAAGGGGCGGAGTGCGAATTTGAAACGTCAAAGGTACAATTAGCAAAGTTGGTCGAAAGTGGGAAATAGAAATGGATGGTACTAGTATGTCAATGTAGTTTTGGGATTCAAATTCACCTTTTCAAAAACGACTTAATTTATTCAACTATGAAACAATTATCTACCTTGTTTTTACTTCTGTTGACCTGCTATTTGAATGCCCAAACGATTTTCGTGAAGGCCGATGCATCAGGCTCCAACAACGGCACTTCCTAGGCCAATGCCTTTGTTTCTTTAGATGCAGCCCTCGCGATTTCGGCGCCTGGTCAGCAAATATGGGTCAGTGCGGGCACTTACAAACCAGCCAATTCCTTTGCGGTTCAAACGGGCGTATCCGTCTACGGCGGATTTTCGGGCACAGAGACCGCACT
>Ga0136636_10002161_pt1 | contig 11710 bp, 11 predicted proteins | sample AntDrymUQ8522106_2_FD_104653 | JGI IMG/M metagenome (GOLD analysis project Ga0136636, IMG submission 104653) | Polar desert sand microbial communities from Dry Valleys, Antarctica - metaG UQ852 (21.06) | ecosystem: Environmental > Terrestrial > Soil > Desert | place: Antarctica: Dry Valley... | reverse complement strand
GCTGTTTTGACGAACGAGCCAAGTTTTGTAATCTGCGGACTCCCTCGACGCCCGTCATTGCGAGCGCAGCGCGGCAATCCACGCTTTCAGACTTCCTGGCCGCATGGATTGCCACGTCGCTACGCTCCTCGCAATGACGGCGTCGGTGTCGCTCACGCTGCTGTGCCTGCTGAGGTGGATTGCCGCGTCGCTGCGCTCCTCGTAATGACGGTGTCGGCGCTGCTCGCGCTGCGGTGCCTGTCAAGGGCGCCACAGGCTCTATTGACGAAGACGGTGCTTGCAATGCGCCGCTGTTTTCACTGACGAACCAAGTTGTTTTTCTTGTGAGACGACCGGACGATGAAACCGCGGCATCGTCTATGTGAGCCGTCAAAAAGTGACATCGTAGGCGACGGTAATGGGCGCATGGTCTGAGAACTTTTCGCCCTTGTAGATGGACACCTCACGCGCGCCCAGCGCCAGCGTTGGCGTGGCTAGGTGGTAATCCAAGCGCCAGCCCACATTCTTGGCATAGGCTTGCCCCCGGTTGCTCCACCAGGTGTAGGCTTCGTCGGTCGTATTAGGATGCAGCTTGCGGTACACGTCCACCAGCCCCCCGTCACCCAACAACTGCGTCATCCAGGCGCGCTCTTGCGGCAAAAAACCTGAGTTTTTCTGATTGCCTTTCCAGTTCTTGAGGTCAATCTCGTGGTGCGCAATGTTGACATCGCCGCACAGCACAAATTCACGCTCAAGTTTAAGCCGCTGAAAGTGCGGGTAGAGCGCCGCCAAAAAACGATACTTGGCCAACTGACGCTCTTCGCCAGACGAGCCGCTGGGAAAGTAACAACTGATGATGGACCGTTTGGTGTCCTGGGTGTCAAAGCGCAGTTCAACATACCGCCCCTCGACGTCAAATTCCGGCACGCCAATGCCCACAATCACCTCGCTGGGCACGGCGCGGCAGTAGACTCCGACACCCGAATAACCCTTTTTTTCGGCAAAATGAAAATACCCGCGCAGCCCCGCCAATGTGTCAAACTTTCCCAACACATCGGCAGCCTGTGCTTTGATCTCCTGAACACAGATAAAGTCAGGGGCTGATTGTTCAACCCATTTTTCCAGCCCTTTGCTGGTGGCAGAACGAATACCATTGAGGTTCAAGCTGGTCAATTTAATCAAGGAAGTCCCCATGTCAGAGCGTGTTGATATCAAAACCTGCCATCTCCCAGACCAAGACCCTCTGGCGCAGGAATTTGTCAAGTTTGCCGTGGCGTGTGGCGTTCTGCGTTTTGGTGAATTCACCACCAAGGCGGGCCGCCTGAGCCCCTATTTCTTCAATGCTGGCCTGTTTGACGACGGCGGCAAACTGGGTCAGTTGGCGCAATTCTATGCGCGCCGCCTACTCGATAGCGGCATCGAATTTGACATGATTTTCGGCCCCGCCTACAAAGGCATTCCGTTGGGCGCAGCCCTGGCAGTAGAACTGGCTCGGCTGGGCCGCAGCGTGCCATTTGCCTACAACCGCAAGGAGGCCAAGGACCACGGCGAAGGCGGCGCGCTGGTGGGGGCGCCGTTGAAAGGTCGGGTTTTGATTGTGGACGACGTGATGTCGGCGGGCACCGCCGTGCGTGAATCCATCAACCTGATTCAAAACGCGGGTGCCAGCGCTCACGCGGTGGTCATTGCGCTGGACCGGCAAGAAAAGGCCACCGAGGGCGGTCAGGATGTTGACCACAGCGCGGTTCAATACGTTCAGAAGCAGTTGGGGCTACAGGTCTGTGCTATTGCCCGACTGACCGATTTGATGCAGTTCTTGCAACACGAAAGCGTCGCCGGACTAGCGGACGCTCACCAACGCGTTCTCGCTTACCGACAGCGTTACGGCGTGGAGTCCGAATGACCACGTTGCGCAAAGCTGTCCGCACGCCGCCAATAGGAAACGTAAGCGCGGGGTTGCTGCTGGCATGTGTGCTGTGCGCGGGTTCTCAGGCCTGGGCTGCCCCGGAAGAGGGCATTTACACCTGTGTGGACGCTAGGGGCCGAAAGCTGACGTCCGACCGCCCCATCCCAGAGTGCAACGACCGTGAGCAAAAAATTCTCAACCCCAGCGGCACCGTCAAAACCAAAATCGGACCCAAACTGACCACCCAAGAAGCGCTGGCACTGGAAGCCAGAAAGCAAGCCGAGCAAGCCGAACGGCTGCGCCAAGAAGAAATCAAAAAACGTGACCGTGCGCTTTTGATCCGCTACCCGACCCCTGAGATTCATCGAAAAGAACGCATGGAAGCTTTGGGACACGTCCTGCGGGTCAAGCAAACGGCGGCCCAACGCGTGCGGCAATTGGTCGCAGAGCAACAAAAACTGGATGAAGAACTGGCGTTCTATAAAAAGGACATGAACAAGGTGCCCCAGAAACTGCACCGTCAAATAGCGGAGTTGAAACTCACCCTCAAGGGGCAAGAGCGGTTTCTAGCCGAACAAGGCAAAGAAACCACACGCATCAACGAGCGTTTTGACGACGAGGTCATCAGGCTCACGCCGCTTTGGCAGTTGTCCCAGCCCACAGCGCCGTAACGTTCAGGGCCACGAAGCCACCTCAGCGTATGAAAACCTGGCCGTCACTGCGAGCGTAGCGCGGCAGTCCAGGCTTGCGAAGTCATGGATTGCTTCACTCCGTTCGCAATGACGGCAGTGTGTTACGTCGTTCGCAATGACAGCGGTGTATCACGTCGTTTGCAGTGACGGCTGGATATCACGTCGCACGCCATGACGGCTGTATTTCACCTAAAGGTCCTCACGGCCGCATCAGGCCCCGAGCTTTTGCCGCAGCACCTCATTGACCTGCTGTGGGTTGGCTTTGCCCTGGCTGCCCTTCATGATTTGCCCCACCAAAGCGTTGAGCGCCTTGGCATTGCCTGCACGGTACTCGTCCACGTTTTTCGGATTTGCAGCCAACACGGCGTCGACAATTTTCTCTAAAGCGCCGGTGTCATTCATCTGCTTGAGGCCTTTGGCCTCGATGATGGCGTCGATCGCGCGCTCTGGCGCATCCCATAACACATCGAGCACCTGGCGGGCCGCGTTGTTGGAAATCGTGCTGTCTTGAATGCGGGCAATCAGTTGCCCCAGTTGCTCTGCAGAAACAGGCACCGCTGCCATGCTGGACTCTGCTGCATTGAGCTTGCGCGACATCTCGCCCATGATCCAGTTGCCCACCAACTTGGGCTGACCACACGCGCGCGTCGCGGCCTCAAAGTAAGCCGCTACCTCACGGCTTTGTGTCAGCACCGTGGCGTCGTAATCCGATAGGCCATGGGCCGTGGTGAAGCGTGCAGCCATCACGCGGGGCAGTTCGGTCATGTCAGCGCGAACGCGCTCGATCCACTCAGGCGCGATGACCAAGGGTGGCAAGTCGGGGTCCGGGAAGTAACGGTAATCCGCGGCATCTTCCTTGGTTCGCATGGCCCGGGTTTCGCCGGTATCGGGGTTGAACAGCACCGTGGCCTGCTGAATGGCCCGACCGTCTTCAATTTCCTCAATCTGCCAGCGAATCTCGTAGTCGATGGCCTGCTGCATGAATTTGAAACTGTTGAGGTTTTTGATTTCACGCCGTGTTCCTAACGGCTCACCGGGCTTGCGAACCGACACATTGGCGTCACACCGGAAACTGCCCTCCTGCATGTTGCCGTCGCAAATCCCGATCCAGGTGACAATTTTGTGCAACTCCTTGGCGTAGGCCACCGCCTCGGCAGAAGAGCGCATGTCAGGCTCGGTCACGATCTCCAGCAAAGGGGTACCCGCGCGGTTCAAATCGATTCCGGTCTGCCCAATGAAGTCTTCGTGCAGCGACTTGCCTGCATCTTCTTCTAGGTGGGCCCGCACTAGACGCACCGATTGTTTCTCGTCGCCCAAGTAAAACTCAACCACACCACCCTGCACCACCGGAATCTCAAACTGGCTGATCTGGTAGCCTTTGGGAAGGTCGGGGTAGAAATAATTTTTGCGGGCAAAGATGCTGCGCGGTGCCACATGAGAACCTACGGCCAGACCGAACTCGATCGCGCGTTCCACCGCACCTTTGTTCATCACGGGCAAGGTTCCCGGCAGTGCCAAATCGACAGCGCAGGCTTGCGTATTGGGCTCAGCACCAAAGGCGGTGGACGCCCGGCTGAAAATTTTGGATTGCGTGGACAGCTGGGCGTGCGTCTCAAATCCGATCACCACCTCATAGCCTTGCACCAGGAGCGATTTGACAGCGCCAGCGCTCACATTTTTCTCAGTCACAGTCGTGTTCATTGTCAGAATCCTTGGGGACGCGCCAGGTGGAAATCCGTGGCTTGCTGAAACCGGTGGGCAACATTCAACAGTCGCGACTCGGCCAAATAGTTGCCAATGAGCTGCAGGCCCACAGGCATACCGCCTTCACCGAAGCCCACGGGCAAACTCATGGCAGGCAAACCCGCCAAAGACCCCGGCAGGGTGAAGATATCGGCCAAATAGTCCGCCAGCGGATCCTGACCATGCCCACCCAACGCCCACGCAACGGTGGGCGCAACCGGACCGGCAATCACGTCACACACCTGAAAGGCTTGCTGGAAGTCGTCAGCAATCATGCGTCTGATTTTTTGCGCCTGCAGGTAATAGGCGTCGTAGTAGCCGTGGGACAGCACGTACGCGCCGATCATGATGCGGCGTTTGACTTCGTTGCCAAACCCTTCTGCCCGGGTTTGCAGGTACATGTCATTCAAATCGGTGTAGTTCTGGGCCCGATGCCCGAACTTGACGCCATCAAACCGACTCAAGTTGCTGGAAGCTTCTGCGGGCGCAATGATGTAATAGACAGGAATGGACAGCTCGGTGCGAGGCAGGGAAATGGACACCAACGTGGCGCCGAGCTTTTCGTACTCCTTTAGCGCGGCATCGACGGCACCGCGCACGTCAGGGGCCAAACCGTCGCCAAAAAACTCCTGTGGAATGCCGATGCGCAAACCCGCCAGGGGTGCTTGGAGCGCCTGAGAAAAATCCTCGGCGGGAACATCCAGAGAGGTGGAATCCCGGTCTGGATCAGGGCCACACATGGCACTCAACATCAACGCGCAGTCTTGCGCCGTGCGCGCCATAGGGCCCGGCTGATCCAGACTGGAAGCAAACGCCACCATGCCATAGCGAGAGGCCCGCCCGTAGGTAGGCTTGATGCCAGTCACACCACAGAAAGACGCGGGCTGACGGATCGAGCCGCCCGTGTCGGTGCCCGTGGCGCCTGGGATCAGTCGTGCGGCAACAGCACTGGCACTCCCGCCGGACGAGCCACCCGGCGTGCGCGCCAGGTCCCACGGGTTCTTGACCGGGCCAAAGGCCGAGTTTTCGTTGGCAGACCCCATGGCGAACTCATCGCAGTTGAGCTTGCCCAAGCTCACCATGCCTGCTTCTGCCAGACGGGTGACGATGGTCGCATCGAACGGGGAGCGGTAGCCCTTCAACATCCGGGAGCCCGCTGTGGTGACGAAATCGCGGGTCACAAAGATGTCTTTGTGCGCCAGGGGAACGCCTTCAAGTGCGCCAGCATTGCCCGCAACCAAGCGCGCATCGGCCGCGCGTGCCTGCTTCAGGGTCACTTCCTCGGAGGTGTCCAAAAATGCGCCAAGGTGGGCATTCGCTTGCATGCGTTTTAGGAAATGCTGCGCCACCTCAACGGCAGATACCTTGCGTTCACGCAGGTGCGCAGCCAATTGGGTTACGGTCAGATCATGCAGATCGGTGGAAATGTGCGTCATGGTGGATATTTGTTGTGACTTATTCAATAACCCTGGGCACCAGGAACAAGCCACCCTCTATAGCAGGCGCGCTGCGCTGATTGGCGTCGCGCTGATTGGGCTCGCTGACGACGTCATCTCGCAGACGCAAGGCGACTTCTTTTATCGCATCCACAGGATGCGCCAAAGGAACAACGCCGGTGGTATCGACGGCACGCATCTGTTCCACGATGCCAAAAAAATCATTGAGTTGAACGTGAAGTCGCAGGCGTTCTTCAGGCTGGAGGCCCAGCCGCGCAAGGCTGGCGAGGCGGTCGATATCAGCAGGGGTCAGAGACATAAAAATTTCGGTAGAAACAAGGTGTAAATCACAAACTGGCAGGCACCGTTACAACAGTTATGCACAGGCTATGAGGTATTATCTCGCCTTTGGGTTTGCGCCTAAAACAACGCGGTTTTAACCGATAAAAGTCACTTTTTTGAATACGTTATAGGGTAGCTCGCGAGCCGAAGCGCTCCTTGTGCCCAAGAGGACCCATCCATGTTTGGAACTTTTCGTCAGTATTTTTCCACTGACCTCGCTATTGACCTTGGCACCGCCAACACCCTGATTTATGTGCGCGACAAAGGCATCGTCCTTGACGAGCCATCAGTTGTCGCCATTCGCCACGAAGGTGGCCCGCAAGGCAAAAAAACCATTCAGGCCGTTGGCAAAGAAGCCAAAGCCATGCTTGGCAAAGTGCCAGGCAATATTGAAGCCATTCGCCCCATGAAGGACGGCGTGATTGCCGACTTCACCGTGACCGAGCAAATGCTCAAGCAGTTCATCAAGATGGTGCATCCACGGTCGGTGTTTCGACCCAGCCCGCGCATCATCATTTGCGTGCCATGTGGCTCCACCCAGGTCGAGCGCCGCGCCATCCGTGAAAGCGCGTTGGGCGCGGGTGCCAGCGACGTATACCTGATTGAAGAACCCATGGCAGCCGCCCTGGGTGCTGGCCTGCCCGTGTCCGAAGCCTCTGGTTCGATGGTTGTCGACATTGGCGGTGGCACCACCGAAGTTGGCGTGATCTCCCTGGGCGGCATGGTCTACAAGGGCAGCGTGCGCGTGGGCGGTGACAAGTTTGATGAAGCCATCATTAACTACATCCGTCGCAATTACGGCATGTTGATTGGTGAGCCCACGGCTGAGACCATCAAGAAGAACATCGGGTCGGCTTTTCCCGGCAGCGAGGTCCGAGAAATGGAAGTGCGTGGACGCAACCTGTCAGAAGGTGTGCCACGAAGCTTCACCATTTCCAGCAACGAAATTCTCGAAGCGTTGACCGACCCGATCAACAACATCGTGTCGGCCGTGAAAAACGCGCTGGAGCAAACCCCGCCTGAACTGGGTGCCGACATTGCCGACCGCGGCATGATGCTCACCGGTGGTGGCGCCTTGCTGCGTGACCTGGACCGCCTGCTTGCAGAAGAAACAGGCTTACCCGTTCTCGTCGCCGAAGACCCGCTGACTTGTGTGGTCCGCGGCTGTGGCATCGCTCTGGAACAAATGGAACGCCTCGGTTCCATTTTCACAAGCGAATAAGCAGGCACAACAGCGATGCCGCTGGGTACGCTGAACGGCTCACCGCCTCCATTTTTCCGGCAGGGGCCCTCGGCACTGTCAAAACTGGTTTTCTTCAGCACGCTGGCGCTGTTGCTGATGGTGGCCGACCTGCGCTTCCAAGTGGCCCAGCCGCTGCGCGCGGGTATTTCGGTCGTCCTCTACCCCTTGCAATGGGTGGCACAACAGCCGACGCATTTGGCAACAGGGGCAGCACAGTATTTTGAGTCCCTGCAAAGCTCCCAGTACAAGGCGGCTGCGGCCCAGTACAAGCTGGGGCTGCAGTCGCAACGTGCCTTGCAGGTGGAGCAGCTGACCTTAGAGAACAAGCGTCTGCGTGCCTTGCTGGACATGCGTGAGCGGCTGAACACGCCTGCACTGGCGGCTCAAGTGCTGTACGACGCTGCCGACCCTTACACCCGCAAAATCATCATTGACAAGGGATCCTTGGCAGCAGTGAAGTTAGGGTCTCCCGTTTTGGATGAAATCGGTATTTTGGGCCAGGTTACCCGTGTTTATCCCATGGTCAGCGAGGTCACGCTGATCACAGACCGCAACCAGGCTGTGCCCATTCTCAATGTGCGAACGGGCGCCCGTGGAGTGGCATTCGGGGAGTCCGGGTCGCGCAGTGGCTTGCTGGAACTTCGCTTCATGGATGCCAATGTGGACATGGTGGCTGGAGACATGCTCACCACCAGTGGCGTCGACGGCGTCTACCCTCCTGGCTTGCCCGTGGCCAAGGTGCTCAAGATCGAACGTCGCGCCGACTCGGCCTTTGCGCGCATTGCATGCCAGCCCGTCGCCAAGACGGCGGGCAGCCTGCATGTGCTGGTGCTGCATCCGCTGACCGACACCGTCCTGTCGCGCCCGACAGAGCCGCCAGCAGCCTCGCTGCGCCCAAAAGGAGGCAAGCCATGATCATGCCGCGTGGCCAACAACAGTTGCTGCTGCCAGTCAGCCCTGTGTTTCTGATTTGCAGTCTCTTGGGCGCGCTGGGCTTGGACATGGTCATGAACGTGGCCACGGTCAATCGTTCGGTTTGGATGCCGGATATTCTGGCTTTGGTTTTGGTGTTCTGGTCGGTTCATCAACCCTTGCGCGTGGGCATCAGTGTGGCGTTTGCCCTGGGTTTGGCACTGGATGTGCATCAAAGTAGCCTATTGGGGCAGCATGCGCTGGCCTACAGTGTTCTCAGTTATTTGGCCATCGCACTGCATCGCCGCCTGCTTTGGTTCAGCGTTGCAGGACAAGCCGCGCAGGTGCTGCCATTGTTGCTTGCTGGACACACGATTTCACTGGCAGTTCGATTGATTTCGGGGGGCGACTGGCCCGGCTGGTCCCTGTTGTTTGCCCCCTTGCTTGAGGCACTCCTTTGGCCCGTTGTCAGCATGATCTTGCTGATGCCGCAAAAGCGCACGCCCAATCCTGATGCAAACCGCCCACTTTAGGCGAAACGGTCACAGCTTGCCGAGCTTCTTCTTATGACGGTCATTCGCAACGTTCAGCTTGAGTTGTCGCGCTTTCGCCTGCGCGTGCTGGTTGCCAGCCTGGCGGTGGCGACCTGTTTTGGACTCGTGGTCGCACGGCTGGTTTACTTGCAAGTGGTTCGCCATGACGACTTGCGTGAACAAGCCGAAAACAATCGCACCGCCGTGGTGCCCATTGTCCCGAACCGGGGGTTGATTCTGGACCGCAACGGCGTGGTGGTGGCAAGCAACTACTCGGCATACACCCTGGAAGTCACGCCCTCCAAAGTGGCCGACCTGGAACAAACGATTGACGATCTGGCACAGGTTGTGGACATCAGCCCACGGGACCGCCGTCGGTTCAAAAAACTGAGGGAAGAAGGTAAGAGCTTTGAATCCATTCCCCTGCGCAGCCGCCTGACCGACGAGGAAGTGGCGCGTTTTGCCGCCCAACGCTTTCGCTTTCCGGGTGTCGACATCAAGGCCCGCTTGTTCCGAATCTACCCCTACGGCGAACTGGCAAGCCACGTCATTGGCTACATCGGGCGCATCAACGTATCTGAAAAGGAAAAGCTCGAAGAGTCTGACGAAGCCGCCAACTATCGGGGCACGGAATACATTGGCAAACTCGGGGTGGAGCAGAGTTTCGAGTCCCATTTGCACGGCCTCACGGGTGTGGACTCTATGGAAACGTCGGCTGGCGGGCGTGCCACACGGCGCTTGTCGAGCCAACCCTCGACCCCCGGCAACACCGTCAAACTGTCCATTGACATCAAATTTCAAAAACTGATCGAGGACATGTTTGGGCAGCGCCGCGGCGCGCTGGTGGCACTGGACCCCAAAACCGGTGAAGTGCTGGCTTTTGTCAGCAAACCCACCTTTGACCCCAACTTGTTTGTGGAAGGCATTGACCAGGAAAACTGGCAGCAACTCAACGAATCCCTTGACAAGCCTTTGCTCAACCGCGCGTTGCGTGGCACCTACCCGCCGGGCTCCACCTACAAGCCGTTCATGGCCATGGCCGCGCTGACAACAGGTAAACGCACCGCCACTACGTTGATCAATGACCCGGGCTTCTTCATGTTTGGCGGACGCCGGTTTGGCAGTCCCGAGAACGAACGCGGCGGCATCATGGACATGCGCCGCTCCATCGTCGAATCCAGCAACGTCTATTACTACTCCTTGGCCAACGAGCTGGGGGTGGACGCCATCCACGACTTCATGAAGCCAATGGGGTTGGGGCAGATCACCGGCATTGACATCCACGGCGAAGTTCGCGGGGTGCTGCCCAGTCAGGCCTGGAAACGCAACTATTTCAAACGACCAGAGCAACAAAAATGGTATGCCGGTGAAACCATTTCTGTGGGTATTGGGCAGGGCTATAACAGCTTTACGATGCTGCAAGTTGCGCAAGCCACAGCCACGCTGGCAAGCAACGGCATCAAGCACAAGCCGCAGTTGGTCATTGCGACCCAAGATACCAGCACCCAGGTCAGCACGTCGGTACCCCCTGCGCCCAGTGAAGACCTGGGCTTCAAGCCCGAACACATTGCCGTGGTGCGCGAGGCAATGGTTGGGGTGACGCAAGGTGGCACCTCCACTCGGGTGTTCGCGGGCGCGGGCTACCTCAGTGGCGGAAAAACGGGGACCGCTCAGGCCGTATCCCTAGGCAAACATGAACGGTACAACGCGGCACGCATGGACGAGCGTCAGCGTGACCACTCGCTGTACATCGCCTTCGCGCCAGCCGAAAATCCCAAAATTGCCCTGGCCGTTATCGTTGAAAACGCGGGGTTTGGCTCAGCGTCAGCGGCCCCGATTGCGCGACGGGCTTTTGATTATTGGCTGCTGGGCCTATACCCCAGCGAGGAAGACCTAGCCGCAGTCAGCAAGGGCCAGGCCACAGCGCCGATTGGCAAACCTCGGCTCGCGGCTGACGTTCCTCTAGTGCCCGTGGCGGCCGCAGGCGCGGTCACGCCACCCGTGTCCACTGCAGCGGCGGCGTCAGCAGGTGCATCCGCACCCAGGCGTGTGACATCAGCGGCATCGGTGGCATCAGCAGCATCGGTGGCATCAGCAGCATCAGCAGCATCAGCGGCATCAGCAGCATCAGTGGCATCGGTCGTGGTCAGCAGCAGCCCCGCAACGCCCACCAGTGCAGCCCCTTCGCCCCGTGCAACAGCCAGTGAGGCTAAGCGCAGGTGAACTGATCGGGGCCGTTTTGCTTGAACTCGTACAAGGCCGAGTCGGCCCGAACCGTCAGGGCTTGCGCATCGTCTTCAGGGGCCATCATGGTCACCCCGGCTGACATCGTCACGGTCAGAACAACCGCACGAGTACGACGATCACGCACTTTCAAGGCCTTGGCGCGGCTAAGCACCAGTTCCGTCAGCGCCACGCACTCTTGCAGGTTGGTATGGGACACCAGCATGGCAAATTCCTCACCCCCCAAACGCGTCATAGCTTGTCTTCACAATCAGCGCACTGACCACCAGCAGAAACACACACCGCACAAAACCCGGCCATGTTTGAGCGCCAGACGGGTACCCAACAGGCTCCCAGCCACGTTGGCCACGGCCATCAGCAGTGTCAGGAAGTCCCAATGCATGGATTGCCGCGCTACGCTCGCAATGACGGGTTTTGAGGGCGCGCTCAGATCACACAACTTGATTCACCAGCAAAAAAATCGGGCGTACTCGCCAATAGGCCTACTTGCAAGCACCGTCATTGCAAGTGCCGTCTTTCCAAGCACCGTCACTGCGTGTACCGTCATTCCAAATACCGTCATTGCGAGGAACGTAGCGACGTGGCAATCCATGCAGTCAGGAAGTCCGAATGCATGGATTGCCGCGCTGCGCTCGCAATGACGGGCTTTGAGGGCGCGCTCAGATCACACAACTTGGTTC
>Ga0136636_10002160_pt1 | contig 11711 bp, 10 predicted proteins | sample AntDrymUQ8522106_2_FD_104653 | JGI IMG/M metagenome (GOLD analysis project Ga0136636, IMG submission 104653) | Polar desert sand microbial communities from Dry Valleys, Antarctica - metaG UQ852 (21.06) | ecosystem: Environmental > Terrestrial > Soil > Desert | place: Antarctica: Dry Valley... | reverse complement strand
TGGATGCCATTTTGTGTGTTGACAAAGACCACCGCATCATTGTCTTTAACCCAACCGCTGCCTTGGTGTTTCAGTGCGCCACAGAGCAGGCGCTAGGCCGCCCACTGACCGACTTTTTACCTGATGCCGAGCACGCTTTGTCCTACAGCGAAATCACCAGCCATGCGCAACTGGGCGAAATGATCGGCCTGACAAGCAAAGGTGACCAGGTGTCCCTGGAAGTGAGCCTGTCTTTTGAGAACCATGCCGACGGCGACCTCATCACGTTGTTTGCGCATGACCTGACTGCACGCAAAAAAATGGAGGCGCACCGCACGGCACTTGAGTCACAGTTGCGCGAATCGCAAAAAATGCAGGCGATTGGCACCATGGCCGGTGGCATTGCCCACGACTTTAACAACATCATCAGCGCCATTTTGGGCAATGTGGCGCTGGCCAGGCTCGATGCCTGCATGGACACCGCAGTGGCCACCAGCCTGACCGAAATCGACAAGGCCGGCCGACGCGCCCGTGACCTGGTGCGCCAGATACTCACCTTCAGCCGCAACGAGCCCCAGCACCTGGCGCCGCTGCAACTGGCAGATGTGGTGCACGAAACCCTGCGCCTGGTCAAGGTGACACTGCCGCCACATGTCACCTTACACTCCAGCATCGACGCCACCACCCCACTGGTGCTGGCCGATGCCACACAAATTGAACAGGCCGTGCTCAACTTGTGCACCAACGCGATCCACGCCATGGTGGAACACGCCGGCACCTTGCGAGTGGAACTGTCTTACGCCTTGCGCACTGTGGATGACACTGCTGAGCGTCGTGGCGGCTTGCGCGGGCAACACGTGCGTCTGACCGTCAGCGACACCGGTAGCGGCATGAGCGATGCCACCCTGGAGCGCATCTTCGAGCCATTTTTCACCACCAAACCCGTCGGTCAGGGCACCGGGCTGGGTCTGTCAGTGGTGCACGGAATCATGCGGGCACACATGGGCAACGTCAGGGTGCAAAGTGTGCCTGGCCTGGGCAGCACCTTCACGCTCGATTTTCCGGTGGCCGATGCCCAGATTGAACCCAGCAGCACCCCGCCAGTTGAAATCAGTTCAGCCATGGGTACAGGGCAATCTGTGATGTACGTCGATGACGATGAGGCCCTGGTGTTTCTGGTGAAGCGGCTTCTGACCCGCAAAGGATACCGCGTCATCACCTTCACCGACCCGCTGCAAGCGCTGGCGCTGTTACGAAGCGGCTCCATCGCCTGCGACCTGCTGGTGACTGACTACAACATGCCAGGTTACAGCGGCGTGGATTTGTTGCGTGAAGTCAAATCACTGCTGCCCGGTATGCCGGTGGCGCTGGCGTCGGGTTACGTCACACCCGAAATTGAGCGGAATGCCCTGGCTGCCGGTGCCAACGCCCTGATCCACAAGCCCAATGATGTGGATGAGCTATGTGCCACGGTTCAACAATTGCTCATACAGTCACTGCCCCTTGGCTGAGCTTGACATCATTCACGCAGACGACACGCTGTTGGTGCTGAACAAGCCCGCCGGTCTGCTGAGCGTGCCTGGCCGTGGCGAAGACAAGCAGGACTGCCTGAGCCGTCGCGCCGTGCAGCACTACCCGGACGCTCTGGTGGTGCACCGCCTTGACATGGCCACCTCCGGCCTGCTGGTGATGGCGCGCGGCGCGGTAGCCCAGCGCAGCCTCAACGACGCCTTTGCAGCACGCGCGGTGTACAAACGTTACGAGGCCGTGGTAGACGGGCTGGTGCAAGCGCCGTGTTTTGGCTGGCAACTGATTGACCTGCCGATTTTGCTGGACTGGCCCAATCGACCAAGGCGCATCATTGACGCTATGCACGGCAAACCCAGCAGCACGCGCTGGCAACTAATCGCCTCCAACCACACGCTTGGCACCAGCCGTCTGGCATTGGCGCCCATCACCGGCAGGTCACACCAGTTGCGGGTGCACCTGCAGGCTCTTGGCCACCCGATTCTTGGCGACATGCTTTATGCGCCTGCGCGGGTGGCTGCCCTATCCAACCGCCTGCTGTTGCACGCCTGTACGCTTGAATTTATCCACCCGGCAAGCCAGGAGAAAATTCAGTTTGTCAGCCCCGCACCTTTTTGATTGCATACCTATGGCCACACACTTCTACATCCTCACCGGCGCATCTCGCGGCATGGGCCTGGCCATGGCTGAGCAACTGTTGGCCCCCCAGCACCAGTTGCTTTGCATCTCGCGCCACGCAAATGACGCCTTAACGCTCAAGGCAGCGCAGCTGAAATGCACGCTCACGCAGTGGTCCCTGGATTTGTCCGATGCCTTGTCAGTGTCACACCAGCTTGCACAGTGGTTGCAAGCGCTGGACCCAATCACAATTGACAGCGTGACCTTGATCAACAACGCAGGCGTCATCCCGGCTATAGCGCCGCTGCGTGGCTCAGACCCACTTGAGTTGACGCGCGCACTGCGGGTCGGGCTGGAAGCCCCCATGCTGCTAACTGGCGCTTTTTTGAAAGCCACCTTGCACCTTCATGTCCCCCGCAAAGTTCTCAACATTTCCTCGGGGTTGGGCCGCCGCGCCATGGCCTCGCAGGCGGCGTACTGCGCGGCCAAGGCCGGCTTGGACCATTTCACCCGTTGCCTGGCACTTGATGAGGCACGTGTGCCCAATGGCGCAAAGGTCTGCGCATTGGCACCAGGCGTGATTGACACAGACATGCAAACCCAGTTGCGCAGCGCCACCCCGGATGATTTTCCTGACCAGTCAGGCTTTGCGCATCTGAAACAATCCGGGCAACTCACCACCGCGAGCGAAGCCGCCAAACGCGTGCTGGCCTGGTTGGCCCGACCAGACTTTGGCCAGCAAGCCGTGGCAGATGTGCGCGATGCCGCATAGGCCCGTCGGACAACGACGCTTACATTTTTATTTATTGACATCAGAAGCAGGAGACCTGCGATGACCCGTGACGTTGTGATTGTGAGTGGCGCCCGCACCGCCATTGGCACCTATGGCGGCAGCCTGAAAGACGTGGCCCCGTCCGAATTGGCAGGCCAACTGATGCGTGAAATCCTGTCGCGTGCGCAGGTCAAGGGTGATGAAGTTGGCCACGTGGTGTTCGGTCAGGTGATCAACACCGAGCCCAAAGACATCTACTTGTCACGCGTGGCGGCCATCCACGGCGGTTGTGCGGAAAGTGTGCCAGCCTTCAACGTCAACCGCCTGTGCGGCTCGGGCCTGCAGGCCATTGTGTCAGCCAGCCAGAGCATTTTGCTGGGCGACTGCAACATTGCCATCGGCGGTGGCGCCGAATGCATGAGCCGTGCACCCTATGCCAGCCTGAACATGCGCTGGGGTGCGCGCATGGGCGACACCCAGATGGTCGACATGTTGGTAAGCACCCTGCATGACCCGTTCCACAAGATCCACATGGGTATTACCGCAGAGAACATTGCGGCCAAATGGGGCATCAGCCGGGAAGACCAGGATGCCCTGGCAGTAGCAAGCCACAACCGTGCCCAGCGCGCGGTTGAAGCAGGCTTCTTCAAGAGCCAAATCATGCCCGTCACACTCAAGGGCCGCAAAGGCGATGTGGTGTTTGACACGGATGAACATTTCCGCCCCAACTGCAAGCTGGCCGATCTGGCCAAACTCAAACCCGCTTTCCTGAAAGAAAACGGCACCGTCACGGCCGGCAACACCTCAGGTATCAACGATGCGGCGGCGGCTGTGGTACTCATGGAGGCTGGCACGGCCAGGGCGCGCGGCTTGAAGCCATTGGCCCGACTGGTGGCGTATGCCCACGCGGGTGTCGACCCCAGGTACATGGGCATTGGTCCGGTGCCCGCCTCTCAGATGGCCTTAAAGAAGACCGGCCTGATGGTCAGAGATCTGGACGTGATTGAGGCCAACGAGGCATTTGCGGCGCAGGCCTGCGCCGTCAGCCGAGACCTCGGGCTGGACCCGGCCAAGGTCAACCCCAACGGCTCGGGAATTTCCCTGGGCCACCCGGTGGGTGCCACCGGCGCACTGATCACGGTCAAGGCCTTGTATGAACTGGCGCGCATCGGTGGTCGTTATGCCCTGGTCACGATGTGTATTGGTGGCGGCCAGGGCATGGCCGCCATTTTCGAACGCACCGACTGAACAACAGCACCGCGGCATAAAGGCACCCGAACATGACCCACACGCGCCACTGGAACCTGGGCACCAAGCTGCTGATGGTGGGTGCCCCATTTTTGCTGTTGGTGTTCATTGCCACGGCCGCCACCTTGTGGGTGTCATGGCAGCTCGACGGGGGTGCTGCTGCCGTCAATGAAGCGGGCCGCATGCGCATGCAGTCCTACCGCATGTCGCTCTCGGTGGGCACCGGCGAAACCAGCCAGTTGCCAGATCAGGTGGCCGAATTCGAGCGCAGCCTGGCCACCCTAAAAAAGGGTGACCCCGAACGCCCCTTGTTTGTACCCTGGGACGTTGACACTAACCAACGTTTTGCCGTGGTAGAGGCAGACTGGGCACATTACCAGGCCCGTTGGATTCATACCAAACCCACCAACTTTGCTGCATTACGCGCCGACACGGTCTCATTCGCATCACACATTGACGCCTTTGTCAACAGCATTGAAGTGCATATTGCGCAATGGACAGCGCTGCTCCATTTGCTGCAGATGAGCATGCTGGCGTCTGTCATTGTGGGTGCTGCTGTGCTTTTGTTTACCGGCTACCTGTTTGTGCTGGAGCCAGTGGGACAACTCAGCCAAGCCATTGAAAAAATTCAGTCGGGCGATTTTGATGCCCGGGTCGAGCGCATTTCCAGTGACGAGTTTGGCACCCTGGCCGACGGGTTCAACGGCATGGCCGAGCACTTGCAGTCGATGTACAAAAACCTGGAAAGTAAGGTAGCAGAGAAGACTTTATTGCTGCACGAAAAATCCGAACGACTGGAAAGCTTGTACGAAGTGACCAGCCTGGTCGCCAAAGCCACCTCGTTGGATGTGTTAGCACAAGACTTCACCAAAAGCATTGCCAGGATTTCGCACGCAGATGGTGTGGCACTGCGCTGGTCAAGCCAGGGCGGCCAGCGACATCTGATGCTGGCCGCCCACGGCCTGCCAGCGGCCATGGTGGATGCGGAGCAGTGCATCAACGCCGGGGCATGTTATTGCGGCGCCGCCGTGGCGGGTGGCACATTAAGCGTGATCCCGATTCGCGACATGTCGCCTGCTGCCTTGCCGCATTGCACCCGAGCCGGGTTTGAAACCGTGGTCACCGTGCCGGTGCGCCTACATGATCAGGTGATGGGCGAGGTTGATCTGTTTTATCACGCCCGCATCAGCCCTGCACCCGCCGAGCGTTCATTGCTGGAGGCCTTGAGCAGCCAACTGGCCAGTGGCATGGAAAACCTGCGCCTGAACGCACTGGAGAAAGAAGCCGCCGTCTCGCAAGAGCGCAATTTGCTGGCGCGTGAGCTGCATGACTCCATCGCACAGTCGCTGGCGTTTCTGAAAATTCAGGTGCAGTTGATGCGCGATGCCCTCAAGTCTCAAGATGCCGCTGAGACTGCCAAAGTTCTGGAAGAAATTGACACTGGCGTGAAAGAAAGCTACGGCGATGTCCGCGAACTGCTTTTGCATTTCCGTACTCGCACCAACACCGAAGACATTGAGCCGGCGTTGGCCACCACACTGCAAAAATTTGAACACCAAAGCGGCGTCAAGACCATGCTGGCAATGCAGGGCCAAGGCTTGCCGCTGGCACCCGATGTGCAGATCCAGGTGCTGCACATCGTGCAAGAAGCCTTGTCAAACGTGCGCAAACACGCCCGCGCCTCGCAGGTTTGGCTTGATGTGCAGCAACAACCGACCTGGCAAATAGAGGTCCGCGACGATGGCATTGGCTTCAACCCAGACAGTGGCCAGCTTGACGAAACCCATGTCGGAATGCGGATCATGACCGAGCGAGCCCAACGCATTGGTGCGGCCATTGAGGTGATTTCCACACCATCACGCGGCAGTTCAGTGATACTGACCCTGCCTACACCGTCACACCCAAGCACCACCGCTCCGGCCCGCGTGGAGAGCACCAAATCAAACATGACCTTGCCAACTCTTTCCACATGATGCCCACCTCAGACAACAGCACTCCCATCCGTATCCTGGTGGTCGATGACCACACGCTGTTTCGCCGCGGTTTGACTGCGCTGCTGGGGCGGGATGCCGGCTTGTCGGTAGCAGGTGATGCCGCCGACGCCGGCGAAGCGCTGCGCAAAGCCAAAGAATTACAACCCGATGTGATTTTGCTGGACAACCATTTGCCCGGTGTCAATGGTGTCGACGCCCTGCCCTCACTGTTTGAAGTGGCGCCCAACGCATGTATTTTGATGCTCACAGTGAGCGAAGATGAGAACGATCTGGCCGCAGCCTTGCATGGAGGTGCCAGCGGCTACCTGCTGAAAAACATGGAAGGTGACGACCTCACTGCGGCCATCCACCGTGGTTTTCATGGTGACAGCATCATCGCGCCGGAAATGATGGGCAAGCTGATTTCTGCTTACAAAACTGCTGCGCTGAAACCCGGGCCTACCACTAGCACTGTGTCCAACACGGGCAGCGAAAAAGCGATCAACCCAGTCGAGCAAGCCATGGCGAGCCTGTCACCGCGAGAACTCGACATCTTGCGCGGCATTGCCCGTGGCGCCAGCAACAAGGAAATCGCCCGTGAGCACGGCATTGTGGAAACCACCGTCAAAATCCACGTGCAACACATTCTGCGCAAACTCGGGGTCAGCTCCCGGGTTCATGCCGCCGTTATCGCCTCAGAGCAGGGGCTGCTTTAAGTCACACTTTCACCGACGAACCCGGTATGCCCGGAATCAAGTGCAGGCGCCGCGCCTTTGGCGTAAGGCTGCTGGCCGAAGGTGCCACCAGATCCGCCAGCGTGACGCCATCCAGCACCGCCAGAAAACTTTGCGTGGCCTGGTTCAGCACGCCTTTAAGTGCGCAGTACTGGCTCAGGCGACATTGGTTCAGCGTGGGTTCGAAACACTCGACCATCGCAAAATCGGTCTCGGTGGCACGCACCACTTCACCCAGGCTGATGTCTTTGGCGCTGACCAGCAGCCGCATGCCGCCGCCTCGGCCACGCGTGGTTTCCAGCCAGCCAAGGGCTGCCAGCTGCTGCACGATCTTGGTCAGATGGCTGCGCGAGATGCCGTGGCTCTCGGCAATCTCGGTGATCGTCACAGGCTCGGGGCGCTCCAGGCTGGCAGCACAGTACATCAACACACGCAAGGTGTAGTCGGTCCATTGGGTTAAGCGCATAGGTCAGGGCAGAAAAATAAAGGTGCATTCAAGATGGTTATTATCAAGATAAAATAACATTCATACAATATTCATCTTTTAAGTTCGATCCACCTTTCATGACAAAGCCGTCGCGTTCCAGAATCATTCCGATCAAACCGGTGCCAGTGCAAACAAGCACGGGTGGCAGTTCAGATGAGTTGGTGTCGTTGTACCAAGAGCAGGGCAAAATTTATTCCCGCTCGGTGTCCGGAGTATTTGCGCGTTTGCGCTGGGTCATGGTCTGGGTGACTCAGCTTGTGTTTTACGGTGTGCCCTGGCTGCAGTGGAATGACCGGCAGGCGGTTCTGTTTGATCTGTCGGGCAGCCGATTTTTTATCTTCGGCTTGGTGTTGCACCCGCAAGACCTGATTTACCTGGCGGTCTTGCTGGTGCTGGCCGCCCTGGCGCTGTTTTTCTTTACCGCTGTGGCTGGGCGTTTGTGGTGCGGATACGCCTGTCCACAAACGGTTTACACCGAAATCTTCCTGTGGCTGGAGCGCGTCACCGAGGGCGACCGCCTGGCCAGAATGCGCCTGGACGGTGCGCACTGGGGTGCTGAAAAATTCGCCCGTAAAAGCGCCAAACAAATCTTATGGATCAGTCTGAGTTTATTCACAGGCTTCACCTTTGTCGGCTATTTCACCCCGATTCATGACCTGGCAAGCGAACTAATCACATTGTCATTTTCGCCCTGGGAATGGTTTTGGGTGTTGTTTTATGGTTTTGCCACCTATGGCAATGCCGGGTACCTGCGGGAGCAAATCTGCATACAAATGTGCCCTTACGCGCGCATTCAGAGCGCCTTGACCGACATGGATTCGATGGTCATTGCCTATGACACCGAGCGGGGTGAAGCCAGGGGGTCGCGCGCACGCGCCGCTGACCCCAAGGCGCTGGGCCTGGGCGACTGCATTGACTGCACGCTGTGTGTGCAGGTATGCCCGACCGGCATTGACATCCGCAACGGTCTGCAAAACGAATGCATTGCGTGTGCCGCCTGCATCGACGTGTGCGACGAGGTCATGGAGAAAATGAACTACCCCAAAGGTCTGATCCGTTATTCATCAGGCAAAGGCATGGCGGACAAACTGACGCCCGGGCAGATGGTGAAACGGGTGTGGCGCCCACGCGTCTGGCTTTACGGTGTGCTGATTCTGGTGGCCCTGTCAATTTTTGTTGGCGGCTTGTCAACGCGCAAAGGCTTTGCCGTTGATGTCATCAAAGACCGTGGCACGATGGCCCGCGAAACTGGCAGCGGCGACATCGAGAACATTTACCGCCTGAAAATCATGAACACCACCGAACTCACACAGACCTACACCGCCAGTGTGCAAGGTCTAGCCGGAATGGCGCTGGCAAGCAACCCGGTCTTGAGCGTGCCTCCTGCCGGCATTGGATCGCTGGTGGTCCGCCTGACCTTGCCGGCTATGGCCGCCCAGGACCACCAAGGCCAAGCCATCCCGATCATGTTCCGGGTGGAAACCCCAAAGGATGGAAAAATGACGGCGGTTGAAGAAAAATCCACCTTTGTCATCCCTCGCTAAGCCCACAAACCACCTCCTGTCATGGCTAAAAAATTCCCTGTCCATCCTGCCAATCCCGAGCGCATCTGCTGGGGCTGTGACCAATTTTGTGCCACCAACGCCATGGCGTGCGCCAACGAGCGTTCCCCCCATCCAGCAGAGCTTTTTGGTGACGATTGGTTGGAATGGGGTGACGAGCAGCTGGCACCGGCCACCACAGCCACAGACCCAAGCGCTCCCCCTGACACCAACCCCGGAATATAAGCATGTCACTCCCCATCTTTGGCCAAACACCGGCCACTCCCGTGCCCTACGGCATGCCGTGGTTACGACTGGCTTTTCGTCCGTTTTACCTGGGTGCCGCCTTGTTGTCGGTCCTGATCGTGCCGCTGTGGGTCACCATCTTTCTAGGGGCCACCACCTGGTCACCCACCCCACCCGCACTGCTCTGGCATGCGCATGAAATGTTATTTGGTTTTGCCATTGCGGTCATCGTCGGATTTCTGATGACCGCCGGTAAAACCTGGACCGGCCTGGCAACCCCGCGTGGCCCGGTTTTGGGTTTCTTGATATTGCTATGGTTCAGTGCGCGGGTGGCCTCAATGGTGGCGCCCTACGCAGTGTTTGCGGCGCTGGATCTGGCGTTGTTGCCCCTGGTTGGGCTGATTTTTTTGCGATTGCTGATTCGCTCGCGCAATTGGCGCAATGTGCCGCTGGCATTGATTTTGTTGTTGCTTTCGCTGGTGAACCTGAGCTTCCATTTGTCGGCCACTGGCTTGATTGATCTCTCCCCCATGCGCAGCCTGTATGCGGGGCTGGGCTTTGTTGTGATGATTGAGTGTGTGATGGCTGGACGGGTGGTGCCGTTTTTCACCACCAGCGCCGTCGCCGGTCTGAAAATCGATGCCCTACCGTGGTTGGAACGCAGTGCGCTGGCGGCTACCGCCATTGGTTTGGGGTTATGGGTTTCTGAATTGCACAGTGGCCTCGCCACCGTGGCACTGGCCCTGGCTTTTGCACTCAACCTGGCTCGCCAACTGCGCTGGCACCCATTGGCGACCCGCAGCCGCCCCATCTTGTGGATTTTGCACTTGTCGTACCTTTGGCTGAGTTTGGGTTTAGGCTTGTTGGCCCTGTCCCAGGCTGGTCTGCTGCCGGTGTCTATCGGGGTACACGCGCTGGGCGTTGGCGCCACTGGTGGCTTGATCCTTGGCATGATGACGCGTACAGCGCGGGGTCATACTGGCCGGCCTTTAACAACAGATGCGCCAGAAATTTTGGCTTATGTGCTGATCATGACCGCGGCCGTATTGAGGGTGCTGTTGCCGATGCTGGCACCGTCCCTCTACGTCTACGCCCTGGTTGCCGCAGCTGCAGCCTGGAGTGCCGCGTTCCTGATTTATCTGTGGCAGTACACGCCTTGGCTGGTGAGTGCGCGGCCCGATGGCAAGGACGGTTAAAAGGTTGGCGGCCGGCCCAGTGGCATCACTGCAAAGCAATCCAGTAGGCCAACAGGATCATGGCGATAACAAAAGCCAGCCAGCCGAGAAGCAAATTTCGCCACAGCGCGGGCGCATGGCGCAAGTCCATGAAGTCGATGACCACAGCCACACCCTTGGCAAACGAGAAGCCAAAAATGAGGAACACCGGCAGCATGCGGGCGTGCCCCAACTCACCTGATTCACCCAGCCAATAGGTGAACCCGGTGGCCACCAGCAACAGCAGCCAAAGGGTATTGGTTGAAAAATTGAACATGCCGGGAGCCCTCAACGCATCACGTAAATCAGAGGAAACAGCACGATCCACAACAAATCCACCATGTGCCAAAAGGCAGCGCCCGTCTCCAAGGCATGGTGGTTGTGTTTTCCGTAGTGCCCGGCCCGGGTCTTGACCAGCAGAATCGTCAAAAAGACCATGGCCGCCAGCACATGGAAAAAATGAAAACCAGTCAACAAAAGGTAGAACATGTAAAAAGTGTTGGTTGACAAATCTATGCCCGCCTGCGCCTTGGCTGAAAACTCCATCAGTTTTATGGCCACAAAACCACCACCGCAGGCCAGCGCCGCCAACAACCAGCGCGCGCTTGCTATCGACGCATCTTGCTTGACGGCCTGCACAGCACGCACCACACACCAGCTGCCGGTGATCAACAATGCGGTGTTAATGGCGCCGGAATTCAAATCGAGCGTGCGCTGCGACGCGTTGAACAGTGCCACATCAAACGTGCGTGCAAACGCGTACGACAGAAACAGAATGCCAAACGCCAGCAATTCCGCCAGGATGATGAGCCATACCGCCAGATCACCTGCCAGACGCGGGCTGTCGACCAGGGGCTCCTCAACCACCGTCTTACCCATCGCGACCATCCGGTCGGGGTGTGCCAAACCAACCACCATATCGCACCGCCCAGCCCACCATGACCACACACCATGCGGCAACCGCAGCCAGCATCAATGCCTGCGAGTACGCCCCAAAAATGGCAGCGCTGACCCGCAAGACCACGGCTGTCTGCAACACCCAGTAAAGCGACCAGGCCGTGTTGTCAGCGGACTCCTTGCGACCGCCGTGGCCACTGCTGATCCGCGTGACCATGGCAAACATGGTGCACCCCAAATAACCCATGGTCATGGCATGTAGGGGCGCCAGCCCCAACGACACTGTATCGCCGCTGGCGGCCATCAAGCCGTGTGAAATGGCGTTGAGCACCAGCGCCAGGCCCAGCCAAACAAAACCACCGTGCAACATGGCCAACAAACGAATCTTCAGGCTTTGAATGAAACCCCAGCGCAGCGCCAAACCCAGCATCAACAATGCCAGTGGTGCCTCAACCAAAACCTGAAGCCAGCGTAG
>Ga0136636_10002159_pt1 | contig 11713 bp, 7 predicted proteins | sample AntDrymUQ8522106_2_FD_104653 | JGI IMG/M metagenome (GOLD analysis project Ga0136636, IMG submission 104653) | Polar desert sand microbial communities from Dry Valleys, Antarctica - metaG UQ852 (21.06) | ecosystem: Environmental > Terrestrial > Soil > Desert | place: Antarctica: Dry Valley... | reverse complement strand
CAAAATCCCCATTGTCACCACAAAGATAACATCAGGATTGCGCTGTAACACGCTTTCGCGGGTGATGGTTCCTTTGGTGAAACCGGAGGCAATGTTTTCACATCCCGACATGGTTATCAGGTCATTCATAAATGTATTTGGAATCACTGTAAAAATAGGGTTGGCGCCGATCTGGAAGAAAACTTTTTTCTTTTGGGTTCCAGCAGGAATGAATAACTTCAGGCTGTCGATTTTTTTAACGGACACAGCGATAATACTGTCGGCCTTTGCCTCGCGATCCAGCAGTTTGCCAAGTTCTTTAAAATGCGAACAGATTTCGCCGAACGAATGCATTTTTGTCGCCAGGTAAATATTTACCCCGTTTTTCCTTAGCGACTCAATGATATTGGGTTCAGTAAGTGCCGTTGTTAAAACTATATCAGGTTTCAGCAATAATACTTTCTCGATATTGATTTCAGTGGCTGTACCGATAATCAGCGCTTTATTGGTTTTCGTTATTTCGCAGTACGAAGTGGCGCCTACGATGTTATTTTTCAGCCCCAGATCAACAATTTCCTTGGTAATGGAAGGTGCCAGGGAAACAATTCGTAGAATTTTGTTTTTTTCGGACGACTTCTGCTGCGAGGTGTTGCATGAAAATATTGTCAGTAAAAGGATTGAGGCAAGAAAAAAGTTCAGAATCAGTCTTTTCATACGAATTGAATTCAAAAATTCAGTTATAGGCTACCGAATTGAATTAGCCTGGATGCGAAATTATTTTAGGCACTGTATTTATTGATTTTTGAAATATGTTGTTTAAAACATGGCAGATACAATTATTCATCAACCTGGACGAAAGGCCAATCAATACGAGTGTGCGAAATCTGTTACTGAAATTATAAAGTTGATCAGGCTTCAATTCGCGAAAGCAATCAAAAAAAATATCAGGCAGGTCTCCTGGCTTCTCTGGTTTACAGCAACCTTCCCATCCCGGTTTGCCAGAACAGTGGTTTGTTTTTGCCGTAAACGCTTCTTCTGTTTAACCAAAAGCAGAGTTACAGTTGCGCGTCAGCCCGTGATTTTCACACGGTTCCCTTTTGGTCCGGTAAACCGGACCTGAATAAAAAGTAGTCAAAGAACTCCTTGAGTTTGCAAAGTAAGCACCAATTTCGCATTTGGCAATATAAAAGCATTAATAAATTAATTATTCCCGTTTACCGGTAGCTCATTCGAAGGGTTGAAATCGACGATCCGCCGGATAAAATGAATTATAATGTGCACCTAAATTGAAAATATTTATCACTAAAACAAGAATACCAAATTTTATTTAAACGATTTTTAAAAATATTAAAATATAATACACTGTTAAACAGCGTGATAAAATTTATTATCATTTATATATTGCATTCATTAGTACTATGTATTGCATAGTACTATTTTATGTATTATCTTTGCCGCATCATTCAAATAATCTCCACATGGAAAAAGCAGATTCAACAATAGCACAGATGCGGAAAGGCGTACTCGAGATGTGTGTTGTTGCGGCAATAAGCAGCCGCGAAGCCTATGCATCCGATATTCTGGAGCGGCTCAAACAATCGCACCTCATCGTGGTGGAAGGGACTTTGTACCCTATCCTTACCCGGCTTAAAAACGAAGGTTTCCTCAGTTATCGCTGGGAAGAATCCAATTCGGGACCTCCACGCAAATACTATACAATAACCCCCGAAGGCACCGGGTTTCTCTCCGAACTCCGCACCGGCTGGGATGAACTTGTAAATGCAGTCAGTGCTTTAGTGGCCGAAAATAACCAAACCGAATTAACCGAAACCTCAAATTCCATCGACCAATGAAAAAGAACTTCTCAGTAAATATAGGCGGCCGTATTTTTAATATCGACGACGATGCATACGAATGCCTCAACAATTACCTCAGCCGCTTACGTCACTTTTTCGCGGCCGAACAGGGCTATGCCGAAATAATTGCCGATATCGAAATGCGTATCGCCGAACTTCTCGATCTGCAAAAAGAACAAGGGCTGTCGATAATCACATTGAAACACATCGAAGATGTAATTGCCAGCATGGGTGAGCCCGATCAGCTTTCGGATTCGGAAACTGAACAGCCCAAACATGCACCCGGAATTAAAACCCGTGGAAAACTTTTTCGCGATCCCGACAATCGGCAGATTGGTGGGGTGGCAGCCGGTATTGCAGCCTGGTTCGGTATAGACCCGGTTTGGGTAAGGTTAATTTTTGCAGCCTTCACCTTGTTTTATGCTGTCGGCATTATTGTATACGCCGTATTATGGCTTATACTGCCTGTAGCCCAGACAACATCGGAGAAGCTTGAAATGCAACGCCAGACCATAAATATAAACACCCTGCGAAACGAGCTTGCTTCGGCAGGCACAGGACTTCAGAAAACAGGAAACAGTGTTCTGCAATCGCTCGGGACTTTTATCCGGTTTATAACCGAAGTATTTGCAAGGCTTTTCAATTTGATATTCAAAGTACTAGGGCGTTTGGTCGGACTGGCATTATTGCTGGGGGTAATTGCCATGTTTATCGGTATCAGCGCTGCATCGCTGGTTCGGGAACCAATGAATATGGGTAATTATCAGCTTGACACAATCACCTTAGTGAATGCTTTGCAATGGCTGGTACCCGGGTCGGATGTAAGGTGGCTGGCATATATTTCAATTATTCTGCTGTTGGTAGCCATCACTGGGCTGCTGATATACACGGGATTACGGTTACTTTTAAAATGGCCTCCGTTGCGCTGGCAGGTTGTAATTGTCTTCGTTCTGCTCCTGGTTGCCGGAATTCTGACAGGAGTGGGAGCAATTTTCCAGTATTCCCGTGCATCTGAAAAAACGGCTTCGGTAACCAAAAGACAAAGTATCGTAATGAAAGCAAAACACATTCACCTGGCTTCAGGTCCGAATGATCACCGACAATATTTTATGCCTTTGGCCGGCGACACCTTGCCTGTGAATGTCAGCTATGTGTTAGGTGAAATCAACCTGAGTATCCGGCCTGTACCAGCCGACAGCCTTTTTATTACGTTTGTCAAGTCAGCATCAGCCTGGCAGGAATCGCAGGCATCTGGATATGCGGCTAATATTTTATATCGGTATAAACTTCAGGATACATTGGTTTCTCTCAACCCTTACTTCATGTTTCCCCACTCCGATGGTATGCGGTATCAGAAAATGGATGTGATTGTCGGAATACCAATCAATACTGAGGTTGAAATTGACGAACCACTCCGTTGGCGTTCAAATTACAGTGATTTTATGGAAAATTCCCGTGATGGAGGAACTCTGATAATGACTACCTCCGGTTTAAAGTTGAAAAACCCACCGATATCTTTATCGGACTCCATCCTCGAGAGTAGGTAAATCCTGCAAATTTATTTAATACAACTTATACCGGCAGAGATCAATGACTGACATTGTTTTCTGCCGCTTTTTATTCCTGTCAGATGCGCACAAATACAAGGTTTCTGTAGCTTTTATATACGCAGAATACTTCGGTACTAAATGGTAATAACTCCAATAAGTTTCACTAAAAAAACGTTTAAAAACACAATATATCTAAAATATCCTATATTTGCATGTATCATACCGATACCTCCATGCAAACCGAAGTCTATAAACCTAAAAATCATATCCGCATTGTTACCGCCGCCGCACTCTTCGATGGGCACGATGCAGCTATAAATATTATGCGCCGTATACTGCAAAGTACAGGCGTTGAGGTGATTCATCTCGGTCACGACCGGCAGGTTCAGGAAATTGTGGATTGCGCTATACAGGAAGACGTTCAGGCAGTTGCCATAACATCCTACCAGGGCGGGCATATGGAGTTCTTCAAGTATATGCATGATCTGCTGAAGGAACGCGGTTGCGGACATATCAAAATTTTCGGAGGGGGTGGTGGTGTTATCCTTCCTGAGGAAATTGAAGAACTTGAGGCATATGGAATTACCCGCATTTATTCTCCCGACGATGGCCGCCATATGGGTTTGCAGGGTATGATCAGCGAATTGGTTGAATTATCCGATTTTCCTACCGGTAAAGATATCAAAATAACCAAAACAGATATCCTGAACCGCGATTACCATGCCATATCTCAGCTTATTTCAGCAGCTGAAAATCATCATGGAGAAGTCAAAAAACTGCTTTCAGAACTCAAAGAAAGATGCACTGCAAGCACAACCCCGGTCTTGGGAATTACCGGAACCGGTGGTGCCGGGAAATCATCACTGGTCGATGAATTGGTGAGGCGTTTCCTGGCCGATTTCCCGGATAAAACCCTGGCAATTATTTCTGTTGACCCGTCAAAGCGGAAAACCGGCGGCGCCTTGCTTGGCGACCGCATCCGGATGAATGCCATCAATACACCCAGGGTTTATATGAGGTCGCTGGCTACCAGGCAGGCTAATCTTGCCCTTTCGAAATATATTGCCGAAGCGCTATGCGTGGTTAAAAATGCGGGTTTCGACCTGATAATTCTCGAAACCTCCGGAATTGGCCAGTCGGATACCGAAATTGTAGACTTCTGCGATGTAAGTATGTATGTGATGACGCCCGAATATGGCGCTGCCACCCAGCTTGAGAAAATCGACATGCTCGATTATGCTGATATTATTGCGCTTAACAAATCGGATAAACGAGGCGCCCAGGATGCTTTGCGCGATGTTCGCAAGCAGTTTGCCCGCAACCGGATGTTGTTTACCACCGATCCTGAAAAACTGCTTGTTTTTGCCACCATGGCCTCTCAGTTTAACGATCATGGCGTAAATCTTCTTTACCGCGAACTGGTCAATATCCTTAACGCCAAGACTAAGGCGCATTTCGATTCAAAGTTTGTAATTGAAGATGATGTGCTGCAATTAGCCGGTATTATTCCACCAAGGCGAGTCCGATATCTCAGCGAGATTTCCGAAACTGTTCGCAATTACAACAAATGGGCATCAGATCAGGCTGCTATTGCAACCCGGCTTTACGGACTTCATATCGCCATCGATGAATTGAATCTCATTGGCAATTCTCTGTCCGCTGGTCCCTCTATCTCCTTGTCGCCCCTCTCCTTGTCATCAGAATTAATGAACCTATTTAAAGATACCCGGAAACTCCTCGCTCCTGAGTCCCAAAAGCTCCTCGACGACTGGCAGCGCAAAGTCAGCCATCTTAAAAAAGACAATTATACCTATCTCGTCCGTGGCAAGGAAGTTAAAGTGCAGACCTATACCGAGTCGATGTCGCACCTCCGCATTCCGAAAATTGCCATGCCTAAATACAAGGACTGGGGCGATATCCTTTTCTGGTGCCTTACCGAAAATGTACCCGGCGAGTTTCCCTATGCTGCCGGTTTATTTCCTTTTAAGCGCGAAAACGAAGATCCTACACGCATGTTTGCCGGCGAAGGCGGACCAGAACGCACCAACAAACGCTTTCATTATGTTTCGCTGGGTATGCCGGCCAAGCGGCTTTCGACGGCATTCGATTCGGTGACTTTGTACGGTTCCGATCCTGGCAGGCGACCTGATATTTACGGGAAAATCGGTAATGCGGGCGTATCCGTTTCCTGCCTTGATGACGCCAAAAAATTGTATTCCGGCTTTAATCTTTGCGATCCCGCTACTTCCGTTTCAATGACCATTAACGGTCCGGCACCGGCCATGCTGGCATTTTTTATGAATACCGCCATCGACCAGCAGTGCGAATTGTATATCCGGAAACATGTCCTGGAAGTGGAAACTGAAAACAAAATCAAAGCCATTTACCGGCAACGCGGTACCAGGCGCCCGGCCTACCAGGGAAAACTCCCCGAAGGCAACAACGGGCTTGGATTGATGCTACTTGGCATTACCGGCGACCAGGTGCTGCCTGATGATGTGTACCGGAAAATCAAAGCCGATACCATAACCAATGTGCGCGGCACGGTGCAGGCCGATATCCTCAAGGAAGACCAGGCACAGAACACCTGTATTTTCAGTACCGATTTCGCGCTGAGGCTGATGGGCGATGTTCAGCAATATTTTATAGCAAACAATGTCAGGAATTTTTATTCCGTATCCATTTCGGGTTACCATATCGCCGAAGCCGGCGCCAATCCCATCACGCAGTTAGCCTTTACGCTTGCTAATGGCTTTACTTATGTTGAATATTTCGTTTCACGAGGAATGGCTATTGACAAGGTGGCACCCAGCCTTTCCTTCTTCTTTTCCAACGGCATAGATCCTGAATATTCTGTGATGGGTCGCGTGGCGCGGCTGATCTGGGCCAAGGCCATGAAAGGGCTTTACAAAGCCGGTCCCGGCTCGCAGAAGTTGAAGTATCATATCCAGACTTCCGGGCGATCGCTGCATGCGCAGGAAATAGACTTTAACGATATACGCACCACGCTACAGGCTTTGTATGCCGTGTATGACAATTGCAATTCGCTTCATACCAATGCCTACGATGAAGCCATAACCACGCCAACTGAGGAATCGGTACGCCGGGCCATAGCCATACAGATGATTATTAACAACGAGCTGGGGCTTACCAAAAACCAGAACCCGTTACAGGGCTCGTTTATTATCGAGGAGCTAACTGAACTGGTTGAAGCAGCCGTGCTGGCCGAATTCGACCGCATTAACGAGCGCGGAGGAGTACTTGGTGCCATGGAAACCATGTACCAGCGCGGCAAGATACAGGAAGAATCCCTTTATTACGAGCACCTTAAGCATACCGGCGAACTCCCGATAATGGGTGTAAACACTTTCCTTTCGAGCAAAGGCTCGCCTACCATTATCCCGAAACAGGTAATACGCGCCACCACAGCCGAACAGGAATACCAGATCAGCATGTTGGAACAACTCCACAAAACCTGGGAGGTCGAAAATAAAATCATGGTTCAGCAACTTCGCGAAACGGCTCTGCATGGCGGCAACCTTTTCGAAAGCCTTATGGAAGCAACAAAATACTGTTCGCTTGGGCAGATTACACAGGCTCTTTTCGAGGTGGGGGGGCAGTATAGGAGGAATATGTAATTAGTTTCTTGGATGAAATAAAATTTCACTTCATGACAGGTGATATGAAGGTAAAATTCAAATATAGATAGTAGTTAAATCAGTTTAGAAATCGTATTTTTGGAATATGTTAATTAGTTGATTTATGAGCAATATAAAACTATTCGAAAGCAAGCAAATAAGGACAGTATGGAGCGAGGAAGTTCAAAAATGGTATTTTTCGGTACAGGATGTGGTTCAGTTATTAACAGATACAACTGATGTTAAGGATTACATCAAAAAAATGAAAAAACGTGATGCAGAAATAAATTCCAACTGGGGGACAATTTGTCCCCTGGTTGAAATGCAGGCTGCTGATGGCAAAAAACGAAAAGTTCAGGCGGCAGATGCAAAAGGGTTATTGCGGATAATTCAATCTATCCCATCTCCAAAAGCTGAACCTTTTAAACAATGGCTGGCACAGGTTGGTTCCGACAGGCTCGATGAAATTGAAAACCCTGAACTTGCATCTCTGCGAACACGGGAATTGTATAAAGCAAAGGGGTATCCTGACGACTGGATTGAAAAACGCATGCGTAGCATTGCCATTCGTGAGGAATTAACCGGGGAGTGGAAAAACAGAGGCGTTCGCGAGCAAATTGAATATGCGATATTAACAGCTGAAATTTCGAAAGCAACTTTCGGTTTAACGCCATCAGAATATAAAAATGTGAAAGGTATGAAAAGTCAGAACCTTCGTGATCATATGACGGATCTCGAATTGATTTTTTCGATGCTTGGCGAGGCTTCTACAACAGCAATCGTTAAAACAAAGAATCCTAAAGGCTTTAAGCAGAATAAAGTGGTTGCCAGGCAAGGAGGTACCATTGCCGGTGATGCCCGTAAAGCTCTTGAATTAAAAACAGGTGAAAAGGTGGTTTCGGAAGATAATTATTTGACTGCCAAAGAGAAAAAGAAAGAGCTTAAGGAAGATAAATAAACTGTACATACAACTTGCAAAGAAAGCCTGATGGAAGCTACAAAATACTGTTCGCCAGGGCAGATTACGCAGGCGCTTTTTGAGGTGGGAGGACAGTATAGGAGGAATATGTAAAAGAGAATATTGGTACATTAGTGCATACGATATAGTAAAATCAAAATTGAAACCCGGGAGGCCATTAAGGTTTCCGGGCTTTTTTCTGTTATGCGTTATTTCTCACTGATATTTCCCGGAAGGAAAAATGATTAGATGAGATTTACCTGCTATTGAACAAATATACATCTGCTTCGTTATTGACTTTAACACATCAGCATAAGTTTAATTTATACCTCATCATACATTATTGCATTAACCGTTGCGGGGTAACGCGGCAACTTTATTACCTCGGAATTACTGAAAACCAAACCAGTAGGACTTTATTTTTAAATTAATCACTAATTAAAAAAGAGATCCCATGAAAAAACTTCTACAAATTTCAATTTTCCTGTTAGCCTTTACCGGTATTAATAACATTTCGCAGGCTCAGATTACAATTACTGCAGCTGATGGAGCTGCTTTGAATGCTGTTGGCAAAGTTATTACCAGTCATATCGATTCAACCACGATGATGGTTAATATTGGAGCGCCGGGTCTGACAAGTTGGGATTTTTCGGCGCTGCATTCGGATACAAGCTTTTCGCTGACGAGTGTTCAGCCTTCGTCATCGCCTTTTTATTCAACTAACTTCCCTACTTCGAATGTTGTATTCAATTTCGGATCAGTTATTGAAGGAAGCAGTGCAGTGGCATGGCAGCATTCCACACAAAATTCAAATGAATACCTTTTGAATGGGATGGGATTTAGTATTGCTTTGGAAGGTATGTCGATGACGATGACAGATATAAACAGCCCGGCATCTGTATCCATGAAATTCCCGTTAACTTTTAATTCGCAATGGACAAATAATTATACCAGCACATCAACTATGCTAATAGAAGGTGTTCCATTTCTTACCACGGTTTCGACCTATACAGAAACAGTTGTGGTTGATGCCTGGGGAAATCTGAAATTGCCGGGAGGCGCAGTGGTTCAGGCTTTGCGCATGCGCCGCGATGCCAGGTCTGTTTCCTCAGGGATGAAAGACAGAACGGTTTCATACTCATTTATTACCAAATCAGGTCCGGCGGTTGAGGTTACAGCCCTTGACACAACTGCCGCAAACAGCGGAATGATACAAACAGACGTAGCAGGCTGGAACGACATCTCCGGCAATGTTGGCTTAGATGACGGAATGCCTGTTTCTCAATGCTCATTGTTTCAAAACAGACCTAATCCTTCCACTCAGGATACCAGGATACAATATTCAGTAGGATCAAAACAATTTGTGACGCTGAAAGTGTTTAATTTACTGGGAGTTGAGGTAGCCACGTTAGTTAATGAAACAAAACCTGCAGGAACATACGAAATAAAACTTGATGCTTCGCAATTAGCCCCTGGAAATTATTATTACCAACTGCGGGCCGGAAATTTTACAGCTTCTAAAAAAATGGTAGTTGCGGGGCAACGTTAATCTTTCACATTCTTTTTCAGAATGCAATTCATAGTATGAAATATATCCCGGGTGACCATATTGGTTATCCGGTTTTTTTATTGATCGTGAAATAGAATAGAAATTTGTGTACCAATGGACAGGTTTTATATAATTTCAATCATCAGGTAAAACAGCGGCCTTTTTTCGATTCAAAATTTCAATCCTCAGCATAAGCAAAAGCAATGTTCCGGTACACACCACCGCCCTAACAGCATATACCGAAGCCAGCCATCCCTTAATGGCAAAAAGCGAAATTACCGGGGCCAGGAATAATGCAATCCATATTGAAAAGGCTTCCGTGTTTTTCTTCTGGTGTGCCATACGCCTGATAACCGGGAAATAGGAAATCACCATAATACATTGAATGGAGTAATTAGCCAGCACATTGTTTTTTGATATCGCCCAGAATGCAATAATCGCAATTACAGCCAGCAGGCAACCCATATCAAAACGGTTAAAGCGGGTGGAATGGTCACCCCAGATCAGTATGGATACCGAAACTCCAGCCGCAAGCATAAGATCGGTAACATTCAGCATATTATCACTAATGCTGTAACTACCTTCGGCAAAACAGGTTGTGAGGGTAATGGCTACAGCCAGTGTGAAAAAAGTCCACATGGCCAGCGAAGGGCTGATCTTTTTATGATAAAGCAGATACATGTACCGGGATAAAATAAAGATATTAATTCCTGATACGATGATGTTTACTAGTAGTTTGATAGAAGGCATGCGATGTTCAGCTTATAAGTGCAAATTAAGGTATGAATTAATTCCTCTAAGCGTTTATTAAATTAAATAACACTAAACGATCCGGCTAATCTGTTATCCTGTAGCATACAAAAGCAACCATTTTGCTGTCAGCGCTCCAGGAAGGCACATTAAGAGTACCCTGACCGCCAAAGAATACCGGCGTGAGATCGCTTATTGATCTGTCGGCAAGTGACATTAAACGAAGTTTCACATCTTTCCCGAAAGGATGATCCTGTCTCTGGTCGTGCAGGTAGCTGATAAAGACGATCCATTTGCCATCGGGCGAAGGATGGGCAAACCAGTTGGAGAAAGTATCATTGGTAAGCTGCTCCTGGTTGCTTCCGTCGGTTTTCATCCTCCATATCTGCATTGTCCCGCTCCTGAAAGAGTTGAAGTAAATATATTTGCCATCGGGCGAAAAATCGGGGCCATCATCCAAACCATCTTCAAAAGTAAGCCGTATTTCTTTGCCTCCGTTCACCGGGATGGTATAAATATCAAAATTCCCGTTGCGTTCGGCACAGTAAGCCAGTGTTTTGCCATCGGAGCTCCAGCCATGCCAGAAAGATGGAGAATTTGGGGTAACTTGCCGTGGTTCTCCGCCTTGAACCGGCAGCACATAGACAGCTGATTTTTTCCACTGTACTTTTTGAGTGGTGTCGAAATAATTATTGTGACTTATCGCCAGCCATTTCCCGTCGGCTGATATTCCATGATCGTTATTACACTCATCTGCAAAACCGGTATTCAGCATTTTCATACCCTTTCCGTCAGCTGGAATCGTGTAAATCCTTCCATCGCTGTTCACAATAAAATAATCGCCGTCGTGTTGCCAGTTGGGTGCTTCGAAATGAACAGCGGCAGTATATACTGATTTCATTTCCAGTGTAACTATATCAACCGTTTTCAGGTTGCTTTCAATTTTCTCCATGGGCTGGGCTAAAGAACAGGTTGGGATCAGAAGGAAGAATAATAAAGTTCTCATACCGCAAAAATGGACAAAAGATCAATTGGAACAAAATTGATTTTACAGTTATAATCTTTTATCCATACTTCTGAAATCATCATTTGTTGATCATTATTCTTAAATCTCTTCCATATCCGACCAAAAACCCCTTCATTTTTCTACTCCTGCGGCATCCTTCCCAGCGATTGCCGTTCCAGCATCCACCCGGGATATTCAGGCGGCAATGCGCTTATAGTATCCAGTTCCTGCATTTCTTCCGAAGTAAGTTCCAGTTTGGTAGCGGCAATATTATCCAGAAGTTGGTCATGCTTTTTAGCTCCTATAATAATACTAGTCACGGCAGGTTTTTTCAGGATAAAAGCCAGAGCCACCTGTGCCGCTGAAACATTGTGACTGGCACCAATCTGCAAAAGAACATCAATAATATCGTATGCTTTGGCTTTGT
>Ga0136636_10002158_pt1 | contig 11714 bp, 5 predicted proteins | sample AntDrymUQ8522106_2_FD_104653 | JGI IMG/M metagenome (GOLD analysis project Ga0136636, IMG submission 104653) | Polar desert sand microbial communities from Dry Valleys, Antarctica - metaG UQ852 (21.06) | ecosystem: Environmental > Terrestrial > Soil > Desert | place: Antarctica: Dry Valley... | reverse complement strand
TGGTCTGGTAATCATTGTTGGATTATTGATAGGCTATAGCCTCTGGATGACTCCATCGAAGGAAGAAATGGCTGCCGCCAAACGAAAATCTGATTCCATTAGTTTCATACAGCGCAACGATTCATTGGAGACAGCAATGGCAGCCATGGTAAATAAAGCTATGGCAGATTCGGCAGCTAAAACAAATCCTGCAACTCTTGAACAATTTGTCGCAGATACTGCTTCAAAAGGATTTGGATCTGTAACTAAAAGTGAAGAGAAGTTCTACACCTTCGAAAGTGATCTGCTCAAGTTAAAAATATCGTCCAAAGGAGGACGGGTTTGGTCAGTTCAACTCAAGAAATACCAGACTTACGATTCGCTGCCACTTATCCTTTACAAAGGCGATTCAACGGTATTTGGATTTGAATTTAACACCGAAGACCTGCGCGTACTCAATACAGCCGACCTGATGTTTGTTCCGGTTGGCCTGAACGGTAAGGATTCTGTCCGTGTTTCCGGTAAAGATTCGCTTCAGTTTGCACTAAGAGTTTATCCCGGAAAGACCGATACTGTAGCCTCGAAAAGCTATATCGAATATGTTTACACCCTGAAAGGCAACGATTACATGGTTGGCTACAAGGTGAACTTTGTAGGCATGAAAGGTTACATTGCCCAGAATACACGCGATATGTCGCTGCTGTGGAATACTACCCTGCTTCAACAAGAGAAGAGTCTGAAAACGGAAGAATCGCAGTCGACCATTCATTATATGGATTTGGCGGGAGAAGTAAGTTACCTGAGTGAAACCAAAAATGAAAAAGAAAGAATTTCGACTGCTGTAAAATGGGTTTCATTTAAACAGCAATTCTTCTCAGCTACACTTATAGCAGATGATAAATTCGAAAGTGCGGATATCGAAACCTTTGGCTATCCTGTAGATAATCTGGATCGTAAGGTAAAAACCATGCATTCGGCTTTAATACTTCCTTTCAGTTTCGAAAGCGATCAGACCTATAATATGAAATGGTATTTCGGACCAAATAAATATAAAGTGCTCCGCAAATATGACATGAACCTCGAACGTCAGATACCGCTTGGATGGAGTTTCTTCCTGATGCAGTGGATCAACAGGTTCACAGTTATCCCTGTATTTAACTGGCTGGAATCTTTCAACCTGAATTACGGTATCATCATCCTGATTCTTACCATTTTATTGAAAATAGTGCTCTTCCCTATTGCCTGGAAAACCTATATTTCATCTGCCAAAATGCGGATTTTAAAGCCTGAAATTGAAGAAATCGGTCTGAAGTTTCCGAAAAAGGACGATGCCATGAAAAAACAGCAGGCTACTATGGCTCTGTACAAAAAAGCTGGCGTTAACCCTATGGCCGGTTGTGTGCCCATGTTGCTACAGTTCCCTATCCTTATTGCACTTTTCAGGTTCTTTCCGGCTTCGTTCGAGTTGCGGCAACAGTCCTTCCTTTGGGCGACTGACTTATCGAGCTACGACTCCATTTATTCATGGACTACACAGATTCCTCTGCTAAGCACCTACTATGGAAATCATATAAGTTTATTCACTTTACTGATGACCATTTCAACAATCATGTATACCAAGATGAATAATGATATGATGGGTTCAACCCAGCAAATGCCCGGTATGAAAACCATGATGTACCTGATGCCGATTATGTTCCTTGGTTTCTTTAATAACTTTTCTGCAGGTTTGAGTTACTATTATATGTTAGCTAACTTGTTCACCTTTGCTCAGATGTTTATAATACGCCGTTTTGTTAACGAAGATAAGCTTCACAAACGCATACAGGAGAACAAATCCAAACCAGTTAAGAAATCCTCATTCCAGAAACGGCTTGAGGATATGACGAAACAACAACAGCAGAAGGCTTTGAGGAAATAAGGGATTGGGGGGATTGATGAGTTTGAAAGGGATCGAAAACAGGTGAAATAAGTAAAAATACTATGAAAGAATCCGCAGTCAGATCAGTACGATTTGCTGCGGATTTTTTCTTTCTTGTGATCTGTTGGAGGGATACAATAGCATTTTCTTTTTCCTGCCTGAACCATTAAAAGCCAATTGTGCTGAACAACTTGGTTTTTTTGAGTTCCAGTCAAGTGTTATTTCCATGGTTTACCCGACCATTCATAAAACATTGATTTTCGTCCAAGTTTTCCTTTGGCAAAGTATTTCTGAAGCCAGTCTTTTTGTTCCTGTAGCTGGGTTGACGCTTCATCAAGCGATTTGTTAATTTGAAGGCACATCAGGGCTAAATTCGCATCAGGCTTTTCGATACCGGCCAATTTGACTTTAGCATCTTTATGCTTATGATCAGTGCTATCGATCATGCTTTGAATCTCCTGATCTGATTTTAATGGTGTGAATTGCTTGTTCTGATACCGGATAAAGTCGTTATAATAATTAACACCTTCATTAAAATCAACAACAGCCAGGTTATAAAGATTCACATTCCTGCTTTGAATCTCATATTCAGCCACCGCTTTAATATTTTCAATCTCAATTTTTATGTGTTTTAACATATCAAAAATCATAGAGTTTTTTACTCCATTTTTTTCAACTCTGCGGGCTGCAGCCTCCAGTTGTTGGAAATGACTTAATGATTCGTATACTTTCAAAGAATCGGCGAAATTGAAAAAAGGTTTTGATTTGTTCTGTTGAGTCTTCCCTTCATAGAATTCCTGGTTAGTTACAGGGTAATTTACAAACTGCCATAGGTAGTCAAAAGGCATGTGAGAATTAATGAGCGATGATGAATTTACTTTAAAATAATCGTTGTTAATTTTCCTGTAGAATTTGCTGTCATTCACATAACCTGAGCCCCAGGTGGGGTCAAACAGGTACAAGGAACTATCAATAAGTGCAGCGCACCAGGCGTGTGGAATCGTATTTACATCCCCATTCATCCTGGTGTATCCTACAACAACATACGATTTTAGCCCGACTTTCGAACAGATGTCATTGAATAATGCCGCATAGTTTTCACAGATTCCCTTTCGGGTTTTTAATGGTTTGGAGATTTTTTCTTCCGTTTTCTCATCAAAGTTTATGGCAAACATATTATCAACATCATATTGAATATTGGAAGCAACCCAGATAAAGATGGCTCTTGATTTCTCATGATCTGTTTTGAAGTTTAAGCGTATATAGCCCGCTATGTCTTCGGTTGTTTTCGTAAGCGAATCGGGCAGCAGCAGCGCTTTCTTGTCAATTGCTGAATATTCCTTTAATGTAACTTTTTGAGCATACAATGTCTGAACCATTATAATCAAAATGATGATAAGTGCAGTTTTTTTCATTTTAAAAATTAAAGATTAATTTTATTTAATAAGATTTCATATTGTTGATATTCGGATGTTTAACGATTCGAAACCAGGCACATATTTGCCAGCCGGTAAAGAAGCCGCGCTCCAACATTGGCATCCCATTCATCTTTGCCGGGAGCCACTTCGCTGAGGTCGAAGCCGATAATGGTGCGGCCCGAATACACCAGTTTTTCAATAAGGTAAATGGATTGCTCCAGTTCGAGTCCTCCGGGAACCGGAGTGCCGGTATTGGGGCATAATTTCGGATCCAGCCCGTCGATATCAAAACTCAGGTAAACCAGTTCGGGCAGAGTGTCAACAATTTTGTCACAAATGGTTGCCCAACTTGTTCCTTCATATTGCTGGTGTTTAAGATCGCGGTCGAAAAAAGTGGTTATGCGCTTGTCGGTTTGTATCAGGTTTAGTTCGGCTTCGCAGTAATCGCGTATGCCGACCTGCACCAGTTGCGTTATTTGTGGTATCCTGATCGCGTTAAACATAATGGAGGCATGCGAATAAACAAAACCTTCGTATGCTTCACGCAGATCGGCATGTGCATCGATTTGCAGTATTCCGAAAGCGGGGTATTTTTCGGCGAGTGCCTGCATCAAACCAAACGGAGTGCTATGGTCGCCGCCAAGAACTGCTACAATTTTGTTTTGATTCAGCAATGCAAGAGATTCATTTTTAACCCAAAGATTGTTCTCATGACAGGCCTGGTTTAAGTCGCTGCGAATGGCTTGTAATGCCGGATTTTCATCAGCATCAGTTCCTGTACCCAGCTGGCCTAAATAATACTCTGCTTTCTGACGCCATTGGTTGCATTTACTGAGTATTTCCAGATCCAATTCCTTCATAGCAATGCCAAGTTTCCATGCATCTTTTACAAACGGATCGAAAAGATCAACCTGGCAGGAAGCCTCAAGAATAGCTTCCGGAGCTGCTGCTGTTCCGGCCTGGTACGAAACGGTAACTTCCCATGGAACAGGTAGTATAACCAGATTGGCTTCGTTTGTTCTGAAAGGCAAACCATATATATTCCCATTTGGATAACTCATTCCGTTAGGGTCGAAGGCGGCAATTTTATCTTTCAAATTCATGTAAAAGCTATTTGAAATGTAAAACTAATAAAAACGCCTGATTATTGTATTATTAAGAGTGGTGTGAAAAACAATTTTTAATGCTTCGATAATGTGCTCAAATTGATTTTACAAATTATTATTGGATTAGCAATTTCAGAAATAATTCCATCCCTTTCATCTTTGATTCATCGAGTGAATAGCTGATATCGTTTTTAAGGTATGAGACAAGTTCCTGCTCTGTAATATGTGGCTTGATGGCCATTATTGCAGAATTCTCAAGATGTTCAACGCCCCAGGCCAAAGCGGATTGAAATGATGATTTAAAATCTTCGGGCAGCGGTTTGAGTGAAATCCAGACTGCAAATACAAATGGCAAGCCTGTAAATTTGATCCATTCACCGGCAAGGTCGTAACAAAACGGGAATTGAACTGATAATCCAAAGGTTTTATCGCCAATCAGCACTTTGCCTTCATCAGCGGAAAGCTTGCCATGTAATTCTTTAAGGCTTTTCCACTTCGGACTGATTTTCCAATATTTCTCCGCCAGTATCTGAACCAGGTTAACGGATGTCAGACTGTCAGTATCAAGATATAAAGTTTTAAGCTGCGGCAAAGCGGAAGTAGCAAGCAGCAAAACCGATTTCACATCTTTATCTGCACCTATGCATAAATTGCTCACCAGATGGTAATCAGGGATTCCGGGAAGGGCACCTACCGGTATCAGGCTGATGTCGGCTTCATTCGAAATAATTTTTCGTGCACATTCCGAAGGTACATCCAGGCTGAGATCATAATCCGAAAGTAAGCCTGAGTGCTTTAATCCATAAATAAAAGGTAGCGTATTATAATAGGAAACGGCAGTAATCCGGATAGGTTTCATGGGGCGAAATTATAAAAAAAATAATACAACAAGTCTCAATTAAAATCTCAATTGTGATTATACTTGCAGTTAATGCCCGGAATTAAACCGGTAACAGGAATTTACAGACAACAAGTATGAATGCCGGTAAAATCCTGATTCTTTCTATCTCCCTCAAATTCCTTACTTTTGTACAATATTTCAGCGTTTAAGAGCGTATTACTACCCTATGCAATTTGTTAACCCCTTATATCTTTTTGGTTTACTGGCTATTGCAATTCCTGTAATTATCCACCTTTTTAATTTCAGGCGTTTTCGAAAGGTATATTTTACGAATGTGCGTTTTTTACAGGCACTTAAACAGCAAACCCAGAAACAGTCGCAACTCCGGCACCTGCTGATACTGGCAATGCGTATACTTGCCATTGCAGCGCTTGTGTTGGCTTTTGCCCAGCCTTATATTCCCTTTTCGGATAAGCAGTCGAAACTGGCATCACGGGATGCAGTGAGTGTATTTGTTGATAATTCATTCAGCATGGAAGCAGTCGGTACCAACGGAACGCTACTTGATGAATCGAAACAAAAAGCACGCGAAATTGTATCCGCATATAAGTCAACAGATTTGTTCCAGTTGCTCACCAGCGATTTCGAAGGACGACATCAAAGGCTGGTTACCCGCGACGAGTTTCTCACAATGCTCGAAGAAGTTAAAATATCATCTTCTGTTCACACGTTTTCTGAAATTATGCCCCGGCAATACGACCTTCTCAAGAATGAAACCTCATCGCGACGTACCTCCTATCTTGTTTCCGATTTTCAGAAATCATCATTCAGCAATTTGGATTTCCGGCAGGATTCCGCAATTAACACATACCTGGTTCCTCTTAAATCTTCAGCTGTTGCCAATGTTTATATTGATTCCTGCTGGTTTGTTCAGCCTACACAACAGCCTGGGAAAACCTCGATACTTACGGCAAGAGTATGGAATAAATCGGAAAATGATCTGGAGAAAATTCCGGTTAAACTCCTTATCAATAACCAGCAAAAGTCGGTAGCCAGTATTGATATCAAAGCCGGGATGTCAACTACAATTGAACTGCCCTTTACCGTTCACCAGGCTGGTCCTCAGTATGGCATGCTGCAGGTTACTGATTATCCTGTAACTTATGACGACAAATTCTATTTTTCGTTCGATGTACTTTCATCCATTAATGTACTTGCGATTAACGGCGGAAGTGAGAACCGTTTCCTAAATGCTTTGTATGCACAGGATTCATCTGTGAGACTGACTAATCTGAATGAAAAATCGCTCGATTACGGACGTTTACCTCAATTTGACCTGATCATCCTTAATGAAATACCTTCTGTTTCCTCCGGGCTGGCTGAAGAAATTACGCGGTATGTTACCAATGGAGGAACTATTCTGGTTCTTCCAGCTTCGAACGCAGATTTAGCTTCGTATAACAGTTTCCTCTCGTCAATTCAAGCACCATCGTATCAGAAACTTGATACTGCTGACACAAAGGTTGTAAGACTTAGCGAAGAAAGCTACCTGTTCCGCGATGTATTCGAACGGCAGCAGGGCAAGCAGGTTGTTGCCACAAATACCGATCTGCCAAAAGTAAGCAAGCATTACCCGATAGTGTTTTCATCGGCAACTTTAACCGTTCCATTGATCGGGATGCTTAACGGCAGGGAATTTCTGACGCTTACCAACAGTGGTATGGGGCAGGTTTTGCAATCGGCGGTTCCGCTCGACCCGGCTTTCAGCAATTTCCCGCAACAGGCTCTTTTTGTCCCGGTGCTTTACAATATTGCCCTCATCAGCCACCCATCGCATAACCTGTATAATATTATTGGCGACAATAAGATGATCAGGATCGGAACAAAGGTTCCGGGAGGTGATAAAGTTTATAAAATCAAATCCATGGAGGGTGATTTCGAAATGATCCCACAGATAAATAGTTCTGGAAATATGGTAAATGTGTTTGTCGGGAATCAGCTTCCAATGGCAGGGAATTTCAGGCTGATGAATGATGAGAATGTGATTACTTCGCTGGCATTCAATTATAACCGGCGTGAGAGCGATTTGTCATGCTATACGTTAGGTGAAATGGAAACGATGCTCAGCAAAGCGCACCTGAGTTCATTCAGCGTGATGAAAACAGGACAAAAGCCTTTGAACGAAGTTATTGCTCAAATAAACAACGGAACACAGCTCTGGAGGTATTTTATCTGGCTTGCTCTGCTGATGTTGCTGGCTGAAATATTGTTGATAAGATTTTTTAAAAAATAGACCGGGAGATTTTATAAATTACGGACTAAGAGTAAATTTGCACGGAATTTTGGCTGAGATGGAAAATAGTTAACAGAAAATAAGTTAATGGTTAATCAGGCCAGCTTTTTGAAAGTTCAACAGATATAAAGTTAATTATTGCACTGAGTAATTTAATTTTTAAAAATTTATTCGGTTCAATATCAGCACATAAGTAATACATAATAATAATCAGTACTTTCAATGGACGAGAACGACGAATTGGCAGAAGGAACCTTTGAGGATGATATCTCCGGTGAGGATTTACCCACTGAAGGTGCTGAGGTTACATTTCCTGAAAGCGCGGAATTAACCAGCGCGGATGACCTTCACCACACTACATATCTGCCCGGGATGTACCAGAATTGGTTTCTGGATTATGCTTCGTATGTAATTCTGGAGCGTGCCGTACCCGAAGTCCTCGACGGGCTTAAGCCGGTTCAGCGGCGCATTATGCACAGTATGTGGGAGCTCGAGGATGGCCGCTACAATAAAGTTGCCAACGTTATCGGCAACACCATGAAATACCATCCCCATGGCGATGCATCGATAGGTGATGCCATGGTTCAGATTGGTCAGAAAGAATTACTGATTGATACCCAGGGAAACTGGGGAAATATACTTACCGGTGATAGTGCGGCTGCTCCCCGTTATATTGAGGCCCGTCTTTCGAAATTTGCACTCGATGTTGCCTTTAACCCTAAAACTACCAAGTGGAAGCTTTCGTACGACGGCCGTAACAGGGAGCCGGTCAATCTTCCGATGAAATTCCCTGTGCTTTTGCAAATGGGCGTCGAAGGTATTGCGGTTGGACTTGCATCAAAACTATTACCTCATAATTTCGTGGAGCTTATTGATGCTTCGATAAATGTACTGAGAGGACTGGATTTCATATTGGTTCCTGATTTCCCCACAGGCGGCCTGGCCGATGTTACGCGATACAACGACGGACTTCGTGGCGGTAAAATCCGCATCCGTGCCCGCATCAGCCAACTGGATAAGAAAACACTCGTTATTACTGAAATTCCTTTCGGAACAACGACCGGCGACCTGATAGATACCATTATTGCCGCCAGCGAAAAAGGAAAGATCAAAATCCGCAAGATTGATGACAATACAGCACAGAATGTTGAAATACTGATACATCTGCAGCCCGGCGTTTCACCCGATCAATGCATAGATGCTCTTTATGCATTCACAGATTGCGAGCGGTCGGAATCACCCAATTCATGTGTGATCCACAAAGGGAAACCTTATTTCATCGGTGTAAAAGAAATACTCCGGATCTCCGTTCAGCGGACGGTCGAAATGATCCGGATGGAATTAATGATCCGCCAGGATGAACTGATGGAAGCATTGTTGTTTTCCTCTTTGGAAAGGATTTTTATAGAAAACCGCATTTACCGCGATATTGAAGAATGTAAGACCTGGGAGGAAGTTATACAAGCCATCGACAAAGGACTTGAACCTTATAAACCTGATTTTTACCGGGTGATAACCGAGGAAGATATTGTTAAACTGACTGAAATCCGTATCAAGCGTATTTCACGATTCGATGCTTTTAAGGCGGATGAGCATATCCGGAAACTGACTGAAGAATTGAAGGAAGTAAGGCACAACCTCGAAAACCTGACTGAATTTGTTATCGCTTTTTACGAAAACATCCGTAAAAAATATGCCACCGGCCGCGAGCGCAAAACCGAGCTTCGGAATTTCGAAAGCATCGAGGCTTCAGCTGTTGCCGCTGCCACTCAAAAACTTTATGTAAACCGTGAAGAAGGTTTCGCCGGTTTCAGCCTGAAAAAGGATGAATTCGTTTGCGATTGCTCCGACATTGACGATATCATCGTTTTCCGCGAAGACGGAACTTTTGCTGTTACCCGTGTGGTCGAAAAAGCTTTCGTGGGTAAGAATGTGATCCACATAGATGTTTTCAAAAAGAACGATGAACGCACAGTATACCATGTCATATACCAGGATGGCAGGATGGGATCGGTATACATCAAGCGGTTTGCCGTTACCGGTGTGGTGCGCGACAAGGATTATGTGCTTACCAAAGGCGCTCCCGGTTCGAAAATATTGTATTTCACGGCTAACCCAAACGGGGAATCCGAAATTATAAAAGTGAGTTTGAAACCGAAACCACGTCTTAAAAAACTTAATTTCGATTTCGATTTTTCAGAACTGGCCATCAAAGGCCGAAGTTCACAGGGTAATGTGCTGAGTAAAAACCCGGTGAAAAAAATTGTACAGGCCGAAAAAGGATTCTCCACATTAGGAGCCCGTCATATCTGGTATGACGACACAGTAATGCGTCTCAACACCGATCAGCGCGGTCAATACCTGGGCGCGTTTAAGGAAGATGATAAGATTCTTACCCTCACAAAATCAGGTTTTTATAAACTGATGAGTTTCGACCTGTCGAACCATTTCGAGGAGGACATGAATCTTATCGAAAAGTTCAATCCCACAAAGGCTCTGACCGTTTTGTATTACAGCGATCCCAAAAAGGCTTATTTCGTCAAACGCTTTATACCGGAACCATCGGATAAAAAAGTATGCGTGTTCCCCGAAGAAGATGGAAACACTTTTGTGGCTTTGGTTGCCGACAAGCGTCCGCAGATCAGAGTTGAGTATGACAATATAGGTGCCAAAAAACCTGTGGAACCGGAGGAAATAATTCTCGACGAGTTCGTGGAAGTTATGGGTGTGAAGGCAAAAGGTAAAAAACTAAGCAATCATCCTGTAAGTCTGATCACTTGGCTTGATCCTATTCCGGTTGAAGAGGAAGAATCCGCAGACGATGATGAATTGATAGAAGAAAGTGAAGATGAATCGGGTGATGATGGACCTGGCGACAATGAATCTGATGAGAATGAGTCAGCTGAGGATGAATCTGTTGAAAGCGCATCAACTGAGGATATATCTATTGAGAATAATGCGAAAGAAACCATTCCGGAAGAAAAGATTAAAAAAGTAAAACCTGAAAAAGTAAAAATTCCGAAAATCATACCTCCGGTAAAAATCCTGAAAATTATACCTCTGATAAATCCGCCGGAATTTCCTGACGATGATGATTCGGGTACAGGCATACAGATGAGTTTGTTTTAAACCGGAACAGGGTTACATGATCTTTATCAGACAATAAAAGCATAAAGCAAAATGATCCGGGCAAATGATTTCCGGATCTTTACCATAATCAATTTAGCATAGTATCGTTTCTGTGGCTGAAACCCTTCGCTTCGACTTCGCTCAGCGACCTGAACCCAGAAACCCTAAAACATTTAATTTTATGACCGACGACAAAATTCTTGAAATTACCAAAGACGTTCACTGGGTAGGAATACTTGACCGCGAACTGGTTACATTCGACGTGGTAATGCATACGCCATACGGCACTACCTACAATTCATATTTTATCAACGCGGAGAAAAAAACGCTTGTTGAAACTGTAAAAGACAAATATTTCCCGGTATTCCTCGAAAAGCTGAAACAGCTTACCGATCCGGCTGAGTTGGAATATATTGTGGTAAATCACACCGAGCCCGACCATTCGGGAAGCCTGGGCAAATTGCTTGAACTTTGCCCAAACGCCACAGTTGTCGGCAGCGGCAATGCCATCCGTTACCTCAAAGATATGCTGGGCCGCGATTTTAAACACCAGCAGGTTCGCGATGGTGATGTGCTTGATCTTGGCAATAAAAAGATAAAAGTGATTGGTGCACCCAACCTTCATTGGCCCGACAGTATATATACATTTCTTGAAGGTGAAAACATCCTTTTTACCTGCGACTCTTTCGGTGCCCATTATTGTGATTCACGTATGTTCGACGACAGGGTCGGAAACTGGGACGATGCATTCAGGTATTATTTCGATGTGATAATGAAGCCCTTCAGCAAATTTATGCTTAAAGCCATTGAGAAAATCCGCCCTTTGCCCATCAGCATTATTTGCGCCGGGCACGGTCCGATACTTCGCTCCAATTGGAAAAAATATGTCGATCTGAGCGAAAAGTATTCAAAAGAAGCGCTTTCGCTGGGTGAAAAACCTATGGTTTTTATCCCTTATGTATCAGCGTATCATAACACCTCGAAAGTAGCCGAAGCCATTGCCAAAGGCATAAGCCAGGTACCGGGT
>Ga0136636_10002157_pt1 | contig 11719 bp, 6 predicted proteins | sample AntDrymUQ8522106_2_FD_104653 | JGI IMG/M metagenome (GOLD analysis project Ga0136636, IMG submission 104653) | Polar desert sand microbial communities from Dry Valleys, Antarctica - metaG UQ852 (21.06) | ecosystem: Environmental > Terrestrial > Soil > Desert | place: Antarctica: Dry Valley... | reverse complement strand
ATTCTTTGTCGTGGAAATTTCGATATTTTTAGTTATTCCAAATTATTAGGCAACCTTAAAATTAATTATGAAGGCGAACAAGATTATATTAAAACAATTTCTGAATCTGGCTTGACCTTAAATTTATCCTCTACTTTAAAGGCGTTGACAGAGTTTCTACGATGGGAACAGAACCCGAAAAACTTTCAGTTTCCGGTGAAAATGCTCTATTATTTAAAAGTTTTGGGCAGGATTACCATGGTGGATTTCAGTGCAGAAGTGATGGAACTTTTAAAATGCGCTACAAAGGCAGAAATGCAGGAATTTATCCAGGAAAAATATGGTTTGAAATTGAAGAACAACGATTTGCTTCAACTGAACTTATACCATTTTATCGAACATTTTCTACAGGAATTCTCCGTGCAAAATCAAGAAACGGATTTCCTCTTCAATTATCTGGAAATGGTTTATGCTTATTCTCAAAACAGCAGTTCTACGCTAAAAGAATTCTTAAAGTTTTGGGATGAAGAAGCTAATTCTAAAACCATTCAGTCCTCTGAAAATCTGGATGCGGTGAATCTGATGACGATTCACAAGGCAAAAGGTTTAGAATTTCCAGTTGTTTTTTTACCGATGGAAAACTCCAACAAAGATGGAAAATTTAGTGATTGGTTAGAGATTTCTGAAGAGAAAGGTTTAGCCGCGGTGAATGTTAATTCTTTCGAAAAATCACTTCTGATCTATGATGAGGAAATGGAACAATTCAATCAAAACCATACGTATCAAAACAAGATCGACCGTTTTTGTCTGCAATATGTGGCGACAACCAGAGCGGTGGAGCAACTTTATTTCTACATTCAGAAGCCAAATAAAACGCAAAATCATTTGGAAATTTACGATTTCTTGTTGAGTAGTATTCCTGTGGATGAAGCTGGAGAAACCGTAAATAGTTTTGACTTTTATCCCATTTCTACAGAAGATTTAAAGAAGAAAAAAATAAAAGTAGCGGAAGAATTGATCACGCAATCCATCGTTTTTAAAACTGAAAAAGAAATCAATCCAAAAGCCATTAAAATTGCAACTCCCTCAAAAAGTTATCAAAATCGCGTAGAAAAAGTCCGGATAGGAATTTTCACGCATGAAATTCTGGCCCGAATAAATACCGAGAAGGACATTGAAAAAACATTAGAAACTTATCTATTGGCAGGAACCATCACCGATTCTGAAAAAACAGAAATTGGCGAAAGGCTTTTCACCATCATGAGAGATCCTGCGTATGAAAAATATTTCAGAGAAAACCAAAAAATAATCAATGAAAAAGACATGATGATCACGGAAAACGGGGAATCCAGAATGTACAGACCAGATCGCCTGATTGAAACAGAAAACGGTTTTATCATCATCGATTTTAAGACAGGAGAAGCAGAAGAAAAACACCAACTCCAAATCGAGGAATACCAATCTGTACTGGAAAAATTAGGTAAAAAAGTGCTAGAAAAAACCTTAATTTATGTTTAAAATAAAACCTGTTTCTTTCTGGGAAACAGGTTTTATTAACTTTTAAAATCAGCAGCATTTCTATTTTTTCACCGCGGTTACAACTTGTGCTTCCATCTTGGTGATATTATCAAAAATCTGTTTAAATGCGGGATAATATTCTGGCGGAAACACGGCATCATCAATTTGCACCGTGGTCTGTACGGTTAATTTGTTTCCTTCCTGCGTTACCAAATACGTATATTGCAAGGCATTGTCATCGGTGCGGAATTTTTTGGATTTCGGTACATTTTCAAAGACATAATTATCTGGAAGCGTAATGGTTACTTTCTTGATCCGGTCAAAAGCGGAGTAAAATTCCAAAGGTGCTTTTCGGGGTTCACTTTGATCAAAATTATGATTTTGAGAATACAGAAACAAGAGCGGATTAAATACTAATTTGCTGCCTAAAACATCGGTAAAAGTATCTGCGGTAAAATCAAAACTCGATTCAAAATCTTTATTTTCCTGAACTCCCTGTTTAAAATTGGTGAAAGTAAATTTGTAATCGTCTTTGTAGCTTTTTGCATATTTTTCCTGATCCTCTACATATCTTTGATTGACCATCATTCCAAATAATTGCGTGTCTCGATCTGCGAAATGTCCTTCAAAAGTCCCATCAGCACTCATCTTAGCTTCTACCGTAAGATGTGTTTTACTCACTTCTGGAAAAACTACATTAATCTGTTTTGCCTCATCTTTTGGCATATAAAATCCGTAATAATTTAAAGCTCGGGGAGAAATCATATTGAGATCGCTTTGTTTAGAAGTGGCATCTAAAAGCACAAATTTATTATCATCAACATAGGAAGCTGCCACGAAATTAAGTTGCGCTAAGGAAGGAAGATATCCCATTAAAATTCCTTTTTTAGTGGTTGCTAAAACGACGGGATTGGAATCAATATTCGCAGATCTCAGAAGTAAAATCAAGAAAATATTAAGCTCCGCAGTATTTCCAACTTTAGTAGAAAGTAAATTGCGGATTCCTTTGTCCGTCACCACATCATCTTCTTTATTCCAGGTGTAATTGTTTTGAACAAATCTTAAAATTGCTCTGGCTCGTTCTTTTTTGTCAGCAATTGTTTTAATTTCTGCTGGCAATAGCTCTTTTACTAAATTTTGCTTTTTTAATTCGTCTCCGAAATTTTCTCTTTCGTAGAGTCTTTTGCTAATGTCTTTCCAAGAAAGCGCGTAGGATTTTAATTCCCCTTTAATCAAAGTTGAATTAAGTTCGGCTTTTACCCCAGTTTTGTAATTATCACTATTGAGTACATACTTTTCCTCTTTGTAAGGTGGTACATTTTGATACCCAAATCGATACACTTGATAATCACCACCATAAAGTGTTTTTTCTCCATTTTCTCTAAAATCTGGGATAAGATTTCCTTTGTAATTAATGGAATATCCCAAAGGTTTAGCCGTATCGAAAACATATTCCACATATTTTACAGGAACTTCATCTTCAATTAAAATCCGCGGCGTAGAACCTAAAAATGGCGTGAAAATCTTGTAAGAATACTCTACTACTGAACCATTTTTCACATTGGGAAAGGCAAATTTGGTGATGCTGTAATTTTTATCTTCTTTGGAGGCATACTTTTCATCGCGCTCTATTTTAGTTGCCACATTTTTTCCGTTTTCCCAGTTGTAAGTGTAGGCTTTCAAACCGCTCATGGTTTCTCTATCCCCTTTTTTATTATCGTAAAGAGAAATTTGATGATCCAAAAAATCATTAGCATTGTCTTTATTATAGATTTTTACTCTGCTCACAATTTCCTGGGTCAAAAAACCATCGTAATCTACCCGAAAATGAATTGAACGATAGAGAACTTCTGCGGGTGCATCTGGATATTTTACAGATTTCGTGCTCGATAATTCTTCATCTGTCAACTTCGGTGTTTCCAGAAATTTATGTTGGGCAGATAAAAATCCTACCTGAAACAATAGGAACGTGAAGAGTAAATTTTTGATCATTTTTTAGAAATTAAGATTTTGGTGTTATCAGAATTGGCTGTTTTTTTTCGAAACGCGAGGTAATCTGCGAATTTTTCTTTGGGATAAAGTCCTTTTTTGATGGTGAGAATTCGGTGAACTATTAATTTATTTTCCTTTATTTGAAATTTAATGGAATAGGAACCAAATTCTGTAGCGAAATCTGTGGATGGTGGAATTTCTCCAAAATTATAATCAGCCGGGATTGAATAGGCAATTTCATAATCATCTTGAAAGGGAAACGAATTCTCGAAGGGAAGTTTCCGTTCTTCATTCGTAGAAAATTGAGCCGCTCTGTAATAAGGCATGACAGGAAAGAAAAAATCCGTTCCTAACTTTTTAGAAAAATTATTTGCTTTTATGGTGAGGTCATACTTTATTTTTGCTTCATCCTGATCATTTTTTAAGTTGTGCACTTGGAGCTGATCGACTTTCAAATTGTAATATCTGTTTTTTAGCGCCTCCGTTATTTCATCATTTTTTAAGGCAAAAAGTCCTAAATTATTATCGTATTGACCCCCAGAAAATTCAAAATTAGCTTCAGATTTCATGCCGCCATCATTTAAAATCTGGATTGTGGCAAGTAATTTCTCTTTGCTTTGTTGCGGTTCATACGTTGGAGTGTCAATAATTTCAATTCCTTCTTTTTTAACGGCTAAAACATTTCTGTTGTGGGAAGAATAAAACAGGTGATTAAAAGCCACTTTTTGGGATGTATTTTCTAACCAGATAGGTTCTTTTTCTGTGGGAACCATTAAAATTACGTGATTACCAGAAAGTTTCGGGAAATTTTTATCAAAGCTAAAAACAGTGTCATCATTATAAATAACAGCGTAATAAGAAGGAATTCCGGCCGCAGTAAGCATGGTGTGCATATAATTACTGAGGGCTTTGCAATCTCCGTAACCTTTTTTACTCACCTCTGAAGCGGGCATTGGTTGCCAACCGCCAATTCCCATAGCGATTAAAACATAACGCGTTTTATTTTGCAGATATTGATAAATGGTTTTCACCTTTTCGGTGGTTGTTCCTGTGAGTTTTAATGCCGCCACTTCTGCAGAAATTTCCGGCGTAACAGCAGAAACCGGAGCAAGTAATTTGTCATAATACCATTTTCCGAAGCTATCCCAACTCGTCATATCTCCTTGATTTCCTTCTAAAGTAAATTTTTCTGGGGAGAATTCTACATTTGGAATAAGGGATGAGATACTGGGCGATAAATCTTCTTGCGTAATTGCGGGAATATTGGAATAGGAATAATTCCAGGTATTTCCATTTTCGGAAAAGGCAACTTTCGCCAAAAGTTTGTCGTTAATTTTTGTGCGGATCTTAATTCCAGAATTATTAAGAAGGGAAAAATTACTTTTTTCTACCGCAACTCCGTAAGAACTCAGCGGACGAAAATTACTCAGATAAACCGTGTTCGACGTATTGGTTTCAAAAGACGTTTTGATGGTAAAAGGATATTTGGTAGACATTGGTTTCAAGACCAAGATTCGATCATCTACGTACAGAGCGGCACTTGGATTGTGCGTATAATCCGAAAAATCTTTCTTAGAATAGGTTTTGAAGGACTTTCCGGCTGCATCAAAAAGTTCTACTTTGATGTTGCTGACTTTTGTAGTGGGATTATAGGGGATTAAGATCACAGCATTTTCATCGCCTCCGCTGTTCAAAATAGTGATTGCGGAAGAATTTTTAACTTCCATATCATTCACAGATTTTAAAATATAATCTTCGGATTCTTCTCTAATGACGGTATGAGCTCCTTTTAGCAATTCGGGTGGAATCAGCGTAGCATTGTATCCTTGCGCAAGGTTTAATACAGATACCAAAAGGATAAGTAGCAAGTAGATTTTCTTCATATTAAATTTTAGAAATAAATTTTGATGTTTAAATTAAAGGATTATTCCTAAACTTTAAAGCTAACGGACTTACCCAAATATAAACATTTCCAGTGAAGTATGGACCAAAAAAAAGCGGAAACTAAATTCCGCTTTCTGTAAAAAATTAAATTATGGATTAATTTCTAGACTGCATTTTCTGCATTCTTTTGCCGTTCATCGATTTCGAATTGTTCTGCATTTTATTTTGTCTTGTAGCCTCCCATTTTTTATATTGTTCGGCCGTAAGGATTTGTTTCATTTCTTTCTTCCATTCCTCTTTTTTCATTTGCATGATTTCCATTCTGGCTTTTCTTTCGGCTTGCATTTGTGGTGCATTTGCTTTTCGATCTGCCATTTTTTTGTCTTGCATTGCTTTGATCTGGGCAACTTGTGCACTGGAGAGATTTAACTCTGTCTGCATCATCTTCAAGTTTTCTGCTCTTTTCTGTTCCATTTGAGCTGGATCCCTTTGCTGCATTTTGGATCTATTTTGTTGAGCCATTGCGAAGGTTCCTATCAATAAGAACGCTGCACCTAAAACAATCTTTTTCATTTTATTTTTAATTTGGTTGTTGATACTGTTTGGATTGCTAAAAATGAGTGAAGTTAAAATTTGAACTGCTAATAATTTGTTAAAGTTGCGCCCTTACATCTATCTTAATATTTTGCAAGATTATACAAATGCTTTTTTAATCTTTAAACAAAAAAAAGCAGTTCCGAAAAACTGCTCTTATCTTTATAACTTTCATTTATTTTGAAGTAAAACGCATCCCGGAACTTCTGTTTCCTGTAGAAGGTGCAACTGGAGCTGGTTTTGCGTTTTCCTGACCATCAGAATTATTTCGGAAATTTCTATTTGGAGCTGGTTGCTGTGATCCAGAATCTCTGTTTCTAAAACCATTATTCTGCGGCGCTGAAGGTTGTGGTTTCACACCCGAATTATTTTCCCGGGAACCATTATTTCTCGGAGTAGTGGTTTCTGATCGTGTAGATGAGTCATTTCTAAATCCTCCATTTCCAGTATTGGGAGTTTTATTGAGAGGCGCATTTCCATTATTTCTGAAACCATTTTTTTGGTCCGAACTTTTCAATGTATTACTATCTCTGAACCCATTTGTTCTCGGATTGTAAGTTCCACTTCCCTGTCTTGGCGAATCGCGGAATCCAAAATTATTTCTGGGATTATTTTGATGATAGTGATTTCGATCAACTCGATATCGATTCACATTTATATTTCTATACCGGGGAACGATGTAAATATTAGTAGCATAATGCTGTCTTCTATAATTTCTGTAATAATTTACAGGACTGTATCCATTGTAATAATTATTTTGAAAAACAACAAAAACCCGTGGTCCCAAAATTCTTTCTAAAGCATAATAACGGTCATAATACCATCTGTCTGGATTATATCGATAATAATAATCCCAAGAAGTAAAGGACGGATACAAATCATTCAACATCATGATCTGCTGAATTTGCCACGGTGCTAATCGGTTTCGAGAAAAGAATCGGTTCCAGTTGATTTCGTTAATGCTTTGTCTGTAATCATTATAAGAACTCTCATAAAAACTATTGGTATAGTAATCTGAAGGATATTCATAATAATAATCTTCCGGGAAATAATAAGCATCCTCTTCATCTCCATAATTATTGGTAAAATCATTGTTGGATGGATAATAATCCGGATAATTTTGCGCGGAAACCAATATTGCTAAAAACACCGAGAATCCCAAAAATATTTTTTTCATTTTAACATCTTAATTTATTGATTGATTATTAGAGAAAAGTATGCCATATTTTCAATTTAAAGAATTGAAATTCAAATCGATACAATGATAACAGACCCTTCTGAAATTATTTGATAACAAAAAAGAAAGGAAGTTAAAACCTCAGCTTTAACTTCCTTCTCAAAAATTTTTAAACTCCTGAAAATCAACAGGAAAAAAAATTAAAAAATCTTTTCTATCAGTTTAAAAGTAACTCAGATTTCAGTCTTTAATTTCGGTTAGAATCTTGAACCCATTGTGCAATTTTCTGGTTAAAACCATTTTTATTGAGAAGACTTTCTACATCAAGATGCATTCTGTATCGCCAAAAATGGGGGAAAACTGCGGGATTATTGATGCGCTCCTCGTCCATATTTGGGTTAGAAAGTTCCCTGTCAGTCGCTAAAAATTCTTGAATGGGAAAAATTGCTAACATGGAATTATTATAAAGGTGTTGTTTCATAATAATTTCCGCCAATTCCGGTTCCAAATTCCAAGGTGCCGTTCCAGACTGCCCCAGTTGCTGGTTGAAATATTGCTGGGTTAAGTTTCGATCTTCATGCCACCATTGGCGTAATGTTGAGCTGTCATGCGAACTTGCGGTGACTACATTCATGTAACCGGCAGATTTTGGATTGTACCAAGGAATGTTTTCAGAAGGCATTCTTTGTACTTTCAAAGCCGTGATTGCCAATTCATCCATGATTTGTGGAACACAATCCGGAACCAGACCTAAATCCTCTCCACAGATCAACATATCGGTCGCGTTCAAGATCATCGGAAGTTTTTCCAAGGCTTTTTCTGCCCACATTCCATCTTGTCTTTTGAAAAAATAATCCACATACAGATCAGAGACCGCCTGTTTTCCGAAATCTGATAAATATTGATAAGAGGAAGTCTTCTGGATATTGAACCTTGGATGATAAACAATTTCTCCACTGTCAGTTTCTTCCGGCAAAAACAAAACATTGGCACAAAGCGAAATCAATTTCTCTTCTGCCCAATCATGTGGTTGAGTTTTAAAATAATCTGTGAGTTTTCTTTGCGTCTCGAACTCTTCTTTAAAGGTATACGTTCCATCAAAATGATTATTCATAAATTCATGATGAATCGCTTCTCTTTCATCCCCAAAATAATCCCAAAGAATTTGATCGTTGATAAATGGTTTACAATACCGATGCTCATTAAACGGAATATTCCTGGCATGAAATTCTTCCATTTTTACAGGAATTGCAGGATAAAAATACCCTAAAATCCCCTGCGTTGCACTCATTGGCATTCTCCAGATTCGGAAAAAGCCCAGAATGTGGTCAATTCTCATGGCGTCAAAATAGTGTTCCAAAGCTTTGAAACGATTTTTCCACCATCGATATCCATCCTGTTTCATGGCTTCCCAATTATATGTCGGAAATTCCCAGTTTTGACCCAAATCGGTAAACTGATCCGGTGGTGCTCCCGCTTGAAAATCCATACCGAAAAGTTCTGGTTCTGTCCAAGCTTCCACAGAATAACGGTAAATCCCGATAGGCAAATCTCCTTTTACAGAAATTCCTAAAGTATGCGTATAATCAATCGCCTCTTTTAATTGCAAATGAAGTTGGTATTGCACCCAAGCATGAAGCATGGTAGTTTCAAAATCTTTACTTTTCGCACTGAAAAAAGGTGCAATTTTTCCTGAAATATATTTTTTGTGCGTTTTCCAATTGTTGAAATTGGGCGTTTTGTATTTATCGCGCTGAACACAAAAAGCCGCGTAAGGAAGTAGCCATTCTTCGTTTTCTTTCAGGAATTTTTTAAAGGTTCTGTCCTTTAGAATTTGATCTTTATTTTCTTCAAAAACTGCTTTAGTGAACTTCCACTTTTCAGAAATTACTTGTTCATAATCGATGAGACTCAATTCATTCAAAGCTGCTTTTTTGGTATCAAAATCTTCAACTAATTCCTTCGGTATTGAAAAATCTAAACGATCGATTGATAAATATTGCGGATGCAGCGCATAAACTGAAATCGCGGCGTATGGATAAGAATCGGTCCAGGTGTAGTTTGCGGTAGTATCATTGATGGGTAAAATCTGCAAGACAGAAAGATGGGTCTGTTTTGCCCAATCTGCTAAATTTTTTAAATCCAGAAACTCTCCAACTCCAAAACCATTTTCCGAACGCAAAGCGAAAACAGGAATTGCAACTCCGGCTGCATGATACATTTCAAAAGATTTGAATTTAAAGAAATGATCCGCTTTTATTCGTAGAATATTTTTTTCTAAATTGGGAAAAGTCCAGCGGTTATCGCCGTATTCAATATCGAAAACTTCTCTGGAATCAGTATTAAGCAATCCGTATTTGTATTGAATAATTTGATCGGTGCTAATTTCTACGGCTGCTTCCCAAATTCCAAAATCAGTTTGGGTCATCACAACTGCTCTCAAATATTCCCAGTTTCCGAGTGCATGGTTGTTTCCAAGCAGAACGACTTTCCAATTAGGATTGTAAATTGGTGCTTCCAGACGAAACAAATGGGAATGTTTTTTTAAAAGGGCAACTTTTTGAGGTTTAAAACCACTCAGTTTATTTTTAAGAATTTTATTATTCAGATAATTTTCCGGGAAATTTTTCGCATTCCAAACATCATCGATAATAAATTCATCATAATTATGAGGGAAATTTAAGTGGTGAAGGGAAAGTTCATCTTTTAAAATAATTCCACCTTCATTTACCAATTGGTATTTGTAAGTGATTGATTTGGAGAAGTGATCTACTTCTGCTTTCCAGTTTCCATTCTCCGTATAATCTAAGAAATGGATCTTATCTTCACTTCCAATTTCCAGAACCAAAAGTTGTAGTTTCTCTCCGACAGTTGTTCTGTAATTAATTCTAAATTCAAGTTTCATAATGCCTAGGTTTGAATTTGCAATTTAAGAAAAATATGATGAAAATCTGAATTTTGCATCTAAAAATACAGGGAATTTTTTTAAGGTTATGTCTTGATTTACAATGACTTGCAAAGACAAAGATTAAGCATGCTAAAAATCATTAAACAGGAGAGAAATAGATTTGAGAGGAAATGAAAAACCTTCTGCGTTTATGCAAAAGGTTTATGATATTTATCGTAAGTAATTATTTCTGACGTTTTAATTTTATAGGATTTTGTCTTGCGTCAAAAACATCTGTGATTTCGACTCTATTTTTAACTATATTAAACCAATAAATAATTTTATAATTTTTGAAAACTAAATATCTAAATTCTTCTTTTCGTTCTATAAGCAATTCTTCCTTTTGTCCTATTTCAATCTGAAAATTCAAAGAATTCCCTTTATTTAAAATTCCTTCAACTAAATCAAAGCAACTTTGCGACTTGCCTTTAACTCGTAATACTTAAAGATTTTCTTTAATTCACCTTTGGTAAAATGTGTCCAGTAAACTTCTATTACCATTGTTTAATTTCTGAAAGCAATTTTGAAGTTTCTGTTACTCTATCATTTTTTGAATCTTCCATTGATTTATCAATTCTTTCGTTAAATTCTTCAATTTTAAATGGCTTGAAATCAACTTAAACCTACACGTAGAAGGCAATTAATACTAAAATTAAATTTTTCTTAAACTTCATTTAGATTTAGTATTTTTTGAGAAATCGCAAGTTTACAAAATAGAATAACTCGTCCCTTCTCTTCCGTCTTTTAGTTCAATTCCTTCTGCAAGCAAACGATCGCGGATTTGGTCAGATAATTCGAAGTTTTTGGATTTTCGGGCTTGATTTCTTAGGTCGATTAAAACCTGTAAAGTCTGATCCAATTTGGCATTGTTGTTTTCTTCAATATTTTGTAAACCTAAAACTTCAAAAACAAAATCATTCATTAATTTTCTCAGTTCTTCAAAATTCTCAGTAGAAATGTTTTCTTTTCCGTCTTTTAATTTAAAAAGGAAATTAACCGCTTCAAATAAATAGGAAATCAAAATTGGCGAATTGAAATCATCAGTTAAAGCCTCATAACATTTCTTTTTCCAAGCTTCCACATCGAAGGTTTGGTCAGAATTATTCTGAGAAGCAATTTCAGTATTATTTAAAATTTTCAATGCTTCCATTAATCGCTGAAAACCTTTTTCACTCGCAACCATGGCATCATTAGAAATATCCAAAACACTTCTGTAATGCGCCTGCAAAAAATTAAATCGTACAATCGTAGGATGAAAAGCTTTCTCGAAAAAACCATTTTCTCCCGAAATTAATTCTGAAGGTAAAATGTAATTTCCCGTGGATTTGCTCATTCTTTGTCCGTTCATCGTGAGCATATTTGCATGCAGCCAATAATTTACGGGCGAAGTTCCATTGCACGCTTTTCCTTGTGCGACTTCACATTCATGATGCGGAAATTTTAGATCCATTCCACCACCGTGAATATCGAATTTTTCTCCTAAATATTTCGTTGACATAGCGGTACATTCCAGATGCCATCCGGGAAAACCTTCGCCCCACGGAGAATTCCAGCGCATAATATGTGCAGGAGAAGCGGCTTTCCAAAGGGCAAAATCCTGCGGATTTTTCTTTTCAGATTGTCCGTCT
>Ga0136636_10002156_pt1 | contig 11724 bp, 5 predicted proteins | sample AntDrymUQ8522106_2_FD_104653 | JGI IMG/M metagenome (GOLD analysis project Ga0136636, IMG submission 104653) | Polar desert sand microbial communities from Dry Valleys, Antarctica - metaG UQ852 (21.06) | ecosystem: Environmental > Terrestrial > Soil > Desert | place: Antarctica: Dry Valley... | reverse complement strand
GGGAAGATCAGCTTTACGGCGGAGTGGCAATAATATGTAAATATGATTCCGATTTCACACAGATTTCACTGGTCGAAAACCTCGTTAATCTTGCATCAGTTGCCCTCCAGAGGTTGTATGCCGAAGAAAGTCTGCAAAAGGAGCATGATAATCTGAATGCAATTCTTTCATCCTCACCCGTCGGGATGCTGGTAATTGATGAAAATGAACAAATTGTAACAGCTAATCCTACAGCTTGCCGGATGTTTAACCGCGACCTTCAGCAGATGCAAAAACGCAGATGCGGCGACTTTGCAGGATGCATAAACAGTTTTGAAACTGAAAAAGGCTGCAGTTATTCATCAATGTGTCACGCGTGCGATATAATCGCATCTATAAGATCAGCCATACTCGGCCAGCAGAATATCCACGATATTGAATCAGAAATAATTGGCCAGGGCATTGAAGGATCATCGAAAATCTGGATACAATACAGCATTGAACCATTATTGCTAAATGGAAAGAAGCATATTATACTGTCATTGAACGATATAACGCAGCGTAAACAGGCCATGGTAGCATTGCTCGAAAAAGAAGAACAACTATCAACACTTATAAATACAACTTCCGACATTATTTGTTTTAAGGATGGAGAAGGACGTTGGCTCAGGGCTAACAAGGCCATGCTCGAAGCCTTCCAATTAACTGACATTGATTATCAACATAAAAATGATGAGGAACTTTCGATATTTACACACCGGATGTTTAATGATGCATTTTTAAATTGCGATACTTCAAATGAAAAAGCATGGCAAAATAATGGAATGATCATAGAGGAGAAAATAATACCGGGTGTTGATGGCGACGGAAAAACATACGAAGTTGCCAAGACACCATTGTTTTATCCCGACGGAAGCCGCAAAGGCCTGGTAGTTTTTGGCAGGGATATTACCAAACGAAAACAGGATGAGCAAGCGCTTAAAGAATCTCAACAGCAGCTTCTGGATATCATCGACTTTCTGCCCGATGCCACCTTTGTTATCGACAACGATAAAAAAGTGATAGCCTGGAATAAAGCCATGGGGGAAATGACTGGTATCCCTAAACATGATATGATCGGGCACGGTGATCATGACTATTCCGTCCCATTCTATGGCAAACGGCAGATGCTTCTTCTCGACCTGATTGATTTGTCGGATAAGGAAATCAATGAAAGGTACAGCAATTTTCACCGGAAAGGTGATTCGATATATGCCGAAATTTTTGCCCCGGAATTATACAACGGCCAGGGAGCTTATATTTCGAATGTAGGCGCTCCACTTTATAATGGAAATGGAAAAAGGATTGGAAGCATCGAATCGATACGTGACGTATCCTTTATCAAAAAAGCCGAGAAAGCTTTAAAGGAAAGTGAAGAAAAGTACCGCACCATGGTCGACTTGCTGCCGGATGCCGTATTTATTCATGATGGCGAAAATGTATTCTTTGCCAATGCTGCTTCCTGCAAAATGATAGGAGTTGATTCTCTTGATCAAGTGCCGGGTAAAACAATATTTGATTTTGTGCACCCCAACTACAGGAACAGAGCCAGAAAAAGGATTAAAGAAGTGTTCTTATCCGGTAAAACCGTAGGTTTTATGGAATTCAAATTTGTGGATATCAGAGGTGAGGTAATTGATGTTGAGTCCATTGGAATACCTGTTACATTTATGGGTAAACCTGCCATACAGTCTATAGCCCGTGATATTACCGCCCGTAAAATAGCCGAGAAAGAGATATTGCTAAAGGACAAATTGCTTCACCTTACAGGAGAAATGGCAAAGGTTGGAGGATGGGAATTTGATGTCCTGACCAGACAAGGTATATGGACTCGAGAAGTTGCAAGGATACATGATCTGGAACCGGATACTCCGACCAGTGTCGAAATCGGAACCAGTTTTTATTCGGGCGAATCGTTGCGGAAAATAAATGACGCAAACGCCACAGCTATCAAAAACGGGCTAGCCTATGACCTTGAACTGGAAATGACCAGCGCCAAAGGCGTTAAAAAATGGGTGCGTACCATAGGTATTCCTGTGATGGATGGTAAAAAAGTACTGAAAATGAACGGAATTTACCAGGATATAACCAGCCGCAAAGAAGCTGAAATCATCTTAAACAACGAACGATTATTACTCCGTACGCTTATTGCCACCATGCCCGATCTGGTCTGGCTCAAAGATCCTGAAGGCAAATACCTGTTGTGCAATCCGACCTATGAACATTTCTGGGGAATGAGCGAGTCCGAAATTGTGGGCAAAACCGATTTTGATTTAAAATCAACCGAAATAGCGGAAGCATTTAAAAAGCAGGATAGTCACGTTTTGGCATCCGGAAATTCTGCCATTTACCAGGAATGGTTAACAAACCATACAACCGGCCAAAAGCGACTTTTGAATGCCATAAAAACGCCCATGTACGATTCGGAAGGCAAACTTATCGGGGTACTTGGTGTTGCAAGGGATATAACAGAGGTTCACCAGTCGCAGGAAGCACTCCGCGAACGCGAAGAAATATTTTCGGCCATTGTAAACCAGGCTAATGATGCCGTTGTAATGGTTGACATTAATACAGGTGAGTTACTGGAATATAATGAAGCTGCTTTCACCAGGCTTGGCTATACAAAAGATGAGTTTAAAAAACTTACTCTGTTTGATATTGAAGAAGTTATAAAACCGGACAAGTTACTGCAGTTCCTGCAGAACTTAAAACAAGAAGGCTCAAAGGTATTTGAAACCAAACACCGAACTAAAAATAACGAAATCAAAGATATACGTGTCAGTTCCAGGGTTATTAACATTCGTGGCGACGATTACCTAACTACCATCTGGACCGATATTACTGAGAAAAACAGGAATGAAGCTCTGCTCAGGGAAAAGGATCTTGTATTTCAGTCATTGCTTGATTATAGTCCTTTCTTTATCTTTTTTAAAGATCACAACTCGAAAGCAATTCATCTAAGCCGTAACTACGGAAATTTCCTGGGCCAACCCGTACATGAAATGATTGGTAAAGATTTAAATGAACTTTTTACTCAGGAGTATGGAAGTCCCCTGATTGCTGCGGAGAAACAATTGCTTAAAGATGGGAAACAAATTGAGTATGAGGAGTTCATGAGCGGGAGATACTATTCAACCACCAAATTCCAAATTTTACGCGACAATGCATCTCCTATGCTTGCCGGTTTCACCATTGATATTACAGAGAGTAAACTGGCAGAACAGGAAAATATTAAACTGAATTCAGAGTTGGAGCAACGTGTTAACCAGCGGACAACCCAACTTGAACACGCCAACAAAGAACTGGAAGCCTTCAGCTATTCGGTATCGCACGACCTGCGAGCTCCGCTGCGCGGCATCGATGGTTGGAGCCTTGCGCTGCTTGAGGATAACGGTGAACAACTGGATGCGCAGGGCCATATTTATCTGGAGCGTGTAAGGGCTGAAGCCCAGCGCATGGGGCACCTGATTGATGACCTGCTTAAACTTTCACGGGTGAGCCGTTTCGAAATGAAACAGGAAGAAGTAAATTTATCAGCCATAGCCCAAACTATTGTAAACCGGTTATCAGAAGCCAGCTCACAACGGCAGTTTGAGTTTACAATCCACCCTGATATATCAGTGACCGGCGATCCGGCCATGCTCGAAATCGTACTTACAAATTTATTGGACAACGCCATCAAATTTACCGGTCAGAAACCCTTCGCCCAAATTGAATTTGGCGAAACCGAAGCCGATGGTCAAAATGTGTATTATGTACGCGACAACGGAGCCGGATTTGATATGGAAAATGCCAAAAATCTTTTTGGCGCATTTCAGCGTATGCATAAGCAAACAGAATTCCAGGGAACAGGCGTAGGTTTGGCCACGGTACAGCGCATTATACACCGTCATGGTGGAAAGATATGGGCCGAATCGAAATCAGGAAGAGGAACAACTTTTTACTTTACCTTAAGCATACTGGGGTAGATGGAGTTTTAAAGAGTTTGAAGGGTTTGAAATGGTTGAAATGTTGGGAGAGTATTCCTTCAAACCCGAAACCTGTCACACTGAGCGATGGTTGGTGAGCGTAGCCGAACCAAGTAGAAGTGCTTCAAACCCGAAATAATTTTACGACTGCCCGACTTGACGAATGCACGACCTCACGAATCTGTAACCCGTACCTGAAACTTGGAAACCTGAAATTTTGAAACTCTTTAAACCCGAAACGCCTCAAAGCGTATATCCCGCAATCAGCAGCAACGGCCATATAGCCACCGAAGTAACACCCGCCCAGTACCAACCGTTTTGAATTGGCATATTAATAGCCTTTATTACAGTTTTATCAGCTCCGACAAGTTTTACGCCCATAGAGACCTGTAACCGCTCTTTTTTCATACCTGAACTGGATGTGCACCTGATCTTGTAATCGCCTGCCGGAAGATTCCGGATGGTGACCGATTTTGCCTGCCTGCCGTCAACCAACAAGTTATCATTGATCATAACCTTCGTTTTATGGGAAATTTTACTGTATTTCAATACAATTTTCGAAGTATTGAAATTTTCAGACTGGTAGTTGACCAGGATATTTTTAGCGCAGGAAGAAGCCAGAAATGCAGCCAGTATCACAAAATAGACAAACTTCGTTTTCATAGTTTCAGTGTTTAATACTATCGGATAGCAATTGAGTGTTTATAATTAATTGCGAATATTTGAAAAAGTAATAGCGCCATTACTTTAATAATAGTATATAAAACGGAAAAATAGTGCAGATTAAAGAACTATTTTCATCGAAATTAAGGAATGTCAGAAACTCCCGCAGATTTTTAAAATATTGTTATTGCTCCTTCCGTTGCTATCACTCAAGTTGAAACTCAAATACGGAAATTTAATACATCTATTCCGGACAGAAAGTATATTTGCTCAACTTCGTAAAATATGGCATGAAAATGAACATTAACAAGATCATTCCCCGTTGAAATCATTCTTACTTTGCAGGTTTGCGGGTAGCCGGTTTCAAAAGCTTTCTGCAGAAAATCCTTAAATACGTGACGGCTTTCCGTAGAAATAAAATAAATCAGGTTAGTATTGATTAATACGCTCCTTTCTTTGCCAAGCAATCTGGCTCCGCTTCTATTCATTTCGATGATTAAACCTGACTTATCGACTGAGAAATATACTGTAGGTGCAAAATCGTAAAGGAACAAATGCCTTTTCAGTGATTCTTCCAATTGAGTCCTTACAACCATCAGTTCTTCATTCTGCATTTCAAGCTCAACGTGATGAACCTCAAGTTCGTGCACAAGGTTCAATTTTGTGTTCATCAGGCTCATCTCGGCCTCGTGCACTTTGAGCATCATTTCCTGGTGATCCTCAAGTTCGTGTAATATCTTAAGTGTTTCGGCTGCTGAAAAAGGTTTTGCAGATTTCTTTTTTTTCAGGCTTTTCTCAGCTTTTTTGCGAAGCGAAACTTTTTCCGGTGTGGAAGAAACTGAGTAATTAGTGACATTCATTAGTTTTTTCATGTCTTAGCCTGGTCTTGGTAAACGTCATTTTTAAAATCCGGATCATCCATCGTTGCTTCCATTACTGTCCGTTTAGTTTCATAATTACTGCACCCTGTTAAAGGACTTTCGGGAACGGAAATTAAATTCAAAAATCCAATCAGCCTGTAGCTGAAAAGATGTTTCGACTGTAGCTAAAACCGGAAAAATTTTGTAGAGGGAATTACTACAGAGAAAGTAAAGTGTTATCAGTTAATTGAAAATAGGAAAAAGTAAAAAGTACATGATCAAATTAGCATTGCTATAACTGAAACGCTTGGCTGATGATACTAAATAGCAAGGTATTGAAACCGGATTTTGCATTTAAAATGAGCTGATATGAATGGCAAATTTCATATAAATATATAAGCCTGTACTTAATCCCAGTCTGTATAAAATCAGGACGGATGCGGATAAAATGATAGCAAAAAATGCCCTTGCCGTCCTGTCGTGGGTTAAAACCGTTTTCTGCAAATTCTGCTCAGGCCTGAGTTTCTTATTGAAGATAGGTGGAATAACAGCAAAAAGCACGGATATTAAAATGATTACATCATAATCCCATAAATTCGGATGCTGGGGCGTGGTATTGGGAAGCTTGATAAAAACCAGCAACAGTATGCCCAGCAGGCAGGGCAGAGCCATGCGGTTGATCAGTATCAGAGAAATATTATTGCCATGCTTTTTAACAGGACGGATTTCGAGGATAAAACGGGCAAACCGCCAGCCTAACCAGGCCATTGCGCTAAGTGAAAGCAAAGAAATTAAAAAGCTTAAAAAGGTACTTATATCCGCCCAGCCGCCCATCACATAGCCGAACCCCTGCCTGGTAACAGAACCGGCTAAAATAGCTCCAAAAAAGTGAGCATTTGAAAGCAAAAAAAGCCAGAATAACAGCGTCTTAAACTGGGTGCCAGTATTTTTCACCTGCTTTAAAATGACAAAATATATTAGGCTCATAACCATTGATATGAGTGGGCCGGCAAACGCAATAGCCATGGCATTACTCTCATTGAGCAGCGATGAAGAACTCCCTTCGGGCCACATTACTTCGAAATAATACAATACACCGTATATTTCGGAAAACGATGCCATAACCATAATTGCCAGCGAATAGGTAAGCCATGATATAATGTAGGCCGTTATAAAAAGCCCCATTGAACTCAGCAGTTTCAACACGAAGGAAAGGCTTAGCCACGAACTGATAAGTTCCCTGAAGCTGAACTGACCATGTTTCGGTCTGCCGGAATGCTTTTTAACCTGTTCGTTTTGAGCAAAGGCAGTAACTGCTTCCTCATAGGTATTAACCGCCCCTGGAATATGAGCTTGAGATCTTTCTTGATTTTGCTTCCTTTTGAAAAACCTTCTGAATTTTCGCCATAATTGATGAGTGTGGCTCTTCCATCTTTGTATGTTCTTTTGCCTGTGATTATGAATTCCTTCATCGGAATATACCTTGGGGGCTATGCCTTCCTCATTTATCCCGGTTGAAGATACGGGTTTAGCTTGTATAACTTTATATTCACCCTCTTTATCCAGTTTGTAAAACAATTCAGGCCTTGGTTTGCGGGTCGCGCTGTGAAAGCCAAACATTGATTTAATTCGCAATATCACCCTTGTTATTGTGCTTTTGCGGCGTGGGTTCCGGCTGCCGGCAAATAATCTATGTAAACGGAATTTTATCGTTTGAATCCACCCTTTCTTCAACCTCTGCCTGTGGTGATGAGTCCTTTCGCCGGTTTGCCTGTGATGAGGTTGTACCTTCACTACTAATTCATCGAAGGGAGTAGCGTCCGGCAGAACCGACGCTACTGTATTCTCAACATTTTCAACACTTTTAAAGGGTGAACTATGCACTTTCGGAGTACTATTGCCTAATCCCACCCACTTTTTGATCTTTGAAAAGAAACTGCGGTGATGGTGTCGGGAATGCTTAGCCATAGATGTTATTCAATTTTGAAAAAACAAATTTATAATAATTCGCCAATTAACCAAAGTATTGTTGATTATCAATTAACAGTGGCAGGTATCCAATACCCTGCGAACCATGAATCACACTAAAAACAGCGTAACATCCAATGCAATCATCAGTCAATCTATTGTATAGTTTCTTAATTTTCATTTTGAGGAAAAAGCCCTGATAAAAAAAGAAATTTACGATTTACGAACTTAGCGAAGCGATCTCACGAAGCGCAGCGAGTAATGAGGATTTACGAATGAGGACAATTGATGATTTACCATCGAATGATAACAGAATGACAATTTGTTGACAAGTTCTCTACTCTAAGCATCTAAAATAAATTTTAGCAGATGCTTTAGCTTACATCACTTTTAGCCCCCAACTGAGTAAGATGCGATAAAAAAACAACAGCGCAACAGCGGCAATAACCACGCTCCAACGGAAATAATTATGCTGGATAACTCCTGATTTATGAATATTTTCATACTTCGGCGAATTGTACAGAAATAACGAAGGCAAAAGCAGCAATCCCGGTGTAATTGTTTTGAGAATCAGCGGTATATAATACGTTGGTAGGGTTATGAGGAATAAAATAACGGCGCCTGTCAGCCAGGGAAGAACAACCCGGCTGAAAATAAAATAGATCCTGAATTCAGGTTTTACCAGCGTAACAGAGCCTGACGACTGTAGGAACAAAGGAGTGACGGTGCGTCCGATAACTAGCAACACCGCACCAGAAATTAATGTAAAAATTATTTCCTCGGTATCGAATACATTGCTGAGGAAAATCCATTCAGAAGTATAAATAAACTCGGTTCGTGTCAGGAACCCGGCAATATAAGCGCCAAAGAACATATTTATTCCGCAGATAAATCCCCAGAGGTAAAACAGCTGAAAACGCTTCAGGAAAGAGTTTTTGGTAAAAAACAATTTCAGGAAAACAAATCCCAGCATAAGCGAAATAATCGGCCCTATTGCAAAAATAAAAACCATCGCAGTCCTGGTATACAACGGCGAATAGGTATATAGCGGGAATTGCAGCTGGTAATAATACCATACAACCGGTATACGGAACGATGATGCTATCATAATGGTTACCAGCTGGTAAACCGAATATACGACAATAAAAGCGAGGATATAATAAGCTAAGGAATGCAGGAATGCGAAGCCGAACTTCAGCCTCAGATCGGGCGTAGTTACCAGGATTTTAAAATTTTCACGGGCTTTTATCCATTTCAGTCGTGAGGTTTCTTTCCGCTCCGCCCTCGACATTTTGTACACGTAATGGTATCCGCCATCTGCCGATTTATGTTTTTTGCTATGGAAAAAGAACCGGTATGGATTTTTTTTGAACTTAATCCACAATTTTTTTCTGACCAAAGCACGGTCGTGTCTTTTATACCTTCTGATCCGGCGCTTTTCACGTTGTTCGGATGTCAATGCTCGTTTGGCAAAAGGGTTAGTTGTGAAATTTTTAAACCGGCTGACAAAATTCTCCCAATGTCTTTTCCAATTCCAGCTTTGCCCTGATTTTCTCTTCGAAACTGAATGATGTCTGGCTGCCTGTATTTTCAAAAGTTCGGCTTTCGCAGAATTATCTTTTTCAAAAAATTCCTGATTTACGCTATGATGCCTGCGTTTAATTTCCTTTTTGCCAAATGGATTAGTTATGAAATTTTTAATACGGCTGATGAAACGCTCCCAATTCTTTTTCCTTTCCCTGCGTTTCCATGCTTTTCGCCTCGAAGCGGAACGAAGTTTCTCGTCCCGCATTTTCTGCCGGTCGGTTACCGCATGTTGATCCTGTTTGAATATTTTCCACATAATAGTTTACAGATGTGCAAGTTGTTGTCTTTAGATTGAGTTTCGGGTTTGAAGGGTTTCGAGTTTGAAAAGCTTGGAGAGTTTCGGGTTTGAAGCACTTCGACTCCGCTCAGTGTGTCAGGTTTCGGGTCTCAAATTCCTGGGCACAAATTCCATGTATAGATTTAAGATTTGATTCGTGAAGTCGTGCGTTCGAGCAGTCGCGTGTTCGTGAAGTCGTGTGTTCGTGTGTTCGTGTGTTCGTGCGTTCGTGAAGTCGTGCTGTCGTGCTGTCGTGCCGTCGTGAAGTCTTGCAGTCGTGTGTTCGTGCGTTCGTGCTGTCGTGAAGTCGTGCAGTCGTGCCATCGTGCTGTCGTTAAATTATTTCGGGTTTGAAGGGTTTGAAGAGTTTGAAGAGTTTCGGGTTTTGAATTTTAAAAATCAGGTCCTGGAATAAAAGTTTCAAGGAATAAAAGTAAACGATAAAATCAGACACATCTGTAGCAAATATAATACTTAGTTTGTAGTTATAACTATAAAAATAATGTAGCTAAAATCATTACTGGAAATAATAAAGAAGGATTCCAACACAGAACAGCCGGAGCGCGATTCTACTTCGCACTCCGGCTGTTCCTGATTTATGGGTATTTTAAAAAAAAAATTAATCACTTTCAGCTTCCGGCTTTAACTGGTACACCTTTCTCCCCGCATACGCCACTGCCAGCAAAAAAAGTATAAGATTTCCACTGCCAATGGGTGCGCCGCCACCTACAGGAGCGTTACCACCAATACCTGGGGCAGGAACTTTTCCTCCGTTAGGATGCGGTGGCTGGGCATTTAAAATATTACTTAATAGAACAAAAGTGATCAGGATGAGAAGGCGGGTTATATTTTTCATGGTTGAGTGCTGTTTGATTAAGTAAAAAGGTAAAGGTAAAAAGAAAAAGGTTAAAGGCTAAAGGTTAAAAAAGCAGTGGCTAAGTTAGTTTATGATAACCTTTTTCACAACAGCATTTTTAGCAGATATCACTTTCACAATATAAGCCCCTGTATTTGGAAGGATTATTTCATTCATTCCACTTGCTGATAAACGGGAAGCAACCAACTGTCCGGTAATGTTGTAGATAAAGATATCGCCTTTCATAGTGTCATTCATTTTGATATACGCCGTTTTATGGTAGCTGTAGATGGTTGCCGTAGCTTTCTGACCTTTAACAACTGAAAGCATTTCGGTGAAATGAAGAATAAAGCGTTGCTCATTTTCGCCTGCCGTAAAAGTAAACGTATATGGCTGTGCTGACAGATCAGTGAAAATACCGGTTTTAGCATCTTCTAATACAGCATATGGCAAATCATTGATTTGGGTGGCGGCAATAGTATAACTACCGCTTGCGGCTCTAACTCCCAATGGAACAGTATTGGCTAAGGGCAGGGAGTTGATGGCCATTTCAGTATTTCCCATAGTATAAATCTGCGCAGCTTCAGGCACATCGCCAAAAAATTTATGAGCATCATAATCACCATCAAATTCAGCGGTGGCTTCGCTGAGGAAACGCACAACCGCTTCGTCCCTATAACCGTTGCCCGATACCTGCAGCCGTAAAAGGTTCGAAACCACTTGGGCACTCTTAAAAAACGATGTACCGTTGTGAACACGCACTGCATCAGTCATAGCCAGGGTTCCGGCAGCAGTTGCCTTTACAAAAAATCCCTGGGCGGGAGCAATGTACCGGCTGCCTCCGTTCGTTTCGGTAGTACCTACATAGGATGCCCAGGTTGCGGGATTAATATGAACGTAAGTTGCCGCATTAACGTTGGTTTTTGTCCAGCCCACTGAAGCATCCCAGTCGATGCTGGATGGATAGGGATTACCAACCAGGTTCCAGCCTTCGCCGGGTGATCCGGATTTGGTTACCGTATAACTTTTAGTCCCGGCATTTAATGGACCTGCAAAAACAGCGGACGGATACTTTGCATCTCCAAACAAAGCAAACCCCATTGCAGAAGTAAGCGCTTGCGTGCTAGAGGTAATATCCGAAAAGTCGTTGGCCGATTCGGTAAACTTTTGCAGGTAATAATCGGTAAACATGCCCGAAACGGCATCGGATGTTGGCGCCGAAATAAGGTGCCATTCACCGGCCGGTATATTACGGCTTACCGTTCCCGAAACACCGGTTGTGTTTTCGATAAGCGAGCCGCCGGAGTTAACTACCAATCCATCGTTGCCTGAGCTGTTGGTAAGCATGCCGGTTACGGTAAGGTAATTAAGTGAAGGAATCGTTAGCGAGGCATCGTTGCTGATGCTCAGGTTGGCAAAAGTTGTCGGATTTGCAGTACTTGCACTGGTTAGTGTAAACGCCCCATTATCAACTACCCAGTAGCTGCCTGTTTGGCAAACGATACGGGCGCCATTGTTATATATGCC
>Ga0136636_10002155_pt1 | contig 11728 bp, 11 predicted proteins | sample AntDrymUQ8522106_2_FD_104653 | JGI IMG/M metagenome (GOLD analysis project Ga0136636, IMG submission 104653) | Polar desert sand microbial communities from Dry Valleys, Antarctica - metaG UQ852 (21.06) | ecosystem: Environmental > Terrestrial > Soil > Desert | place: Antarctica: Dry Valley... | reverse complement strand
GCGCCGCAACACTAATCCTTGGGTTTTGGATTTTTTTTAATTAATTAATGCCCTCATTTCTCTTACTGCTTTTTCTAGACCTACTAGTACGGCGCGGCTAATAATGCTATGCCCAATATTTAGCTCTTCCATTCCCTTGATCCGCGCCACAGGACGGGTATTCCAGTAGGTTAACCCATGTCCAGAATTTAGCCTTAATCCTGATTTGATCGCCAAAGCTCCGCTCTTTGTCAATTTATCTAGTTGTAGTTGTAATTCCTCTTCATTTTTGGCATTTGCATAGTTTCCCGTGTGTAGCTCGATAAATTTTGCACCTGTTTTTGCGGAAGCCTGAATCTGCTCTGTCTCAGGATCAACAAATAAACTCACGGGAATACCTGCTCCTTGTAATTGATTTACAAACTTGCTCAAGCGAGCGCCTTGCGCCTTTACATCTAGCCCACCCTCAGTTGTAATCTCTTCGCGTCGTTCTGGTACTAGGGTGATGTAATCGGGCTTTACATCGAGGGCGATTGCCACCATTTCAGGTGTTGCTGCCATTTCTAGATTTAGCCGCGTTTTGATAGTTTGGCGAAGTAGTCGCACGTCTCGTTCTTGGATATGGCGACGATCTTCTCGCAAATGTATGGTAATTCCATCGGCTCCCGCTAGCTCAGCGATTACTGCTGCTGCGATTGGATCTGGTTCAGTTCCTCGCCTTGATTGGCGAATAGTGGCAATATGGTCGATGTTTACTCCAAGCGTAGGCAAGGCTTTTTCCTCTGAATATTGAAATTTGGATGTTTCTTATTTTTACTTTACGACATACAGCGCTTTGCGCTGTTGTAAAAGCCATAGAAATCAGCAATTCTCATTATGAGACTAATTTTGGGTTTAAGGAACGCGCTGGGAAAAATGTACCAGTTACAGCAGATTGAGAACAAACCCATCACTAAATTTTTTGTAAAAGCCCCGCTTCGCGCGGCTTTTACAAAAAAATTGGGTTTGGTTTGATCGGGATTTGCGGTAAGTGTCGAAGCCTTGGATACTTTAATTTAGAGCAAGTCTCTAAGCGCAAAGTGCCTTAGCGTAAAGTGCTTTAGCATAAATCCCGATGGCTAAAAGTCTTGGCTTGTTCGCCTGTATAGCTTGCCACGATGTGACCATTGCCAACCAAGCGATATTTGTAAGTAACCAACCCTTCTAGCCCAACGGGACCGCGAGGCGGCATTTTGCTAGTGCTGATGCCTACTTCTGCGCCAAAGCCATAACGAAAACCATCGGCAAATCTAGTAGAGCAATTGTGAAAAACACCTGCTGCATCGACATCGCTCATAAACTGATTGGCGATCGCCTGATTGCTGGTCACAATTGCTTCGGTATGCTTAGATCCGTAAGTAGTGATGTGCGCGATCGCTTCTTCTAGAGAGTCCACAATTTTAATCGCTAAGATCAAATCGCAATATTCCGTTGACCAGTCTGAGTTTTCAGCAGGAATAACATTAATAATTTTTTGAGTGCGATCGCAGCCGCGCATTTCTACTTTTTTTAATTGCAGAGCTTCTTGGGCGATTGGCAAAAACTTATCCGCGATCGCTTGATCAACCAGCATGGTCTCGATCGCATTGCAAGCAGCAGGGTATTGGGTTTTGCTATCAACTGCGATCGCCACCGCTTTTTCTAGATCGGCAAAAGCATCCACATACAGATGACAAACTCCATCAGCGTGTCCCAACACAGGAATGTTTGTATTGTCTTGGATATAGCGAACAAATTGATTAGAACCTCTAGGAATAATCAAGTCTATTAATCTATCCATTTGCAAAATTGCTAAGGTCTCGGCACGGGTCGTTAACAACTGCACCACATTAGGTGAAATGCCACCATGATCTTCAAATAGAGTCTCTAGAGCATTGCGAATCACGGTCGCGATCGCTTCGCAGGAGTTGACCGCCTCACTGCCACCTTTGAGAATGACTCCATTTCCCGATTTAATGCCGAGAGCCGCAATCTGAGTGACAGCATCGGGGCGAGCTTCAAAGATTACGCCAATTACGCCCAATGGACAGGATATTCTCTCCAGAATTAAACCATCATCTAGTTCACGATGAATTTGGCGATCGCCAATCGGATCTTCCAATCGAATTACATCGCGAACCCCCGCAATCATTGTGGCTAGTTTGTTTGTATCTAGTTTCAATCTTGCCATTAGGGCATTTGGTAAACCTGCTTTTTTTGCCGCAATCACATCTTGATGATTTGCAGTCAAAATTAACTCAGCTTGCGCCTCTAGAGCGATCGCGATCGCCTCTAGAGACGCATTTTTGACTTCATTTGATGATTTAGCCAAAGCGATCGCCGCAGTGCGAGTATTTTGGATTGCATCAGATAAGTTAGTAGATAAACTTTCTAGGGACACTTGCACAGCCACTTTAACTCTTTTGTCTACGTTACAGCGCTTTGCGTGCAAACCAAAAAGACTTTTAAAAGAGTGTCCTACTCCCTTCCCAGTGGAAGGTTAGCGATGCGGCGCGAAGCGCCGCATCGCTAATTCTTGGTTTCTATTTCGTAGAACCTGAACCAATAACTCTTACTTTCCCTGACTGAATTGCATTAAATAAAGAACGAATTTGATAACACTCTTGATCGGTTAGTTCCAGACTGTCAAATAAAGTATTAAAAATTGCTTTACTGAAATATAAATACGTTTTGCGATTAATTGTCCCTGACTGCATAATTCTCAAGACCACTTCATCTAAAGTTAGATTGCTGGTCGGCTTGCCACGAGTAGTATCATCAGGTAAATCAAACCCCGCTACCTGACTGATTTCTCCAGAGCTATCGTTGGATAGTTGTGCAAATTGGCGATAGGGAATCGTTGGCGGCACAGCCAAAACTGGTTTTGTTTTACCTGCCAAGCTACGATTAATAGCGATTTTTAGCATATCTGGATCAAATGGTTTGGTTAGGTAGTCGTCCGCACCGATCTCCATGCACTTCATCACGCTATCCATCTCTTCGATCGCCGAAATCATAATTACTGGGATCTCTCTCAGTTTCGGATGACCTTTTAGATGCTTAAGAACTGCATATCCATCAACATTAGGCATCATGATATCTAAGAGAATCAGATCGTAGGCAGTTGCCTGTACCATCTCAATCGCCTCTTGACCATCGATAGCGATCGAGATATCAAAGTCTTTTCTATGCAATCTTCGAGAGAGCATATCGCGGTTGATTTCATTGTCATCAACAATTAATACTTGAAAGTTTTGGGTTGCCATTGCTTTGATCCTGCTGAATTACTCTTCATTATTTACACTGCTCCTATCCACATCTTGACTCGATTTTTGCCTTCGCGCTTAGCTTGGTATAGTGCTAAATCCGCTTCTTTAATCAATTGTTGAGACGAAGCAATTTCATTGCAAGGCTTGAGTGTAGATATACCTAAGCTCGCTGTGACATAGAAACTAGCCTCGGAAGCTATGTGATCAATCTTTAATTCTTCGATCGCCTTGCAAATACGCTCAGCACAGATCGTTGCGCCCGTAGCGTCAGTATCAGGCAAAATTACCGCAAACTCCTCTCCTCCATATCTAGCTAAAGTGTCTCGCGGTCGCTTGACAACTTGTGCTGAAGCATCAGCGACTTTGCACAAGCAGTCATCTCCAGCAAGATGCCCATAAGTATCATTATATTTTTTGAAATAATCTATATCAAATAAAATTAGCGACAGATAACTTTTTTCTCTACTTGTTGCTTTCCACTCCCTATCTAAAACTGTATCAAAGTAACGTCGATTAGCGATACCTGTTAATCCATCGCGATGGGATAAACCTTCTAGTTCGTTTTTAACAATTTCTAACTCGTAATACGCCAAAGCTAGTTCTTTGTATGCGGCTTCCAACTTTTGTTTGTTTAATAATTCGCGATCATGGAGATTCTTTTTTTCAAGGCAAGCCCTTACCCTAGCTCTTAACAAAACTCGATCATAGGGTTTGGTTAAATAATCCTCTGCTCCTCCTTGGATACAGGACAGCATCATTTCTTTTTCATTTAATGCCGAAATAACAATCACAGGAATTACGCGCCACTCTGGATGGGATTTAAGCTGTTGAAGTACCTCTAGTCCATTCATTGCAGGCATCATCATATCCAGTAAAATCAAGTCTATGGGCTGACATTTGACCACATCTAGACAACTCTGACCACTATCAACGATGGTGGTATTCAAATATCCTGAGCTTCTAAGATGCCGCTGCAATATCTCCCGATTCATCGGTTCGTCATCAACTATCAGTAGATGGGAGTCAGTTATTTCTGGCATACTTTTTGAGAAGTTTCTCGATTTTTCCTAACAGCCTCGCAAACTCTATGGGCTTGGTGTCATAGTCATCACATCCTGCCTCAATGCCCCTCTCGCGATCGCCTACCATTGCATGGGCTGAGCAGCCAATAATGGGAATATTGCTAGTCTCTGGTATTTGCTTTAAGAGCTTTGTAGCTTCCCACCCATCTAAAATTGGTAGACTCATATCCATCACAATTAGATCAGGTAGCTCCGTCTTGGCTACCGTTACCCCAGACATTCCATCTGTTGCGACAACAACTTCAAATCCTCGCCGTGACAGCCTCCGAAAGAGCATATCTCTATTCATTTCATTGTCTTCAACCAATAAGATTTTTGCCATACCTAATTACTTCCCTTTCTCCCTCGTTATACCCAAGTTAGAAAATGGCATTGCTATTTTCTAACTTAAAAACCCTCACTGGGTTCGGGCTTTAATTCACTAAAGTGTGACAACACTTTAGTGAATTGGTATGATCAAGTATTACCAAGCAGCAATCTTCATTATGAAACCGATTTTAGTATCTTCAGCGTCTGAAAATACTAAAATCGGTTTTTTAATAGCCAGATGTAGGCTGTTCTTCAAAAAACTGATTTTATACAGCTGCTGTCAACACTTATTGGGCTTTGATTTTGTCATAAAACAAATGGCGATCGCTACACAGTTAATTTATAGATAAGTAGCTGTACAAAATAAATTACCAAAACCCATAAAGTTGCGCCCCGCAGGGGCGCAACTTTATGGGTTTTGGTTTTCAAGTTAGAAAATGGCATTGCCATTTTCTAACTTCGCCTCTATTTGCCCATGCCCAGTTGCTGAGCTTTTTGGTAAACCTTACCTTCAGTCAATAGTGATGGCGCAATTACCACCTCGACCTGCTGCATCTCACGGATATTGATAGCCCCTAAAGTACCCATGCTGGTCTTAAGTGCGCCCAACAAGTTATGAGTACCATCGTCTAGTCCTGCGGGACCACGCAAGATTTGCTCTAGGGAGCCTGTTGTCCCGACGCGAATTCTGGTTCCCCGTGGCAATACTGGGCTAGGTGTCGCCATGCCCCAATGAAAGCCCCGTCCAGGAGCCTCTTGCGCCCTAGCAAAAGGAGAGCCAATCATTACCGCATCAGCACCACAGGCGATCGACTTACAAATATCGCCCCCTGTAACCAATCCACCATCGGCAATTATCGGTATGTACTTGCCAGTCTCCTTGAAGAAATCTTCGCGAGCTGCTGCACAGTCAGCAACTGCTGTAGCTTGAGGAATTCCTACACCCAGCACCCCTCTAGATGTGCAAGCAGCTCCAGGTCCTATCCCCACGAGTACGCCTGCTGCTCCAGCCTTGAGCAGCTCAAGAGTGACATCGTAGGTAACGCAGTTGCCCATGATTACAGGGATAGGCATTTCTTTGCAAAACTTGTCAATGTCGAGAGAAACTAAACCCTCTGCGGCGATATGAGTTGTGGAGACGACAGTGGACTGCAAGAAAAATAAATCACAACCTGCTTCTGCAGCAATGAATCCATATTTAAAGGCATTGGCAGGAGTGCTGCTGGCACAGGCAATGCCACCTTTTTCTTTGATTTCACGGATACGCTTTTGAATCAATTCGGGCTTTACAGGTTCAGCATAGAGTTTTTGCATGAGAGACACAAACTCTGTTACTCCCACAGAGGCAATTTTCTCAAGGATGGGCGTAGGGTCTTCATAACGAGTTTGGACTCCATCTAGGTTGATCACCCCAAGTGCTCCTAGATCGGAAAGCTTGACCGCCATATCCACATCAACAACTCCGTCCATCGCACTAGCGATGATGGGAATTTCACGGCGAAAGCCCCCAATTTCCCAAAATGTATCAGCCACGTTGGGATCGAGGGTCTTGCCTCCTGGTACTAAGGCAATTTCATCGATGCCATAGGCTCTACGTGCAGTTTTACCGCGCCCAATTTGAATGTCCACTGTTTATACTCTCTAGAATTTGAAGAAGAAGAAGGTTTACGTAAAAAATTAGAGATTTACGTATGGGTTTGATACTTTTTGATACGAAGCTTTTTGACTTGGTGTTACTCCCTTCCTAGTATAAAAATAGGCATTAAAACCCAAGAATTAGCGGCAGGAAGCGCCGCACCGCTAATCTCTTACTGGGAAGGAAGTAACAAAATCAAAGGCTTCTTGCCCTAAGCTTTTGGCTTTTGATAAAATCACAAAAATCTTAATTTTTTCTTGAGATAATTCTGCCTGTTGATTAATGATAGCTAATTACAGCGCTTTGCGCTGCTATAAAACCCAGAGAAATTTTTGAAAGTGCCGCTTCGCGGCACTTTCAAAAATTTCTCTGTACCCTTTAAAGCCTCAATAGGCTGTAGTGTGATATGGAGTTGGTTTTTAAGTAGCGAAATTGACTTTTTTTAGTCTAATACAGCGCTCTGCGTTGGTATAGTTTTTGCCAGTCTTGTTAGGGCCTAAAACCCCAAATCGGGAGGCGGCGCGGTTCGCCGCCTCCCGATTTGGGGTTTTGATTTGTCCTGATACAAATGACAAAAGCTATAAATCCTACCAAGTGATATCTCCCCGCCATGTCTGAATTTTTTAATACTTACGGATTTTTGTTAGTCTCAGCAATTTTAGGGGCAATTTTAGGGATTTCGGTCTATTTACCTTTGATGGCAGGGCAGTTATCTCTGGCAACTTCAGGGTTTTATGCTCTTGGTGGATATATTGCCGCGATCGCTTCCACAAAGTTTACATCCGTAGTGTCCGATGCTTCGGCATCCATACCAGTTTGGTGGGTACTGCTGGAAATGCTTGCCTCGGCGGTGATATCAGGATTGCTTGCGATAATTTTGGGCATTCCCGTGTTGAGGTTACGGGGTATTTATTTGGCGATCGCGACGATTGCTTTTGTTGAGATTTTACGAGTAGTGTCACTCAATCTTGAGATTACAGGTGGTGCAGTGGGAATATTTGGGATTCCCCAGCCATTTCAGTCCCCTTTGGCGTACCTGTGGATTGCTTTGCCGTTACTGGGCTTGAGTATGCTATTTACTTATCGACTGGAAAAAATTCGGGTTGGACGGGCTTTGATGGCGATCCGTGAAGATGAGCTTGCCGCCGACTCTATGGGCATTAATCCTACTTATTACAAGGTGTTAGCTTTTACTTTGGGGGCGATTTTGGCAAGTATGGTAGGTGCAGTGAGTGCTCATTTTTTAAATACATGGAATGCCCGTCAAGGAACCTTTGATGCCAGTATTACGTTCTTAGCTTTTGTCCTGATTGGTGGTTCGCGAACTTTTTGGGGACCCGTGATCGGTGGTTTGAGTCTGACGGCTCTGCCTGAAATATTGCGATCGCTAGCAGGCATTAATAATATGCCCTTGTGGTTAGCGCAGTTTCTAAAAGATGGGCGCTTGATTATTTTTGGCGTGTTAATTGTGGTCGGCACAATTTTTTATCCTCAAGGGATTATCACGCCAGAATTTTTAAAGTGGTGTCAGCAAAATATTCGTAATGCGATCGCCAAGCTAAAAGTTAAAACTAAGCAAAGGAATTAACCTTTTTTCAAGGTGTAGCCAATATGTCAAGCTCAAAACTTATTTGCAAATCTGCGGCTCTATTGGCTAGCTTTCTGAGCATTTATGCGATCGCCAATTTTGATTTGTTGCAGTACTTGCCGCGCTTGCCTGATCAACAAGCGATCGCTGCTAGTGCTCTATTAAACAAAGACAAGGCGATTAGTACTTTAGTTGATCTAAAAAAATTAGATAAATCGGCGATCGCAATTTTGGTGGAAAAGTCTAAGTATCGCCTAACTGTCTATTATCAAAAAAAGCCAGTTAAAGCCTATGCGATCGCCTTGGGTGGCAATCCTAAAGATGACAAGTTACGACAAGGTGATAAACGCACGCCAGAGGGAATATTTAAAGTTAGAGATCTTTACTCCCATTCTCAATGGTCAAAATTTATTTGGTTAGATTATCCCAATCAAGACTCTTGGCGTAAATTTTTAGCAGCTAAATCTAGGGGTGAAATTGGAGCTAATGACGGTATTGGTGGAGAGATTGGAATTCATGGTGTGGAGAAAGGGAATGATTGGCTAGTTGAACGCCAAATCAATTGGACTTTGGGTTGTATCTCTCTCAAAAATAAAGATGTTGAAGAGATTTATCAATTATTACAACGCGGTACAAGGATTGAAATTTTGCATTAATAGTAACCCAAAAAAGCTGTGGCGCACGCGCAGCGTGCGCCACAGCTTTTTTGGGTTACGCTTAATTTTTCTATCCATAAAAAAGAGAGTCTGCACATTGTGCAGACTCTCTTTTTTGTGGATAGAGAAGAAATTAAGAAACTTGCTTCTTATTCTTAAGTAGACGAGTACCACCCAAAGCACCTGCTGCCATTAAGCCAAGCAAGAAACCAGGGACTGGAACTGGTTTCGCTGGTGGTGGTGTAGTTCCACACGTAGATGAGGTGCAACTAACATAAGCATCGCTATTACCACTATTAACGGCAATACCTTGAACGCGGTAGCCAACTCTGAAAGTACCACCATTGATTGCTGCTGCAATTACACTTGCAGTGGGACTATTGAAAATCACTCCAAGAGATTCACTAAGATCAATACCATCCTTGCCAGATCCTTGCTTATCATTAGTAATAGCAAGATCTGCAACAAAGCCAATATTATTTCCTTGAGGTAAATCATTAGGTTTAGCACCACTCTCATATTTAACAGAACCAATGTTTCCAATGTTAAAAGAAGGACTGGTCAACGCTAGAGAAGAATTTGCCCAATCAAAATAAATCTGGGAGATAAAAGACGCACTATTAGACGTAGCAGTAGCGGTATTGGAAAACTTCCATAGAGTTTTTCCTGCTGAAGCGTCGGTAACATCAAGTTTGAGCTGCCCAACTATGCTATCTCCGACTGTATCCCCGCCAGCAATATTGCTAAAGTTAAATGTGGCAGCGCTTGCAGTTAATGGTGAAGCAACTACTGCTAATGTTGCCATACCTGTAGCGATCGCTGCGGCACTAATTAAACCTGAAATCTTCACGTGTTTTCGATCCTTAAACCATAGTTAACACTTATGTACTAATACTGAATATCACAGGTTTTTATAAAAAGATACTAACCAATGTTATACAAAAGTTATATTGCTAAGCCCCGATTAGCTTGAAACTAGTAATTTTCCCTGATCGGGGTCAAGATGATTAATCACCGAAAAACCTTAAAACCCAAAAAGCTGTAGTGCACGCACAGCGTGCGCTACAGCTTTTTGGGTTTAATTATGCTTGCCTACTTAGTAGCGTAAAAATACACTGAAGAACTTTCAACTTCTTCGAGATTGTAGTTTAAAAACTTAATGTCTTTAAATCCTATTCTTCCCAATAAAATCCTAATCTCTTCGGGAGTGTAGTAGCGGATTCGCATCATTGTTAAATCGGAATAAGCTCTTGCCGACTGCACCTTCCAAGTGCCATTCATCCAAGCATCTAATTCTTCAGGTCTGGTTAAGTCAGGAAACTGAATGAGTACACGACCATTAGGTTTGAGAATGCGGTAAAACTCATGAAAGAAAGTCACTGCATGAACTTTTTCAATGTGTTGAATGCACTCAATAGAATAGACAAAAGTAAGAGATTGATCGGGAATGGGTTTGAGATCTAAGCCAGAGACCTTGATGTAGCTGACATTTGATACATCACGATTCAACTCTTCGGCTACCCGTAAAATGGCTTGACTCACATCTACGCCTATTGCCCGCTTACAATATCTTGCCACTCCACCGACTATAAGCCCGTGACCACAGCCAAACTCTAAGACTTCATCCTCTGACTTGATCACTTTTGATAAGATTTCATTGGCAATAACAGCACGACTAGTACGCATTCGATCTAGTAAACTTTCATATTCTCCAGCAACAAAATATACTTTGTTATCTGGATAAAGGTAGTGAGGCGAACTGGTGAGAAATTTTTTAGTAAGAAAGGCTCGGGTTCCATCTCCACCAATTCTCCACAACAAGTCTATGAAGCCATTCCATCTCAAATAATCATAATCTCCTTTTTCAGATTTTAGAGGTTTGAAGATCAAGTTATAAGCATTGAGAATGAATTTAATCGAGCGTAACCTGCTGACATTTAGCTTCATAATTTCAGTAATCTGCTGGCAGCATAGCCAGTTGCTGTGTTGATGACTTAGAGTATAGTTTAAGAACTAAAAATTTAATAGTAAGTATATGGGCAAAAGAAACCTTGAACCCTAAAAAGCTGTAGCGCACGCTGCGCGTGCGCTACAGCTTTTTGGGGTTTGGATTTAATTATTCTTGCTCACTTATAGTCAGAAATTCTGATTATGAAACCTATTCTTATAGCGAGAGTTACTGAAATAAGGAATCATTTTTAGTATCTTCTTGAGTTAAATAAATGAGTAGTAGTTCAACCTTAGACATTCAACAAGTTACGCGCCGCTTTGGGGGATTAGTAGCTGTAAACAACGTATCCTTTGAGGTGCAAGAAAATGAAATTTTTGGAGTCATTGGTCCAAATGGTGCAGGGAAAACGACGCTTTTTAATACTATTACTGGCTTAGTCTTACCGACGAGCGGCAAAGTTTTTTATGAAGGGAAAGAAATCACAAATCGTCGTCCTCACCAGATTGCTAAGTTTGGGATTGCCCGCACTTTTCAAAACATACGATTGTTTTCCGAACTGTCGGCTTTAGAAAATGTGGCGATCGCTAGACACCTCTGTACTAAAAGTGGTTTATGGAACGGCATCTTAGGATTGTCGCCAACACCTAAAGAAGAAGCTCAAACCTACAATCGAGCATGGGAATTATTGGAGCTAGTAGGGCTGAGCGATCGCGCTGAGGTGAAAGCAAAAAACTTTTCCTATGGCGATCAACGTCGTCTGGAAATAGCTCGCGCCCTCGCTTTGCAACCAAAATTATTACTGCTAGATGAACCTGCGGCGGGGATGAATCCCAACGAAAAAGCACAACTAAGTGATTTTATTCGTGGGTTACGCGATCGCTTTGACCTCACAATTTTGCTAATCGAACACCATGTACCCTTGGTGATGGGACTATGCGATCGCATTGCTGTTTTAGATTTTGGGCAGTTGATTGCGATCGGCAAACCTGAGATTGTGAGAAGCGATCGCGCTGTAATCGAAGCCTACTTGGGTGACGAAGGTTAGCAATGTGTAATGGCGTTTTGCGCCTATAGACCCATGACATTGCTGATGCTCTATCACGGTAAAATAACAAAATTATTAAATGAAACCCAAATACTCCCTTCCCAGTATAAAAATAGGCATTAAAAACCAAGAATTAGCGGTGCGGCGCGAAGCGCCGTACTGCTAATTCTTCACTGGGAAGGGAGTATGATTCGG